>Ga0123356_10000671_pt1 | contig 37844 bp, 23 predicted proteins | sample TergutEmb28metaG_2_FD_92546 | JGI IMG/M metagenome (GOLD analysis project Ga0123356, IMG submission 92546) | Embiratermes neotenicus P3 segment gut microbial communities from Petit-Saut dam, French Guiana - Emb289 P3 | ecosystem: Host-associated > Arthropoda: Insects > Digestive system > Gut ...
GATCCGCTCAATCGGATCGTCAGATGTCATTTTCTCCCCTGGTACGGTTGCCTGCGTGTTGACCCCGGACTCACCACACTACTTCGCCTCCGGCGCCGATGGCGAGCTTGACGCCAGTTCGGTGACATGGCGAAATGTCACCCTGGCCGGGCAAAAGTGGCGGGTCGCAACGGCGCCGGGCGTGTTTTCCGCTGCCAGGGTCGACTTGGGCACTCAGGTGCTGCTGCGCACGGTGGCCGGGTCTGGACTGGACCTACCGGCCGGCTACCGGCTGCTTGACCTTGGCTGCGGCTGGGGACCTCTGGCTTTGGTTATGGCCAAGGCGGCACCATCTGCCGAAGTTTGGGCAGTTGACGTCAACCGGGTCGCCCTCCAACTAGTTGCTTTGACGGCCCAGGCAGCCGGGCTTGACAACCTCCGTGTCGCCACCCCAGATCAGGCCGCTGAGCTGCGGCCCAACGTGATTTGGTCGAATCCGCCAATCAGAATTGGCAAGGCAGCTCTGCACAACTTGCTGACCACCTGGCTGGGCCGTCTAGAACCCGGCGGCTGGGCCGATTTGGTGGTTCAACGCCACCTTGGGGCCGATTCCTTGCTGGCTTGGTTGAACCACCAAGGCTGGCCCACCTCCAAACTGGCCAGTGCCAAGGGCTATCGCGTCCTCCGCGTCCTCAGCGCCGCCGACCCGCTCCACTCCCCTACACGCACCCCGCTCCCCAACCCTCTTCCCAACCCGCTCCACTCCCCTACACGCACCCCGCCCCCTTCCCCGCGAGATTGAGCCTTCGCACAAGACCGGATCTGACCAGCCCCATTTCCCGCGCGTCCCATTTCCCGCGAGATTGAGCCTTCGCACAGAGTCCTCCTTGACCTGCGCCTTCATCCCGGCAGGGGGTGATGTCCGTGGTTGGGTGAAGACTAACGGCATGACGATGGCAACGGCGTTGGACAGGCAATTGGCGGCAGGCGGGACAGGTACCAGTGGCGCTGCAGGTGGGGTGTTTTCCCGGATGGAGCTGTTTCGCCAGGGCCTAACCCGCGGCCAGGTGACATATGGGGTCAGAAAAGGTCGCGTGGTCAAAGCCGCTGGAAAGGCCCTGATCCAGCCGGCCGGCGACTTGACCATACCTCGCTGGGCCAAGGCCGCCTCCCTGACTTGGCCTGACGGCGTGGTCTGGGGCTGTTCAGCCTTGAAGCTGCACCTGCCCAATGCTCCAATTCCCAACCGGGACCGCCTGCAAGTGGCTGTGCCGGTGGCTCGCCGCCACCAGACCAACCTTCAAGCCCTAAAAATCAAGGTCCCAAAGGACGAGCAAACCATCGCGTTTGGCGAGGTCAGGGTCCAGACCTTGGACGCCGCCATCGTCGATGCGCTGCGTTACCTGCCGGAAGACCAGGCCGATCCTCTACTGTCTTGGCTCATCTCCCGCCGCATAGTTGACCCGCGCACCTTTAGGCGGATCGCCAACCGACGACGCGGTTACCGAGGGGCGCGGCGCCTGCACTGGTACAAGGACATGGTCGAATCCAACGCCGCCTCCCTGGCCGAGCTGGACTGCCATTTGTTGATTCGGCAGTCGCTTGGCCTGCCGGACCAGGCTTGGCGGGCCAACGCTCCAATTCGTCTGGTCAACCGGGAATTGGTCTCTGTCGATGTACTGGTTGAAGGACTCAGAAAAGTAGTTGAAGTGGATGGCGCCCGGTACCACCGGGATCCCAATAAGGACCACGAAAGGGACAGGCTACTTGGCCAAACTGGCTTCGAGGTGCTGCGGCTTGACGCGGTTACGGTGATGTTCGACAAGGTCAGAGCCATAAAGCTACTGCACCAATATCTGTTCCCAGACCGCGCACTCTTGGCTGAGCCGGGTGAACCCGGTGGGCCCCAACTGCCCAAGGCCCCGGCCTGGCAGCGCTACTGCCGGCAGCGGCGCGAGAAGACCATCCAGCCAGCCCGGCGCCGCCGCCGCCCGCGCGACTGATACCCGAGCCGGAGAGTCGCACCTGATTCAAGCGACTCCAGGGTATGTATTTACCAGCCCAAGCTGGGCTGGCGACCAAAAACCGCTGCCCTTTGCCGCCAGCGGACTATTCGACGGGTCGATTTGGCGCGCAGTCTGTTAGCCGATGCCGCTACTTCGGTCGGCGTGTTAGCCGAGGCTCGACCTCGCGGGAAGTGGGGAGTTGCGGGCGGGCCGGGGTGGGAAACAGGCGCCTACAAAATGGTGCCTTCGGCCACCAGTTGCGCCGGACCGGTCAATAGGATCCAGTTCTCGCTTTGTTCAGGTTCCCTTATCTGGTTGTCAGTTGTGCCAAAGCTCGACCTCGCGGGAAGAGGGGGGGTTGGGAGGGGGGGGTGGGTCGGGTCGAAGACTAGGCGCAGACCCAGGTGGCCGCCGGGCAGTTTGACCGACCAGGCCGCAGGCCCATTTGGCCCGGACCAGGCCCAAGCGGCGGCGGCGGCCGCCGCCGCGCCGGTGCCACAGGACTGCGTTTCGCCCGAGCCGCGTTCGTAGACTCGCATTTCGATTGAGCCAGCTTGATCGATCACCACGAATTCGACGTTGACGCCGTCCGCCGGGGCCGGCGTCACCTCCGGCGCTTGGCTCAAGTCCAAGGCGGCCAGCTCCGATTGAGTTACGGCCGCCACTGCGTGGGGGTTGGACAGCAACACCGACAACCCCTGCAAAGGACGATCAATACCCCGGGCCCTGATTTGGCAATCCCAGCCCTGTGCGAACGCCTCACTGCCACCGGGAAAGGACCATCCCCCCAGGTCAACCGCATACTCAGCGCCCAGCCGGGCCACCCGTACGGCACCAGCCCTGGTTCCAACCACGACTGATGCACCCTTGGGCAGCGCCAGCAACCCTCCAGCCACCAAGAAGGCCACGAAGACCCGAACCCCATTGCCGCACATTTCTGCCAGTGACCCATCGGCGTTGCGGTAGTCCATGAACCATTCGGCCCCAGGCTCAGCCTTGAGCACCGACTGACCTTCTACTAGCGCCGCAGATCGCACCGCCCGGATGACCCCGTCGCCGCCAACGCCGTGACGCCTGTCGGCCAGCAGACGGGCCATTTCGGAGCCAAAGTCGATTCGGTCATCAGGATCGGCGAACAGCACAAAGTCGTTACCCGTGCCATGCCCTTTGACATAACGCAGGCCACTAAGTGCACCTGACCGACCCGAATCCACCAGCCCAGACTAGCCGCTCAGCCAGGTGATGGCTTGCCTGGTCACGTCAGGACCGGCTCGAAGCCAGTTGATGCGGGAGTCGCGTTTGAACCACTTGCGTTGGCGCCGCGCCAGCTGCCGGGTGGCTTGCCCGATGCCGTCCCTGGCCTCAGCCGCGCCAACTTCACCATCCAGCAGGGCCAGGCACTGGGCGTAGCCGATGGCCCGCGGTGCGGTTCGCCCGCGGCGCAGCCCTTGGCGCTCTAAGGCCACCACCTCATCGACTAGTCCGGCCTGCCACATCCAGTCGACTCGCCGATTGATGCGGTGGTCGAGCTGTTCACCAGGCAAATCGATGCCAATGTAGGTGACTGGTCGCCAAGAATCAGGGCGTGGCAGCTGGGCGATGAACGGGCCGCCGGTTAGCTCGATCACCTCAAGCGCTCTGACCAGGCGCCGGGTGTTTTCCGGCGCAATGACCCTGGCTGCGGCCGGGTCTCGCGCCGCCAGTTCGCCGTGTAGGTAGTCGGAGCCGCGCGCCGCAGCTAACTCCTCCCATTTGCGCCTGATCACCGGGTCGGTACCGGGGAAGTCGATTAGGTCCAAGGCCGCCCTGACGTATAGACCGGAACCACCAACCATGATGGCGGCTTTTCCCCTGGACCAGACCGAGTCAATTGCCGCCCGGGCTTGGCGCTGATAGGCCGCCACCGAGGCCTCCTCGGTCACATCAAGAACGTCGATTTGGTGGTGCACCACACCGCGTCGGAGGTTCTTGGGGGTTTTGGCCGTGCCAATGTCCATGCCGCGGTACAACGCCATGGCATCGGCCCCGATGATTTCGCCGTCGAAGTGTTGGGCCAGGTCAAGGCCTAGAGCTGATTTGCCGGTGGCGGTGGGACCGACCACCGCGATCAGGCGGCCACAGTTAGTTGGCGGCACGGGCCTGCAGCAGTACCTGAGCTAGGTGAAGCCCTTCGATTCCGGCCAGATCGGCGGCTTGTGTGCGGCAGGAAAAGCCGTCCGCCAGCAAAGTCACCGGGTCATCTTCGCTGGCCAAGGCTGGCAGCATTTGGCGCCCGGCGACTTTGACCGAAATGTCGTAGTGGGCTTTTTCCATGCCAAAGTTGCCGGCCATGCCGCAGCAACCCTCTAACAGTGTTAGCTCGGCCCCGGCTGATCGCAGTAGGGCCAGGTCAGCCTGGTAGCCCATAACCGAATGGTGATGGCAGTGCGGCTGAACCACAATCCGCTGGCCGTCCAAACGCGGCGGGGTCCAGTGTCCAGCGGCTTGATCGGCTGCCAGCACCTGGGCCAAGGTTTTGGTCTGGGCCGCCACTGCCGCTGCCCGGGGGTCGCCCGGCAAAAGATCCGGCAGGTCACCGCGCAGCACAGCCATGCAGCTCGGCTCGACCCCGACAATGTCAACGCCATTGACGGCAAACGGCCCCAAGACCTCGAGCAGGCCAAGTAGCTTTTGCTTGGCCGAGCCCAGCTGACCGGTGGTGATCCAAGTCAACCCGCAGCAGACCGACGGCGGCGCCAGGTAGACGTCGTGCCCGGCGGTCCGCAAAACCTCAACAATGGCCAAATCAACCGCCGGCACCAACGAACTCGAAAACGAGTCCGCCCACAAAATGACTGGCCGTTGACCAGCAACTTTAGCGTCGACATCGGGCAAGGGGCTGGCCAAGTCAAACTTGGCGGCCTGGTGGTGGAAGGTTTCCGGGGCGAAGCGCGGCAGCGAACGACGGCGGTCAATTCCGGCCGCGCCCAAGGCCAGTTTGGCCAGGCCGGGCAGGCGCAAAACCAGGTTGGCCAGACCCGGCGCCTTGGCCGCCAAGCGGGTCCAGCGTGGCAGCCATCCCAACAAGTAGTGGTTGGGTGGGCGCAGGCGACCCTTGTAACGCCGGTGCAAGGTCTCCGACTTGAGCCTGGCCATGTCGACGCCGGCCGGGCAGTCCGAGGAGCAGGCCTTGCAAGCCAAGCAGTTCTCCAGAACCTGGGCCAGTTCGCCGGATCCAAAACCTCCACCAATCAACGAACCGTTGGCCAGCTCCTGCAAAACCCGGGCGCGGCCGCGGGTCGAATCCTCTTCCCGGCCGGTGGCCAGGAACGATGGGCACATGAAACCGGCGGTGTCGGTCCGGCACCGGGCCACGCCGGTGCAGCGGTGGGCGGCTCGGGTGATGTCGCCGCCGTCCTCGGCGAACTGGAAGCCACCGGCGGCTGGCTGGGACCTGGCGGCGGGGCGGCGCAGGTCTTGGTCCAACGGTGCCGGATCAACTTTGACTCCGGGGTTCATCAAGTTATCCGGGTCGAATAGGGCCTTGAACTGGCCCATCAACTCAATCGCGGCAGTCGAGTACATCTTGGGTAACAGTTCTGAGCGGGCTCGGCCGTCACCGTGCTCGCCGCTAAGTGAACCACCATGGGCCACCACCAGGTCAGCCGCTTGTTCCATGAACTGACGCAGGACCGTACCGTCGTTTTCCAGGGGAAAGTCGAGCCTGATATGAAGGCAGCCGTCGCCAAGGTGGCCATAGGGGATGCCCTCAAGGCCAAACTCGTTCATCAGCCGGTCGAATTGGCGCAGGTAGGCCCCCAGCTGGGCCGGCGGCACGGCGGCGTCTTCGAATCCGGCCGAGCCTTGGTGGCCGCTGGGCGTGCGGCTGGCCAAGCCGGCGCCGTCTTCGCGGATTTTCCAGATCTGAGCCGCCTCCGGGCCGGATGGCAGGACCCGGCTGGACAGGGCGCCAGACGCATCCACCAGCTCTTTGACGGCTGAATCGTCTGCCATTTCGGCCATCAGCCAGGCGCCACCGGCCGGCAGTTCCGGCACGGCGGCAGGCCCGCGGCGTAACCGCAGAACGTCGACCAGCTTCGAGTCGAGCCCCTCTAGGGCCAGCGGCTTGAAACCGAGCAGACCGGGTACTGCATCGCCCGCCTCCGGCAGCGAGTCGTAGGCCAACAGCACCAAATACGGCGAAGTGGCCAGGTCAACCAGCTTGACTGTGGCCTCAGTGACGATGCCGCAGGTGCCCTCTGACCCGACTAGAGCCCGGGCCAGGCGGGTGCCGTGCTCCGGCAAGAGGTGCTCTAAGCCATAGCCGCTAATCTGCCGGCCAAAGCGGCCGAATTCGGTGCGAATCGTGGCCAGGTGTTGCTCGACCAACGCACCCAGTCCGTCCACGACCGAAAGGTCGCAGTCCGCCTTGATGACACGGCCTTTGCCGTCAATCAACTCCAAGGCCTCGACGTTGTCCGCCGTGCGGCCGTATGCCACGGCGTGGTTTCCGCAGGCGTTATTGCCAATCATCCCACCAAAGGTGCAGCGAGAATGGGTTGAGGGATCTGGCCCAAAACGCAAACCATGCGGCTTGGCGGCGGCCTGGAGCACATCCATTACCAGGCCCGGCTGAACCCTGGCCGTGCGGGCATCAGGGTCCAGCTCCAAGATCTGGTTCAAATGGGCCGAACAGTCAACCACAATGCCTGGGCCTATCGAATTGCCGGCGCAACTGGTGCCCGCCCCGCGTGAGGTGAGGGGCACGGATAGGCTCCGCGCGACATCGGCCACCGCCGCAACCTCGTCGCTGTCTCTGGGGAAGACCACGACTTGCGGCACTACCCGGTAGTTCGAGGCGTCGGTCGAATATAGCCCTCTGGTCAGGGCCGAGCTATCGATCCGGCCGCCCATGGCCCGCCCCAGGGCGGCCACCAATTGGTCAGTGTCCACGGGTTTCATCCTAGGGCGTTCATCTGACCCCCACCTCACAGGTCCAGGTTAACCGCCGCGAGAGCGAGGATTGGCTAACGACGCCAAGCCTCACTCTCGCGAAGGAGGGGGGATAGTCCTGTTGGGCCCTGACCGCCTTGACGGCCACGGCAGGGAACAGACTAGCCGAATAGCTTCCCCAAGAAGCCCTTTGGCTTGGCCGCATCGACCTCAGCCTGGCTGTGTTTGCCGCCGCACCATTGGTCGGCCGGCACTGTGGCTTTGACCTGGGCGATGTGCTGGCCGCAGCCAGCCCAAGTGGTCTTGCCGCAGACGCGGCATTTGGTGGGAGAGCACATAAGGATTGCCTTTCGGTTGGGTTTGTTGGTTCTGTTTTTCTCAGCAGGCCAGGGGACAGACCCTAGGCCAGCATCATGAACATTTTCTCGAGTTCTTGGATGGACGGTCCGTTCGAACCGTTCGCCGCCGGGGCCAGGCATTGCTTCATGCCTGAAGCCACGATGGCAAAACCGGCGCGGTCCACCGCTGCGGAGACTGCGGACAGCTGCGTGATAACCGCGCGGCATTCGGTGCCGGACTCAACCGCCCTAATTAGCGCGCCGAGTTGGCCATAGGCCCGGTTTAGGCGGTTAAGGACCTGGCGGCGGACCTCTTCAGGTACCGGTTGGGCCGATGCCGCCGCGGGGCCACCTTGGCCAGGCCGGTTCACCTTGACCTGGGGTTGGAGTCTGGTGGTGGTCACTTCACCAACACGCTTTCGGCATCTTTGCCCAGGTAGGCACGCAGCGTCAGCATGCCACCGCTCAGGGTCGAGGAGTCGAAGCCGGCGCCCACCAGGATTCGGTGCGCAATGTAGCTGCGAACACCCGACTGGCACATTACGGCGATAGGCCGTCCTTCCGCGGCGGCCCGGACCTCGTCCAGCCGGCCCCGCAGCTTGGTGTGGGGGATGTTGGTGGCTTCCGGCAGGTGACCGGTGGCGAACTCGGCCGGACTGCGTACGTCAAGAAGAAGCGTCTCGTCAGACCTGGCCCAGGCCAATTGCTCGGGCTGCCACAAGGTGGTTTGGCCGGTCATGACATTGTCCGCCAGTAGACCGACCATGGTGATGGCGTCGCGGGCAGAACCATAAGGCGGGGAATAGCACAGGTCCAGATCCATCAAATCGGCAGCCTTCAGCCCGCCGCGCATGGCCGTGGCAATCACGTCAATCCGCTTGTCGGCGCCGTTCTGGCCAACGCATTGAGCACCCAGCAACTCGCCGCTGACCGGATCAAAGTGGACCATCAAGTCGAGCCGTTTGGCCCCGGGGAAGTAGCCGGCGTGATTGAGCGGGTGGAGATGAACGGTGGTGAACTGCCGACCGGCGCGGACTAGGGCAGCCCGGTTTGCGCCGGTTAATGCGCAGGTCAACTCGCCGATTCGGACTATGGCCGTACCCAATGGCTGCGGCTGGGGGCGGGCCGATGGCGCCGCAATGGCGTCTGCTATCAGCCTTCCGGCCCGGTTGGCTGGCCCGGCCAGCGGTACTGGGCGCTTGGCCCCAGTGACGGCTTCCTGCGAGACCACGGCATCGCCGGCGGCGAACACGTCTGGCAGGTTGGTGCGTCCGTGTTGATCGACCACAATGGCGCCTTTGTCACAGGCCAGCCCGGTCGCCTCGAAGACAGCCGTGGCCGGACGGATGCCGGTCGAGACTACTACCAGGTCAGCCGGGACGGCCTCGCCGTTCGACAGATGCACCAGGCAACCATCGCTCTGGTCCTCGATCCGCTTGGCCAAGATGCCTTCACGCAGAACCAGGCCCATGCCGCGTAGTTCGTCCGCCAGCAAATTGGCCATTTCGATTTCCGCTGGCGGCAGGATGTGGTCAGTCGCCTCGACCACGGTTACTTCCAGGCCTCTATGCCGTAAGGCTTCCGCCGCTTCGAGCCCAATGAAACCGGCCCCAAGCACCACTGCCTGGCTAGCGGTCCCGTCAACCTTGTCCCTAACTCTGACAGCGTCATCGACAGTCCGCAGGTAATGACAACGGGGGCTGTCGAGGCCCTCGATTGGCGGTGCCACTGGGTCGGCCCCTGGCGCCAGTATTAGTTGGTCGTACGGCATTGCGATTTCGCCCTCAGGCGTGGCCACTTGGACGGTTTTGGCCAGCGGCGCCAGGCCAATCACTTCGTGATTGATTCGCACGTCGAGGTCGAAACCGGCCCGCAGCGACTGCGGGGTTTGCAGTAGTAGGGCGTCCGTGTCTTCGATTTCGCCGCCTACAAAGTAGGGCAGGCCGCAGTTGGCGAATGAGACATATGGGCCGCGTTCTAGCACCGTGATTTGGGCATTCTCGTCAAGTCGACGCAGTCGAGCGGCGGCCGACATACCAGCGGCCACTCCCCCGACAATTACCACTCTTTGTTGGTCCATGCCTTCACAATATACCCCCAGGGGTATCTCCGCAACCCCCAAGGTCCACTTCCCCCGCCAGCTCCCAAACCGCGAAGTTGAGCATTCGCACAACGGTCGGCTCAGTCCAGACACCCGCGAGGTCGAGTTTCGGCAAAGACCGTGGATTATGCCAAGGCTCAATCTCGCGGGTGAAAAGACTGGCTAAGCAGGGTTTATGCGAAAGCTCAAGGTCGCGGAATTGGGGGGTTTTGGCTCCGGTCCCAGGCGTCACCTGCTGGGGTCCGGCTGACCTCGAACAATCCACCCTGAGGCGCCGCGTCAGCCAACAGGTGATGAGGCGCCGAACCTGTCACCACGGTCCGCACAATGTCACCCGGTCTGGGGTGCAGGGGGTGGGAGGCGGCGTCCGGCAGGCCAATGTCACCCGGTCTGGGATGCAGAGGGTGGGAGGCGGCGTCCGGCAGGCCAATGTCGCCCGGTCTGGGATCCAGAGGGTGGGAGCCGGCATCGGGCAAGGAAACGTGAACCAGGCGGCCATCGAAGGCCCGCCCACTCACACGCAAGGTGGCGGCATCCTTGCGGCCCTCACCCTCGGCTACCAGGACCTCGACCACGCGGCCCACCTGCTTGGCGCTTTGGACCTCGGCGATCCGGTTTTGCAGGGCGACGAGCCGGTCGAAGCGCTCCGTCATCACCTCAGTAGGCATTTGACCAGCCATTGTGGCGGCCGGCGTGCCAGGGCGAGGCGAGAAGAGAAAAGTGTAGGCAGAGGCAAACTGGGCGGCCTCGACCACTTCGAGGGTTTGACGGAAATCGGCCTCGGTCTCGCCCGGGAAGCCAACAATCAGGTCGCTTGAAATGGCCGCCTCAGGAATCGCCGCCCGAACGCCGGCTACCAACTCGAGGAACCGAGCGGCCCGGTAGGAGCGGCGCATGGCCTTGAGAACCCTGTCCGACCCGGACTGCAACGGCAGGTGCAGTTGCGGCGCCACCGCCGGCACGGCGGCCATGGCCTCGATGACGTCCTCGGAAAACGCGGCCGGATGGGGTGAGGTGAAGCGCAGGCGTTCGAGCCCATCGGTGGCACCGACCCGGCGCAGCAGCTTGGCGAAAGCACCCTTGTCGCCAAAACCGGCGCCATAAGAGTTGACATTCTGACCCAGCAAGGTGACCTCGATGGCCCCGGCCGCCACCGCCGCCTCGACCTCGCGCTGAATCTCGGCCGGCCGCCGGTCGCGTTCGCGCCCGCGCAGCTGCGGCACAATGCAGAAGGTACAAGTGTTGTTGCAGCCCACCGAAATCGACACCCAGGCGGCATAAACCGATTCACGCCTGGCCGGCAGGGCGGAAGGAAACACTGCCAGCTCTTCGGCGATCTCGACCTGAGCCCGATTGGTGGCCTGGGCTTGCTCCAAGAGTCCAGGCAGCGAGCCGAGGTTGTGGGTGCCAAAGACAACATCAACCCACGGCGCCTTGTCGACAATCAGGTTCCGTTCGTGCTGCGCCAAGCAGCCGCCAACGGCGATGCGCATTCCTGGTCGCTGCTTCTTTAGTTCGCGCAATTGGCCCAGGTTGCCGTATAGCCTGGTGGCGGCGTTTTCCCGGACGGCGCAGGTGTTGATAACCACCACATCCGCCTCCGGGATACCCTGGGTCCGGATACCGCCCTGGCCTGGGACTGGCACGTAGCCGGCCTCTTCGAGCAGCCCGGCCATCCGCTCGGCGTCGTGCAGGTTCATTTGGCAGCCGAGCGTGCGTATGGCGTAGGTTGGCGCGTTCATCGGGGTACAGGATAGTGATCTTGCCCTGCTGCCTGGTGCCAGCCCTCGCCCCGGGGCTTATGCGAAACCTCAACCTCGCGAGAAAACGGGAGTGACGCTGTGCTTTGGTCTGCTGCCCGGTGCCGCCGCCGTCGCCCGATGCCGCCGCCCACCGTTGACCGGTCCACTCGCCCACGCCCGGCCAGGCAACCAAGCAACCACTAAAAGCCAGGTCTGAAGGTGGAGCTGGGCAAAGGCAGCTCGGGGCAATTGGTTGTCAACCAATCGATGAACTCAATGTATCCAAGGCACGTCCCACGGGCTTTGAACAGCTTGCGACCCTTGGCATTCTTACCAACCAGACCGACTTCAGTGTTGGCGTAAAGCGGCGTCCCCAGCGCCTCAATCTGACTGGCAGCCACCCGGCGGGGCGGCTTGCGAAGACGGTGTACCACCAGGTAGGACTCGAAAACCTCGATTCGGTGGGCCTTTGAGGCTCTTGAAATCACCAACAAGACCAACCCTGCGACCAGCACAGTTATGCCGCCGGCTTTCGTTTCCCAGGCATGGCCAAAAACAAAGCCCAGGGGCACAAGAATCAGCCCCAACACAATCACAAAGGCGCTAAGGACCAACTGCGCCGCCGCATCCGACTGGTGTTGTGATACCGCGAATAGCACTCCGGCTTTCGGATTCGCTCCCGGCAATTGTCCGGGGTGCTTGGCCTTCCATTTGGCGTCTCTCCGCCGAGCGATGGCAAACCCTCTCGCGGCCGCCGCCATTCCTAGGCCCGTGCCTAACCCAATCCCTAAGCCGGAAAAGAACGATGACACTGTCTACAACCCGGTCTCTCAGGCGGCACGCCGGCTGCCACCTGCGGCGACACGCCGCAAGAAGCCCGGGCCAATTGGCGGAATCAACATCACTCAACGGTAACAGCCAGGCTACCGACCAGCCTTGAGGGATCGTCTCCAAGGCTGCTGCCCGGTGCCAGCCCTCGCCCCAGGGCTTATGCGAAACCTCAACCTCGCGGGAAAACGGGAGTGACGCTGTGCTTTGGGCTGCTGCCCGGTGCCAGCCCTCGCCCTAGGGCATATGCGGAACCTCAACCTCGCGAGAAATGTGAAGGTTGGCGCGTTCATCGGGGTACAGGTTTGCGATGTGGATCATGGTAGGGGAGGTCGACTTGGCTTTCCCTTATTGTGCCCGGTCGCTAGGGTGAGCCTCATGGTCACACGCTCTGGAAAGCTTCGCACCACAATAACCACCGGAGCGTTGGCGACCGGGCTGCTGTTTGCCCTGACAGCCTGCGGCTCCAGCCCTGCCAGGACCCTAAACACAGCCATCCCACACGGCACTGACCGGCCCACGTCGACCGGCGGAATCGGCACCATGGTCAAAGGCCCCCTCCCCACCAACTCCGGCCAGCAAATGGCCCAGCTGAGCGAGCCATTGTTCCCGCTGGTCTTGGCGGCGGCTGATCCCTCCCCGGCCAACCCAAGCTATTCGCCAGTCTCGGTCTACCTGGCCTTGGCTTTGACCGGCAACGGCGCCCGAGGCAATACCGCCAGCCAATTTGAACAGCTCCTGGGCGGCGGAATAGAGCAGATCAACGAAATCGCCACCGGCATGATGACCGAATACGTCACCGCTGCCGATGGCCCCACCTTGTCAGTGGCCAATTCAATTTGGCTCAATACCGGCTTCGAGCTGGATCCTGCCTTCTTCGAGACAGCCCGTTCGGTTTTCCGGACTGAACCCACCGTGCTTGACCTCCAGGCCGAGGGCAAAGACAAGATCAACGCCTGGGTCTATGACAAGACCAACCACCTGATCCAGCAGATCGTCGACCGGGTCACGCCCGATGCCGTCGCTTTCCTGGTCAATGCCCTTTACTTCAAAGGGGCTTGGGTCACGCCATTCGACGAAGCTGCCACCACCGATGAACCATTCGCTCTGCTAGACGGCTCGACGGTGCAGGCACCAACAATGGTGGCTAGCGACTTGGCTTTGCCTTACTTCAAGTCTGATTCAGGCGAGGGCCTGGTCTTGCCTTATGAAGGTGGGCGCTTTGCCATGCTTTTGGTCATGCCGGCCGGTGGCCCCGGTAACGTCGCCTGGGACGGCCAGGCCATAGCCAGCTGGTTGACGGCAGCACAGGAACGCGATGGCGTCGAACTGCACCTGCCAAAGTGGGAATCGGAAACATCGGCCAAGCTGGCCGGGCCGCTGATGGATTTGGGGCTGATCGACGCCTTCACCGATGCCGCCGATCTGACCGGTCTTGGCCAGGCGGCCCCTGACGCGCCGCTGGTCATCTCCGAGGTAGCCCACAAGGCCGTGGTCAAGGTCGACGAAGCCGGCACCGAGGCGGCCGCTGCCACATCGGTCGGAGTCAGGGCCGGAGCCGCCTTGCCCGGCGCCGAGCCGGTAGTGGTCCGCTTCGATAAGCCCTATGTCTTCGCCATTGTCGACCTTGACAGTGGGGTGCCACTCTTCTTGGGCCAGGTCACCAACCCAACTGCCTAATCACCGATCTCCTCTTGTTCCAACAAACGCCTGGTCACCTCCGTGGCCAGACCTGGCGGATAACCCTTGCGGGCCAGCATCGAAACAGTCCGGCGTAGCCGCGCCTGCGGCTCGACCCCACGGGTTGAAGCCAGTTTTTTCGCCGCCAGGGCCTCGGCCTTGGTGGCCTGGTCATCCGGGCTGACTTGGGCCATGGCCGCCACCGCGGTTTCGTCATCGACGCCGCGCCGGCGCAATTCCTGGGCCAAGGCCAGGCCCACCAGACCTCGCTCGGAGTGCCGGGTGCGTACCAGCATGTCGGCATAGGCTTGGTCATCGACCAGGCCAACCTCCTCAAAGCGGTCCAACACCCGCTCGGCTACTTCAGGTGGTACACCGCGTTTGGTCATTGCCACGTCCAGCTGAGACCTGGACCTGGGAGCAGCGGTCAATAACCGCAACCCAATAGAGCGGGCAAGTCCTTCTGCCTGGGCCGGCGTCAGCACCCTAGGCTCATGCCCGTCCTGGTCACGGCCAAAGGACCGCCGGGCAGTCCCCTGCTTTGGCACCATCACCCGGCCAGGCCGCTCAGCTAGGAGACCTCCGGGCCGGCCGGCCCAGATGCGGTGGCCTTGGCCGCCTCGACCTGGCCGGGCGCGCCAGCGCCCGGCTCACTGGCCTCTGTGATTCCCAGCTCAGTCAGGATCTGTTCTTCGATCTGCGCCGCTAGGTCAGGATTGTCTCGTAGGAAGCTGCGGGCGTTCTCCTTGCCTTGACCTAGTTGGTCACCCTGGTAGGTGTACCAGGCGCCGGATTTGCGAACCAAACCGTGTTCAACACCCAGGTCAATTAGCCCGCCCTCGCGCGAGATGCCCTGGCCGTAAAGGATGTCGAACTCGGCCTGTTTGAACGGGGCCGCCACCTTGTTTTTGACCACTTTGACCCGAGTGCGGTTGCCAACCGGTTCGGTGCCCTCTTTCAGGGTTTCGATCCGGCGCACATCTAGACGCACCGAGGCATAGAACTTCAAGGCCCGGCCGCCAGAGGTTGTCTCAGGCGAGCCGAAGAAAACGCCCACCTTTTCTCGCAGCTGGTTGATGAACACAGCCGTGGTGCCGGAAGCCGCCAGTGCACCGGTGATTTTGCGCATGGCCTGCGACATTAGCCGGGCTTGCAAGCCCACATGCGAATCGCCCATTTCGCCTTCGATTTCCGCCTTGGGCACCAAGGCCGCCACCGAGTCGATCACCACAATGTCCAGCGCCCCCGACCGGACCAGCATGTCGGCAATCTCAAGGGCTTGTTCGCCGGTGTCTGGCTGGGAAACCAGCAGGTCATCAGTGTTGACACCTAACCTGGCGGCGTATTCCGGGTCAAGGGCATGTTCGGCGTCGATGAAGGCAGCGATACCGCCGTTCTTCTGGGCGTTGGCCACAGCGTGTAGAGCTACTGTGGTTTTGCCAGAAGCCTCCGGCCCGTAGACCTCAACGATCCGCCCGCGCGGCAGCCCGCCAATGCCCAAAGCCACGTCAAGCGCAATTGAACCAGTGGGGATGACCTCGATGGGAGCGTGCGTCTCATCCCCCAGCCGCATGATTGAACCTTTGCCGTACTGGCGGTCGATCTGTGCCAAAGCACTGGCCAGCGCCTTGTCTCTGTCCTGTGCTGCCATTTGGCGGCTCCTAACCTGAGTACTTCAAAACCCGACGCCTAAACGGTAGACCGAGGTACCGACATCGGGCGCATAAGCCAGACCGGCCTGTGGACGACCGCCTGGTCTTCACAAATCCTACCGCGTACAAATGTACCAGGACGCATCGACACGCCGCGCTCACCTCGCCTGACGCCGCCGCTTGGGCGGAACCGGTGCGCGGTAAGCCCAGCGCAAATCGTCGCCAACCTCCATCGCGTCGCAGAGCGCGTCCCAAACTTGGCGCGGCGGCGTACCACCGGCCAAGGCCTCCTCGGCCGTTCGACCGCCGAGCGCGCCAATCACCAAATCACTGGCCAACGACTTGGCGTAGGTGGCGCCGAAGGCTCGGTCCATCGACTCGGTAAATTCGCTGTGCCGCACCTCGACATTGTTCCATCCTCACCCGGCGGCGGTCGTGTCGTAGGTCCGTGGCAGAGTTGATCCATGACCAAATCCGGCCTGGAGCATTTCAGTCCCGCCACGCGGGCCTGGTTCCAGGCTGCCTTCGAGGCTCCAACGGCCGCCCAGGTTGGCGCCTGGGACGCCATTGCTGCTGGCCATCACGCCTTGGTGGTGGCACCAACCGGTTCGGGCAAGACCTTGGCGGCCTTCCTCAGCGCCATCGACCATTTGATGACTTCGCCGCCCCCGGCCGAACGCCAAGCCCGCTGCCGGGTGGTCTACGTCTCACCGCTAAAAGCCCTGGCCACCGATGTGGAGAGAAACCTCCGGGCGCCGTTGACCGGCGTCTCGAACCAGCTGGCGGCGGCCGGCCGGCCGGTACCGGAGGTAGCAGTGGGCCTCCGCACCGGCGACACACCCACCTCGGAACGCCGCAAGTTTGCCACTAAGCCGCCAGATGTGCTTATCACCACACCAGAATCGCTTTTCCTGGTGCTAACCAGCGGCGCCAGGGCTGGTCTGGCCGGGGTCGAAACCGTCATCATTGACGAGATCCACGCCCTGGCCGCGACCAAACGCGGTGCTCATTTGGCCCTGTCGCTTGAACGGCTCGACGCCCTGCTGGCTACCCCGGCCCAACGCGTTGCCTTGTCTGCCACCGTCAAACCAGTGGCGGAGGTGGCCAGGTTCATTCGCGGCGCGGCCGAGCGACCAGCTGACCAGCCCCGGCCCTTGGACTTTGGGGCCGGCGACGGCGACGGGGTGGCCACTGGGACAGGCACCTCAGCCAAAACCCCTGACCAGGAAGCTCAGGCCAGGCCACCCACGGATCCACCTATTAAGGACGCCAAGGCCAGGCCTCCACCAAGGCCGCCAGGCCGGGAGGTAGTGATTGTCCAGCCGCCAGCCAACAAGGTGATCGACATTGAGGTCCGCCTACCGGTCGAGGACCTGGCCGATCTGGCCGCCAACACCTTGCCAGAGGTTATCGAAGGCGACCTGACCGGCGACGCGGCCGGCGCCATGCGCGGGGCCTCGATTTGGCCTCACGTCCACCAAGCCGTGCTCGACGAGATCGAGTCGCACCGCTCAACGCTGGTCTTCGCCAACGCCCGTCGCGGGGCGGAACGCCTGGCGGCGCGGCTAAACGAGGAGCACTACCAGCAGGTCACAGGCGAAACCCCAAGAACCACTGCGCTGACCCACACCGAGCAACACGCCCAGGCCAACTCGGTGGCCTCTCTCGAAGCAACTGTGGCCTTGGCCCACCACGGTTCAATGAGCCGTGAGCGCCGCACTGAAATCGAAAACCAGCTCAAGGCCGGGTTGTTGCCGGCGGTGGTGGCGACCAGTTCGTTGGAGCTGGGCATCGACATGGGGGCAATCGATCTGGTGATCCAGGTTGGGGCACCACCGTCGGTGGCCTCGGCTATGCAGCGCATTGGCCGGGCCGGGCATCAGGTCGGGGCGGTCTCTCACGGTGTGATGTATCCGCTGTTCCTGGGAGATTTGGTGCCCGCCGCGGTGGTGGCTGGTCGCATGGTAGCCGGCCAAATCGAGTCGATCTCACTGCCGCAGAACCCGTTAGACGTACTGGCCCAGCAAATCGTGGCGGCAGTGGCCATGGACAACTGGCAGCTGGGCGATTTGCTGGACTTGGTGCGCGGGGCGGCTAACTTCGAGCATCTTGGACAACTGACCTACGAGGCCGTCCTCGACATGTTGGCCGGGCGCTACCCTTCGGCCGATTTTGGCGAGCTGCGCCCTCGTCTGGTTTGGGACAGGGCCACCGGAGAACTTAGTCCAAGACCAGGGGCGGCCCATCTGGCTCAGGTGTCCGGCGGAACCATCCCGGATCGCGGCATGTACGGGGTCTTTCTGGCCGGGGAAAACCCAGCCTCCAAAGGCGCCAAACGAGTGGGCGAACTCGATGAGGAAATGGTCTATGAATCCCGCGTTGGCGACACCTTTACTCTGGGCTCGTCGACCTGGCGAATTATGCAGATCACGCCCAACGCGGTCTACGTCTTGCCGGCGCCGGGCATTCCCGGCCGTCTGCCCTTCTGGCGGGGAGACGGGCCGGGGCGGCCGGCCGAGTTGGGGGCCAGCATTGGGCAATTCGTCCGCCAAACCCACGCCGCTGGGCCGGGCGCGGTAGGCGATCTCAGGGCGCTGGGACTGGATGCTTCAGCCGCAGCCAATCTGATAGCTCACCTTGACGACCAGGCCCAGGCCACCGGCCAGTTGCCGGACGACCAAACTTTGGTATTCGAAACCTTTCTCGATGAGCTCGGCGACCGACGGGTGATGATCCATTCGGTTTGGGGCGGCCAGGTCAACGGGGCCTGGGCGGCGGTACTGGCTCAGCGGCTGCAGCAACGCTACGGGCTGGATGCGCAGGTCATGCACAATGACGATGGCATCATGCTGCGGCTGCCGGAAACGGTCGAGGATGAGGCGGCCACACCCGTAGGCGATCTGCTGCTGGACCCGGACCAAGTCAGCGCCCAGGTGACCGAGGCGATTAGTTCGACCGCACACTTTGCCGCCCGTTTTCGTGAGGCGGCGGCTCGTTCACTGACCTTGCCGCGCCGGGCCGGCAAACGCCAACCTTTGTGGCAGCAGCGTCACCGAGCCCACCAGTTATTGCAGGTGGCCGCCAAATTCGATGACTTCCCCATTGTTCTTGAGGCGGTCCGCGAATGCCTCCAAGACGACTTCGACGTACCAGCGCTGGAACGGCTGATGCGGGCGGTCGACGACCGCTCGGTCCGGGTGGTTGAGGTCCAGACCGACACTGCCTCGCCTTTTGCCAAGTCGATGACCTTTGGTTACACCGCGCAGTTCCTCTATGACGGTGACGCGCCTCTGGCTGAACGCCGGGCAGCGGCCCTATCACTTGACCCGAACTTACTGGCCGAATTGCTGGGCCGCGGGGAGGCCAGCGACCCGGCCGATCTGCTCGACGCGGATGTGATCCTGGCTTTGGATGGCGAACTGGCCTACCGGAGCGATGACCGGCGCCTTAGTACGGCTGAGGGCCTGGTCGATTTGCTGCGCGGGCTTGGTCCGCAGGATTCAGACCAGTTGGAGGCGGCTTGCGAAGGGTCCTGGTCTGCTTGGATAACCAGCCTGGTGGCCGAGCGGCGGGTGATCGAGGTTAGGATCGGGGCCCACCAGCGCTGGGCGGTGGTCGAAGACGCCGCCGCCCTACGCGATGGCCTTGGCGTGGCCTTGCCTGCCGGGCTGGCCGAGGCATTCCTTGAACCGGTCAGCGACCCTCTGGGTGGCTTGTTGCGGCGCTACTTGCGCCATCATGGCCCGTTCACGGCAGCCCAAGTAGCCAGCGAGTTTGGCCTTGGCCTGGCAGTGGCCGAGCGTGAACTCGAAGCCCTGGTCAGGGCGGGTAAGGCGGTGGCCGGCCGGCTGCGGCCGGTTGAAGCCGGCGGTGGCGGCGGCCGGGACTATTGCGATCCGGAAATCATGGCCCGCGCCAGGCGGCGCTCCTTGGCCGTTTTGCGCCGGCAAGTCGAGCCGGTGCAAGGCCCGGCCTTGGCCCAGTTCGCGGCAGTTTGGCACAAGTTGGGGCGGCTGCGCGGGGCCGATGGCGTGCTGCAGGCCATCAACACCCTGGCCGGGGCGCCCCTGCCGGCCAGTTCAATCGAAACCGTGGTTTTGACCGCTCGGGTGACGGATTATGAACCGGCCATGTTGGACGAGTTGATTACTTCTGGCGAGGTCGCCTGGGTCGGCCAGGGTAAAACCACCGGCACCGACGGCACCATTAGATTGCTGGCGACCAGCACTGACGACGCCTACCTGGCAGATGTTGAACCGGCTGAGGACCCCACAGCCCAGGCCTTGCTTGGACTTTTAGGCCACGGTGGCGCCTTTACTGCCCACGAGCTGGCTCGCCGCCTAGAGATCGACTCGAACCAGTTGCGCTCGGTTTTGTGGGATTTGGTTTGGGGCGGCTGGCTCACCGGTGACTCATTCGCACCGGTCAGGGCGTTCCTGGCCGGTGGCAAGACGGCCCACCGAACCAAGCGCCGGCCGCGCAGCCGGACGCTACTGACCCGGCGCGCTCTGGGCCAGGCGGCGCAGGGCGCTTCGAGTTCGCTTGAACCCGCCCACCTCGGTGATCCCAGGCTGGTTGGCCGTTGGTCGTTGGCGCCAACCCCGGCCGGCCAGTCCTTGGCAATCACCGCTGAGGAAGGACTGGCGGCCACCGCGACCAGCCTGCTCGAGCGCCACGGCGTGCTGACCCGCGGCGCGGTCAAATTGGAGACTTCGTTTGCCCAGCTTTATCCGGTGTTGGCAGCGATGGAGCAGGCTGGTTCGGTTCGGCGGGGCTACTTTGTCGAGCACCTGGGCGGCTCACAGTTCGCCCTGCCGCCTTGCCCGGATCAGTTGCGAGCCTCGGCCGAATCGGGTGGAGTCATCATTGTGGCCTCGGCTGACCCGGCCAACCCATACGGGGCGGCCTTGCCATGGACGGAAGCGGCTGGTGGCCACCGGCCCAGCCGGACGGCTGGGGCTTTGGTGGTTTTGGTCGATGGCCAACTGTCGTTGTATTTGGAGCGCGGCGGCAAAACTGCGCTCAGTTTTGGCCAAGCTGAAACGGTTTCCAAGGCGGCACTGGCCCTGGTCCAGGCGGTCAAGGCAGGCCGGTTACCCACGCTGAAGGTGGCCAGGCTTGATGGCGAAGACGCGCTGGCGGCCTACGCCGAACGCCAAGACTCAGTCTTGGCCCTGGTCCATGCCGGGTTTGCCGTCACCCCGGCCGGCCTGACCCTAAGGTCTGGCCGTGCCTGAAGGCGATATTCTGCGCCGGGTAGCCGCCCGTTTGGGCCAGGCCATGGTGGACCGCGAAGTGATCTACTGTCTACTGCGCTGGCCCACACTGGGTGGGGTCGACCTGGCCGGGCGCACCATCACCGGTATCGAGGCCTACGGCAAACACGTAATGATGCACTTTGACGACGGTTTCACCTTCCGCTCCCACCTGCGAATGGATGGTTCTTGGCGAATCGAGCGGGCTGTTTCCGGGCGACCGAATCCGACCGGGCGAGCCAAGTCCTGGCAGGCCAGGGCCGTAATCGGCAATCAGGATTGGGTGGCTATTGGCTGGCGCCTGGGTATGGCTGACCTGCTGCGAACTCGTGACGTTGATCGTCTCCTCAAGCCGCTGGGGCCGGATGTCATGGCTAGCGATTTCGATCCGACCCAGGCGGCCAAAAGGCTGTCGAGCCAGGGCCAGCGCTGGATTGGTGCGGCGTTGTTGGATCAAAGCTTGGTGGCTGGAATTGGCACCATTTACATGGCTGAGTCGCTCTTCAAATGGCAAGTCAGGCCCAACCGGCCGGCCAATCAAGTCGAGGATTTGGCCGGTTTGTTGAGTTACGCGGGGCGGATCTTGAACCGTTCGGTTGCGGCCGTTTCTCCCACCGCTACCGGCCAAACTCGAGCCGGCTGGATCACAATGGTCCACGGCCGTGAACACTTGCCCTGCCGGTTGTGCGGCACGGGTATCGAAGTCATGATGGTGGGTTCGGCGCCATTTGACCGCCCGGCTTTCTACTGCCCCACCTGCCAGGAACGGTAGGCCTATTAGGCGCCAGCGGTTGTTGGCCACCAGGGACCAAGTGCCATTCGCCGGCCCTTGGAGACGTTTTGAGTCACCAGGCTCCGGTCGCCTTGGCGCGGTCCGCGCGAAGCGCTGGTGGGCGGAGATGCGGAGTGCGTGCCTAACGATGCGGCTGCACACTGCCTGGGCGAGATGCCGGCCCAGTCAGGACCGGCATCAGCTAAAAGCGCCATGGGGCTAGCGCACACCAGCCATTGGACGGTTACGGGCTTCCAGCAAACCCTCTGGGGTGTCAGGAATCCAATTGTCCTCTGCCAGCGCCATCCGATCGGCGACCTCACGCAGAGTTGCCCAAAGCGGCAGCTCAAGGGCCTCGCAAATGGCGGCCAGGAGCTCTGAAGAAGCTTCCTTTTGGCCCCGCTCGACCTCAGAGAGGTAGCCCAGCGAGACCTTGGCGGCGGAAGAAACCTCGCGCAGAGTGCGGCGCTGGCTCAGCCGCACAGAACGTAGAACCTGCCCCAGTTCGTCTCTGAGCAACATGGCTGGCTTGGCACCCCCTTCCACCGGGTTTCGATTCGCGACAGCTTGGCTGGTCTGCGGCCTAGCCGGCATCTTGTTGGTAATACGGTACCGCTTCACGGCGGCATGTCCATTACGGTCAGTTGTCTGGTTCGATACTAGTTTGTTCACATTACTAACAAACGCCGCACCGGCCGCCTATATTCCTTCGGTTTGCCTAATTGTGGCATCGGCCAGCTCGAGTGCCCTGGTCACGGTCAACAGCCGGACTTGAGCCCGGTCGCCTTCGACCCGCAAAGCCCGGATTGCCGGAGTGTCCTTGGCCCAGGAGCAGGCCACGAAGACCGTGCCAGGTTCAAGCCCATAGGCCGGGTCCGGCCCCGCCACGCCAGTAGTAGCAATACCCACGTCAGCCCCAAGAACGCGCCGGACACCTAGCGCCATCTGCCCCGCGGTGGTGCCGTTTACAGCGCCACGGTCCTCCAACAACTCCCCGTCAACCGCCAGCAGATGATGTTTGACATCCGGCGAATAGGCCACCACACCACCCCGGAACACATCGCTGGCACCGGGCACATCGACAATTGACGCACTTAGCAGACCACCGGTTAGCGATTCGGCCACGGCCACCGTCAGTGAGCGCTGCCTCAACAGTTCGATCAGCTGGTTGGCCCGGCCTTCGTTGTCAAGGCTGCCGGGCGTTCGCCAAGGTGCCACTGACTTATTCCTTTCATTTTGGGGACTGTGAGGAATCCGGGTTCAAACCGACCCGTTGGCGCAGGCGGGCCAGCCGCTCTTCGACAGAGGGCTGGAATCTGGCGCCCGATGCCGGCCCTTCGCCACCTGGCCCGGCCTGGCCTTGACCAGGCGGTGCGGTCCGCGCAGTCAACGGTGGGCCGGCCGGCAGATCCTCTCTTAGCTGGGTTCGCAGGGCTTCAGTTCGCCGCCGGATCTCGGCCAAAGTTGCCTGATCTGGCGCACCGGGCGGTTGGCTGGTTGGAGGTGACCCAGTGGTCTCCATCGCGGCTGGTTGACCAAAACCAGGTGCCTTTGTGGCTGGAGCCCCACCCCCAAATTGAACCGGTCCCTCAGGCCCGGCCGGCTCGGCCGGGACCGGAGCACCAAAGGCGGGCAACTGCACTGGGGACGGCTGAGGCAGAACCGGCGGCGCTGGCCTGACAGGACGAGCTGGTCTTTGAGGTGCCGGCGTTCGGATTGGCCTGGCCGGACGGATCGGCGTGGCTGGCCGGATCGGCGTGGCTGGCCGGATCGGCGTGGCTGGCCGCGCCGGCGAAACTGCTTCGGCTTGGCCTGGCGACTGGGCCGGGCCAGGCGTTTTCGCAGGTCGTGGTGTTTGGGCTGGTCGTGGTGTTTGGGCTGGTCGTGGTGTTTGGGCCGGGCGAGGCGTTGTCGCTGGTCGAGGCGGCTGTTCAGGTTTGACCGGGCTGGCCGGCCTGATCGGGGTGGCCGGCCTGGCCGATTCTGCCTGCCTTAGCGGCCGGGACACCTTGGCCCGCGACGCCGAACTGGCTATCCCGGCCGGCCGTTCCACTTCAGACCAGCTAGGAGCCGCAATGCCACTAGGACCGCCGCGTTCGGCCGGCGCCTTGACCGCGGCCTTGGATCCTTGGTCGTCTTCCCAGCCTTCAACTGGCCGGTCAGCCTTGACATCGGCGGTGGTGACGTCACCGGTTCCTTGTTTCTCCTCAAGTACCTTGGCCAACGGGTCATTGGCTGCCCGCCGTTCTTGCCAAACCGTCCAGATTCGCGCCAGAATCGCAAAACCAGTCGCCACGGTCACCGCCACGGCCAGAATCATTGTGACCGCTGCCATCGCCCAGAGCCAGGTATAGGTGGGCCAAGCCCTGGCCAATATGTACAGCGCAACGGCAGCCACCTGCAAGGCGGTCTTCAGCTTTCCGCCGGCCGTTGCCGGGATTACCTCATGGCGCACCACCACTAGTCGCGCCACGGTCACCAGCAGCTCGCGCAGCAAGATCAGCACCACCACAACGAGCGACAGCTCTCCATTGATCGTCAAGGCAATCAGCGCCGCTGCCATCAGTGCCTTATCAGCTATCGGGTCAGCCAGTTTGCCAAAGTCAGTTTCCAAGTTCCGCGAACGTGCCAAAAAGCCGTCCAGCTTGTCGGTTGCCGCAGCCAGCAGGAAAACGCCGCATGCGATCAGGCGCCAATTCAGTTGGCCTTCGCCACCTTTGAAGAAGACAACCAGGAAAACGGGCACCAGTACCAGCCGCAACACCGTTAGGGCATTGGCGACGTTGACTACCGGGGCTGAGGACCGGTCAACCTCAGGCACGCTGGACACGCTCTGTAGCCTACCGGCGCGCAGGTCAGTTGGGCTGCGACTGGCCACCAATACCATCTTGACCTGCGGTGGATTGGGGCATCTGCCCCGCTCGAAGACACTTACAACAATCGATTCTTGAGGGTCACTGCCTCCTTTGCTGCTGGAGGTAGGTAGAATGACTCTTTACGGCTTGCAGGGCAGAACAGCTCCTTTTGCCAGGTGCCCGGAGGCATTCGCGCCTGTTGGACAGGTGGTTCGCGGCGGTGTAACTGACAGATGACGCAACCTGATGCATCCCAGGGAACAGGGGAATGAGGATGATGGGTTCCAAGTTTGGGCGGCAATTATCTTTGGCTTGGGTGACGTCAGCCAGTATCGGTATTGCCCTAGTGTTCAGCGGCGTTACCCCAACTGCGAGCGCTGCCCCACCCACGCCAGACCCAGCCGCAAAGGTATCTGACCCTGCTACCTACCAAGACTATCCGGCCAAATACAACACCGAGGAGTATTTGCAGCAAGTCACCACCCCTGGCCGGATTTGGACCGACAAGTCAACGTTCAGTGATGACATCGACACTACACACGGCCACCCTGTGATGGACCCTACCGACACGTTGCCCTTGGGTGCCGATGAACTGGGCGTGGCCCTGTCGGCACTGGGCTCTACCCGGCACATCATTGAAGAGCAGCCGGTGCCGGTCGACCTAGTCCTGGTTCTCGACAATTCGTTCTCGATGAACCAGTGCGTCGACAGCAGCCTGAACTGCAACACCGCAGCCACCTACCAAAACTCACGGGCCTATGCCATGGTGCAGTCCGTCAATTTGGCGATAAAGACCATAATGGCCGCCAACAGTGCCAATCGGGTCGCTCTGGTGCAGTTCGGCACCGGGGCGGGGTTGCTGCTACCCCTGGCCGCACCGACTCCAATTAACGCGGCCGGTGATTACGTATTGTTTCAACCGCCAACCGGTACCGGCACCGCCATGTTTCTGCAGTTCGGCCCGGCTGCCGCCACCAACCGACTCCAGATTGGCGGCACCACAGCTCAGTCGACCAATATGCAGGCCGGTTTTGTCACCGGTATGCGGGTCTTGACGGGCCAGGCCTCGAGCAATGTATCTGGCGCAAACCAGCGGTACCCGAACGTCATCATGTTCACTGACGGTGAGCCAACTCTGTCCTATAGCGACTCGAATTGGTACAACCCAACGTCTACTGCCACTCAAGGGCCGTCTGCGCCGCCAGCGGCCCCCAACAACGTGCCGTTTGGCAACGGTTTTAGGGCGGCATTGGCGGCGGCGCTGCTAAAGAACCAAATCACGGCGGTCTACAACAACCCAACTTTCAACCAGGCCAATGGCTTACCTCAAGTAGACGCCGCCGTCTACACCGTTGGTCTTGGCATCGATGCATTGAGCCCAAACGGTAGAGAAGTCGCCCTGGCCACCCTCGACCCGGTGCATCAGATGACCCCTGGAGCCACTGGCGCCGCGGCCAGGTTCAACACCGCCTGGACCAGTTTCGCGGCCTCGCCCACTGGCCGGGCCCACGTCCAGGTGGTCGGAACGGCCACCACCGGCGGCACCTGGGTCTACTTGGACCAGCCAACGGCGCCTTTTGCCATCTACAACCCCAGGCAGCCCAACGTGCCGGACGTGACCTTGAGTGCAGGCATGGGCTACAACGACGCCTACTATTCGGCCAACACGGCCAGCGACCTGATCGATGCCTTCAACAAGATTATCCAGACCATTACCAACTCAACGCCACAGTATCCAACCCTGATCGAAGGCGACCAAAACGCCACCTCCTCCGGTTTCGTTACCATGACCGACCAGCTTGGCCCGTTCATGCAGGTCAGCGATCCATCATCGATGCTGTTGACCTTCTGCTCGAACCCAGAATCCATCCCGGACCTTGATAATTGCGATCCGGTACACTTCTCGACTCCGAGCGCCACAACACCCAGCCCTGGAGTGACGAGATACACCTTCACCGGCACCTACCAGGCGAACATCCTAGCCGGGCCCCAAAACGTGGCAGGCATTGTTATTGAGGTCAGACGTGACGCCTCGCTGGCCACTGGGGACGTGGTGACCTTCCAGGTTCCGGCCGCATTGCTGCCAATAAACGACTCAGTGGTCACCTTGAGGTCTTCGGCCAGCGGCGTCACTCCAGTGTCGATGCAACGTTACGTTTCCCGGCCGGTCCATCTCTTCTTCAAGGTGGCACCCAAACCAGGTGTGGCTGACGCTATCGCCAACCCACTGTCACTTAACACCGCCAGTGGGGCGCAGCCCGGTGACGGCACGGCCTTGGCGGCATACCTGGCCGCAAACACCGACACCAATGGGCAGGTCCGGTTCTACTCCGACGATTTCACTGTCACAGGCAGCGGCGTAAGCAGGACAGTGACACCACTCTCTATTGCCGTCTTCACTCCGGCGATGGCTAATCCGTTCTACCGTTTTGGCACCAACACTCCGCTATTCGCCGACTCGAACTTGACAGTCCCACTGACCCTGGCTGACTGGAACGCCCTGCCCAACGCGGCAACGGTTTACTACGGCAACACCGTCTACTACTACGATGATCCGCCCACCAACAGCGTTGTGGCGGTGCGCACCGATGCGCTGGCCACAACCAAGGCACAACTGGCGGCGGCCGAGGACGCCACCCACCAGATCGCCGCCGTCGGTGGCCAGATGACAGCACCAGCTGGCCTGCTAAATTTCGCCCGTCCTGGCGACTTGGACGCAGTCAAGTGCCTGCCTGGCGACTCAGGCTGGGATACAAGCGGGCCAACCTGCGCCGATCCCACCGGCGCGTACGGCAACCTAACCGACACCGCCACCTATGCCCGGCTAACCCAGTTCACCTCCGAGGTTCCGACCAGACTACTGGGCAACAACGCCTTCCTGGCCTACAACCTGCCCGGCCAGCTGGCCATTAGCAAGACGGTGCAGGCCGCGCCAGGGCTCAACCCCGATCCGGCCACCCCCTTCACATTCACGGTCAACCTGCGGGAGGACAACGCGGCCGGCGCCCCTATCGTGGGCGACTTCGACTACTGCATCTTTGACCAGACGGACCTGACCTTGCCTGTCAGTTGTCCCGGCACCATCGCCGATGGCGACAGCCTAACCATCACAGCTGAGCAAACAGCCATAATCTACGGCCTGCCTGATTCGACCTACTGGTCGGTCAGCGAGCAGGCGCCACTGCCACCGGGATTCACCAACACCCAGCCCGCCGGGGGCACCACCAGCGGGACTATCACCGCACCGGACACCTCTACCGCCAGTTTTGTCAACACCTACGCGGCCGCCCCAGTTGATATCGCGGCGAACGCCTCCAAGACTCTGACCGGGCGGCCGTGGGCGGCCGGTGACGTGTTCCAGGCCAGGATGTGCCCGTACCCCCTGCCCGGTACCGGCAGCGCCGTGCAATGCGATGTCGAGACCTTCCAGCAGATTGGCACTACAAACCAAGGCACGGTTACGTTCCCAAGCCTGACCTTTGACACACCGGGCGTCTACACCTTTACGATCTCAGAGGTCATCGATAACCCAACACCGGGGATCTCGCATTCGGCGGCGGTCTTCCAGTGGACGGTGACGGTGACCGACAATGGCAGCGGCCAGCTGGTGGCGACGGAACAGTGGACGCAGACAGTCGACCACAATGGCCTGCCCATCACTCCGCCCGCGCTGGTCACGGAAGCCGAATTCGAAAACACCTACGACCCGAATGCCATCAGCGAGCCGTTGACCGCCACCAAGATGATCAGCGACAACTCGCTGGCCGGAGGCAATCTGCGCACCCCAACCAGCTCCTTCGACTTCACCTTCAGCTACCTCGGGGCCGACCTCCAGTCAGGGGGCAACCCGGCGGTGCCGCCGCCACTGTTCTACCCGTCCGATCCGGGCCCGGTGACGGTGGCCTCGGCCGGCTCGGCCATCCACTCCCCGGCCGTCATCTACACCCCAGACCACATTGGGCACAGCCTCTTTTTCAACGCCGTCGAATCCGGGTCCGGCGTGCCGCCCAACGTCACCGTTTCCGATGCCGTCTGGTTCTGGCAGGTCGCTGTCGCCACCGACCCAGGCTCGGGTGATATTACGTTGGCGGTGACCAATTGCGTCACGACCCAGGCGGCTATTACCCCGGCCGCCCCGTTTGGCAGCTGCGACCCCACCGCCGCCGGTGCCTGGGCGGCTACCAGTGAGGATGACCGCCTGTTTGTCAATACCTATTCCCCTGACGACGTCGACGCCTTCTTAGAAGCAGTCAAGACTCTTCAAGGCCGTCCGTGGACCACTGCCGACTCGTTCAGCTTCACGCTAACCGCCAACGACCAGGCCACCACTGACGCGCTGACCAGCGGGGACATTGCCTTTGACACAAGCTCAGCGACTTGTCCTGGTGTCACGGTCACCGGCCAAGAAGCCACAGTCACAGTTGACTCCACCGCCCAAACCAGTAATCAGGCGCCATTCTGCTTCGCCCTTACTCTCAGCCAGCAGGGCGCCTACCAATTCGCCTTGACTGAGACCGGTCGCACCGGCCCAACCAACGGCATGACATACGACACCCACACTGCCATTTTCGACGTGGTTGTGACCGGTGGCACCACCGCCGGCCAGCTCCAGGCTGATGTGACACTGCGCAACTCGCAGAACGCCACAGCCCAGTTTGTCAACCGCTACCAGGCGACCCATAGCTTCGCCGGGCTGAACCTGTGGAAAGACCTGACCGGCCGTGACCTGGCGATAGGTGAGTTCTCGTTCACGCTGACGGGGTTAGACCAAGCCGCCTGCGACAAAGCGTCGCTGCCGTCACCGCCGCCATGCACGGTGCCGTTTACGAACGCCAACGGCACCGGCGACCCTATCTACACTCATTTGCCAGCCCAGTTCTCCTTCACCCAGGACGACCTAGGTGAGACCTTCACCTACACCGTGGTCGAATCGACCACTCCGGCTTTGGGCGGGGTCACCCATGACACCACGACTTTCACGGTCACACTTACCCCCCAGTTCGACCCGGCTACCGGCACCATCTACGTGTTGACGGACGTGACCAGCTCGGCCGGTGGCACGGTCAGTTACGATTCGCGCACCGACCCCACTCCATTGCTGACCTTTGCCAACACCTACCTGGCGGCGGCGGTTCAGGCCAGACCAACGTTTACCAAGACGCTCTCAGGCCGGGCTTGGACCCAACAAGACGAGTTCAGTTTCACCATCACTGCCTTGACACTGGGGGCGCCAATGCCCGCGCTTACTGACATCACGGTCGGTTACGCCGACCAATCAGGTAATACGGCCCCGTTCGATTTTGGTGATATCACCTTTAGCAGTACTGGCGTCTTCCAGTACGCCGTGGCAGAAGTCACCCCAAGTCCCCTACCTGGCGGGATGGTGATCGACCAGACACCTTCCATCGTCACAATTACCGTGACCGATGACGGACAGGGCAACCTTGTCGCCGCGATCGACTATGACGGCATCGCCTTCCCCATAAACCGCGATTTCGTCAACTTCTATCAGCCAACCGCGGCCACCGTTTCGTTGTTATTCACAAAGACGCTGACGGGCCGGGCTTGGACCTCGGCAGACTCTTTCGAGTTCAGGATCACGGCAGTGACACAGACGGCACCGCTACCGCCTGCGTCGTCAGTGACTGTGACCCGGGCCAACCGGAACTCATTCGGCTTTGGACCCATCGTCATCACCCAGGCGGGCGTTTTCCGGTACTCGGTTATGGAGACCCGGCCCTCAACTGTGACCAATGGGGTAAGCCCGGACCCGAATCCCCGCACAGCGGTGGTTACCGTGGTAGACGACGGCCAGGGCAACCTTGTGGCAAGCGTCACCTACCCAAATGGCCAGGCGTTTATCAACACCTATTCGCTGGTCCCTGTACCCTCGCCACCGACGCCGCCGTTTGGACCACCTCTGGTCGCCACGGGCGGCCAGCTTGTGGGCCAAGGGTTGCCGTTTGCGCTGGCGGTCGGGTTGTTGCTGATGGCAGTGGCGATCAGGTTGGTTCGTCGACAGCTAAGAGCCTGAACCGGTGGACCGGCCGCCGGTGCGCAACACCGATCAAGGGCCAAAGGATAGGCAGCCGTCGAGCAGAAACAGATCCAAGAAGCGCTTCGTCTTGTCATTGCTGTCTATCCTTTTGCTCGCCGCCGGCGGCCTAGCCTTATGGCAGTCAGACCTGTTTAGGTCAGCCCTGTCGCCGGCCGGTGCGCTCCGCGATATGCACGGCAATCTCGTCACCCCCGACCCAGATGCCATTATCGACGACCCGACGGCCGAATCCGACATTGGCCTGCGTTTCAAGGTTCCGTCAGTCAGGCTTGACGTCCCGCTCGGTCAAACGGCAGCGGTCAAAGGACGGATCGGTCCGCCCGGCTTCACCTCCGCCTACTGGGTCTCCAATCTTGGGGTCTGGGTCGAAAACGCTACGGAGGGCACCGTCTACATCGCCGCTCACTCGCTGCGTCATGGCGGCTGGGCCCCCGGAAACGCGCTGTTCGACATTGAAACTCAGCGGTCTATGGTGTTGCCGGGCGACCAGATTGTGGTTGGCGACCAGGTCTATTCCGTGACCGAAACCAAGATTATTGCGAAACCTGAGGTTGGCAAGACCGGGCAGCTCTGGCAGAACACACCAAAGCGGCTGGTTGTCTTCACCTGTCTCCAGAACCGCCAGAACACAGCGTCAACGGACAATATGGTGATTATCGGCACCCTGGTGGAATAGGTCCAGTGGGCTTGTCGACCGTCAGGCAGCCCGGTTCCCAAGCAGGTCAGCCCGGCTGTGGCGGGCCCTCGGACCCACCTAGGTCTGACCCAACCGGCGCCTCGGCGCGGGCCGGGCCAACTGCGGCATCGGAGGCCTCATGCGGGCCGGCCGGTGCCTCGTCTCCCCGCAACGACGCCAACACCTGTGCCAACGATTCAGGCGGCACCAACACATCGCGAGCCTTGGACCCTTCAGAGGGACCAACCACGCCGCGCGACTCGAGCAAATCCATCAGCCGGCCGGCCTTAGCGAAACCGACCCGCAGCTTTCGCTGCAGCATGGAAGTCGAACCGAATTGAGTCGAAATGACCTGCTCGGCGGCCTGCAATAGCAAATCGAGGTCGTCGCCAATATCGTCCTCGATTTGACGCCGCTTATTGGCCGGGGCCACCACATCGGGCCGGTATTCGGCCTGGGCTTGCCCCTTGACGTGGTCCACCACGGCGTGGATTTCGCTCTCCCCAACCCAGGCGCCTTGCACCCGCAGAGGGCGCGAGGAGCCGTAGGGCAAGAACAAGGCGTCGCCCTGGCCAACAAGTTTCTCCGCCCCTGGTTGATCCAAGACCACTCGCGAATCAGTCTGGGATGAGGTGGCGAAAGCCAAGCGTGAAGGGATATTTGCCTTGATGACACCGGTGACCACGTCAACTGACGGGCGCTGGGTGGCCAAGACCAGGTGGATGCCGGCCGCCCGGGCCAGCTGGGTGATGCGCTGGACTGAAGCCTCGACATCGCGGGGCGCCACCATCATTAGGTCAGCCAGTTCGTCCACTACCACCATCAGATACGGGTAGGGCCGTAACACCCGCTTGGAGCCTTCCGGCGGGTGGATGGTGCCGGCTCTGACCGCCTTGTTGAAATCGTCAAGGTGTTTGAAGCCAAAGTTCTCCAGATCGTCGTAGCGGGCGTCCATTTCGCGCACTACCCAGTCCAGGGCCTCAGCCGCCTTTTTCGGGTCGGTGATGATGGGCGTGATCAAGTGTGGAATGCCGCCATAGATGGTCAACTCGACCCGCTTGGGGTCAATCAACACCATCCGCACCTCATCCGGGGCAGCCCGCATCAGCAGGGAGACCACCATGGCGTTGACAAATGAACTCTTGCCGGAGCCGGTGGCCCCGGCCACCAGTAAATGCGGCATCTTGGTCAAATTGGCCACGACGTAACCGCCGCCCACGTCTTTGCCCAGGCCAACCACCATGGGATGACCGTGGCGCCGGGCCGCGCCGCTGGCCAGCACGTCGCCCAGCGGCACCGTTTCGCGCACCTTGTTTGGTATTTCAATGCCAATGGCGCTTTTGCCTGGAATAGGCGAAAGGATCCGAACTTCGGGGCTGGCCACGGCGTAGGCAATGTTGCGCTGCAACTGGGTGATCCGTTCCACCTTCACACCCGGACCCAACTCGACTTCGAACCTGGTAACAGTTGGCCCGCAGGTGAAACCGGTGACACTGGCGTCGACCGAAAACTGTTCGAAAACCTCTTCCAGGGCGGCCACAACAATGCCGGCACCGTCAATTGATTTACCCTTTGGTAGATCCTTGACCAGTAGCTTCGGGTCCGGCAGCTCGTAGAGCACATCCCCGGTGAGCTCGCCTTGAGTGCCGGGAGGCAGGGCCTGAGGCATCAACTTGGTGCCGGCCGGTTCCGGGGCGCCAGCGCCGCCCAAGACCAACGGCCCGGCGTCGACTGCGCCGCCGTTAGTGGTTGGCAACCCTGCTCCGTCTAGTTCGCCACCGTCTTCAGGTGTCACCAGGAGATCGGTGACATCGTCTGGTTCACCCAGGGCGTCTTCAGTTTGGTCCTGTGGCGAACGGTAGGCCTCATCATGCGCGTAGCCGCCTGGCACCCGCGGGCCATCTGCACCCTTTGGCCGGCCGGCACTGGACCCGACCCTAAGGCCGAGCGCTCTAACGCCCTGGCGCAGACGGCGCGGTATTTGGGTGACAGGTGTCTTTGTGACGATCAGGAGGCCAAACAAACCCAGCACCAAGAACAAAATGAAGGCCACCCAGCGGTTGACTAACACCGCCACACCCCATCCGAGCAGACCAACCGCGCCGCCGGCACCACGCACGGCAGCCCAACCGTCGGTGGGCGATGGCAGGCCGCGGCCAATCTCGATCAGCGAGCAGATCGCCACCGCCATCGCCAGGAAGCCAACCAGAATGCGTGAATTGTCTTCCTTCCGGTCGGGATGCCGCATCAGCCGCACGGCCATAAACACCAGCAACACTGGCACGGCTTTGCTCAAGACCCCAACCGACCCGGCTACCAGCCAGTCGATGGCCCTGCCGGCTAGGCCGCTGAGGCCAAACCAGCTTTGCGCGGCCACCACTATGGCCAGGCAAATCAGGCCCAGGGCGCCGCCGTCGCGGCGTTGTTCGGGTGACAGGGCGCGGGCGCCTTGGCCAATCCGGCGCGCCAGCGAGCCAAGGGCGTGGGCCAAGCCCAGCCAAACCGCCCTTAGTGCGCGCAGTGGCCACGCCAGTGGCTGGTCGATGGGCTCGCCTGCCTTGGTCAAGAAGTCTTGCTCCTTTTGTTTGGGCTCGTTCAGTCGACCGGTTGGCGGTCGCGGGCGGCTTCAACGCTACCCGGCTCAGGCCACCCAACCACGCACGTCAGCCGCGAGTCCGAGCTTCTGCTGGCAGCGGTCTAGTTGGGTGCCGGGCGGGGCTGGGGCAAGCCCCTGCCCGGCGCCACAATCAATCGCCTGGCTAGTCGTTGTCTTGGCGGTCCCGCCGGCGGCGGGCCGCGATCAGCAATATGCCTAACGCGACCAACACCGCCGCGATCGCGGCCGGTATGCCAACGTTTGAGCCGGTGAACGGCAAGCCGTTGCTGGTCGAGCCGGCGCCAGCAGCCGAACCCGAGCCGGGTGCCGGGTCGTTGCCAGGCCCGCTGCCCGGCGGCCCAGTCGAAGCTTGGGCAACCACTTGGAACTGGGCTTCAGTTGTGCCGGATAGGGCCCCGGTCAGGACAAACTTGTGCGTGCCGGGATCTGTGCCCGCCGGAATGGCAAATGTCCAGGTGGCCTCGCCATTGGCATCGGCCGTCTGGCTGCCTAGGGCCACCGGCTTCGAATTCATCACTGCGCTAGCCGACTCGCCAGGCTGAAGATTCTTGACCGTAACGGTTTGCTTGGCCCCGACAACCAGTTTGATCACCGCCGCCACCGCCTTGGGCAGGCCCACACGCCAGCTGGTTGTGGTCGAATTGCCAACCGGGTCGGTGAACTTGATGGTGACAATCCCACCCTCGCTTAGGGCGGCAGCCAGATTGCATGACCAGCTGCCGCCAGTGCCAACTGTGACACTGCATAGGATTGTGCCGCTGGCGTTGGAGATCGTTACCGTGCCACCTGACTCGGCCTGACCTTTGAAGACCTTGCCGTCAGTTGGAAGCAACTTCAAAAGTGGCGTTGTCGCCTTGACCTTGACCGCCGCCGGGGCCGAGCTGAAGGTGTGGTTGGCCACCGCCACCGGGGTGGTGTGGACCGCCGGGTCGAGGTATTGCAGGTTCTGCGACCTGGCCAGCAGCTCGGTACCATGCGCCAAAGCGGTGGCAAATTCGCAGGTCCAGTCGCCGCTGGCATTGGCGAACGTGATGCAGACGGATTCGCCCGTCGCACCGGAGACTACCTGAATTTGATGGTTCGGCTCGGCCCGTCCGCTGACGGCCCGCGGCCCGGCCACGGCTGTGGCGAAGGTCGGGGCGGCCGGCGTTGAGACAAACCTAACCGTGACGGTGCCACTGGCCGCAGTCCCGTTGACGGTGAAACCAAAGACCGCGTCCCCCGGCGAACTGGAACTGACGCTGACGCCAAAGGAGCCGTCGGCGTTTAGGGCGGCCAGGCCGGCATCGGACACCACCACGCCTGTCTTGGCGGTGCTCACCCGCACCTCGGCATCTGGCAGGTTGAGCCGGTTGCCCAAAGGCCCAAACAGGGTCACTGTCAGGCGGGCCTGGTCTACCGCGCCGCGACCCAAGGTGTTAGCCAGATTGGCTTCGACGTAACCACGGTTGGTTTCGATGGTCGATTCGGCCAGCGAAGGACCGGATTCGATCGAGGCAAACACCAGGGTCAGCGGCGCACCGGAGACGGTTACCTCTGGGAAACCGGGCAGGGTGATGGACAGGTTGACGGTTTCGGCCGTTGCGTCAGTGACCTGGACCGTGGCCGCCCCAATGGCCGATGTCGCCACCTCGAGTTGGTTTGGTGACGCGCCTTGGGCGCCGGCGATGCGAGCCGAGCCGCTGGCCGTGAATCGAACGGTGACATCGGGCAGCGGCGCGCCGGCGGCGTCTTTGACCCAAACCACGGCGGTGTGGGCGGCCACGCCGTCACTGGGTGTGGTGCCAAGCGAAGCGGTCGCCACGGCCTGTGGCATGGAACTGCTGGCCGCGAACTCGACTTGGGCGGGCGAGTTTTCGACCGTGATTGCGCCGATGCCGGGTGGCAAGGCCGCGGTCACGTTGACTACCTCTGCGGTCAGGTCGGTGATTTCGATCCGCGCGGTTCCCTGAGGCGAGGTCTGCACCGTCATGGTGTTGGGCGGCGTGGCCGTCGAACCGACAATCCTGGCCGCGCCGTCAACCGAGAACGACACCTCTACACCGGGGACTGGCCCACCAAGCGAATCAGTCAAAGTCACCGTGGCCGTGTGCCGGCCTATCGCATCATTGACCACCACGCCAGACGAAACCGCCAACACGGCACTGGCCAGATCCAACGGCTCGTTGCAGCAGGCCGTGAACCGGGCCATATCAGGGCCGGGCAGATTCTCGATTTTCCAACCCTCGTCAGGCCAAGCCGAATCCAGGTTCGCCCAAACCTCAATTCGGTAGTCGCCAACCACTCTTGAAGCCACTGTCGCCACATAAACTCCAGGCGAGGTTTCAGTGAACTCAGAGATATCTAGATTGGACCCAGTCCCGGCCGACCCAAACGCCCGCAAGTTCGCCGCCTTGCCAGTCACCGGGGAGCCAACCAGGTCAATCCAATGGGCCGTTATGGTGACCGTCTGGACACCATCCGCGGAAGCCGGTGTGCCGGAGACCTCAAACCACTCGGTGGCCGCCGGGATAATCAACTCGTAGAACGAGGCATAAACCGACGTTGCGGTCGAAGACTCCCCCGCAATTTGGGCGGTCACCGGATAGGAACCTGGATCAGCCGACCACAATGACATCTCTGCCACACCCAGCAGGTCAACACTAGTGCCAGTAGTGACCGTGCAGGTCGCACCTGGGCCACCATCAACCGACTCAGCTTCGGTGCAACCGGTCGCTGACGTCCCCGCCGGTACCGTAAAGGCCACATCAACCCCACCAGTCAAAACCGGTGGCGTCTCATCCGTCGACACTGTCGCCCTGATTACCTGCGGTTCAAGATGAACCAACGACGCCTCAACCGGTGCCGCCAATGACAACTCCAACGCCGCCGGGATGCTCGGCTCAAACTTCGCCTCCAAGGAAATAGAGGTCAACCAATAGTCAGAGTTGCTGTACCCGACCAGGTAATCCGCTGCCGTAGTCGCGGTCACCTTGATACTCCAGTGACCCGGCGATGTCTCGACCGGAGTGCCGAACGTCGCCCCTGCCGGTGTCGAGGTTATGGCCCTAGTGCCGGTGTTATCGAGCCTGGGCCTCTCTGGTTCCAGCACTCTCGGATGATCAAGATCGGCCTTCACTACGTAGCAGTCCACACCGTCAGCCAAAACCGCAGGATGGGACGCAGTGATCGGGTTGCATGGCTCGATCCACCAGGTGGGCCACCAATCGCCGTGGGGTCGGTAGAAATTGGCCACATCGTTTGGATTTGGCAAGGCCAACTCGGTCACCTGCCGCCTATTCCCGCCAGGCGTACCCGGCTCGCCAAGTTCGACAAAGGCCATGATCCGGAAAGCACCAGGCGAAAGCGACGTCACAGTAGCCACATAAACCCCAAGTGTCGCAGTCTCGGCAAATCTAGAAACCGTGGGTAAGGCCCCATTGTCTGTTAGCAGTAGAACAGTCAACCGGTCAGCTATGCCTGTAAGCGGTTTGCCGGCAGCGTCGTGCGCGGTGACCGTGATTGTGACAGTGTCCCTACCATCGTCGCGCGCCGCATCAGGCGACACCCTCAAGGTATACCGAGCCGTGGTCAGTAGTCCGTGGAGATCCGTAAAGTCAATCTGGGCGGGCGAGTTTTCGACGGTCACGGCGCCGATGCCGGGTGGCAAGGAAGCCGTAACATAGGCAAGCCCAGCCCACGGTGACGTTATCTCAATCCGGGCGACACCCAAGGCTGAAGTCTCAACCGTCAGGGAATTGGGTGGCGTCGCCTCCGAGCCCACAATCTGAGACATGACACTAACCGCGAACGACACCGCGACATCGGGCACACCCATGCCATTCTCGTCAGTCACCGTCACCGTGGCCGTGTGAACACTCACACCATCACTCAGCACCTGGCCAGACGAAACCGTCAACACCGCGCTAGCTACCTGCGGCGGGGAACAACAAGCCACGAAATGGGCCACATCATTCAGGTCCGGTGCTTCTAGTTCGGTCAGCCGGAAACCGTCATCTCTTGAGGTGACCGGACCGGTGTAACTGAAATAGACCTCAACCCGGTAGTTGCCAACCACGGTCGATGTCACGGCCGCCTCGTAAACCCCAGGCTCGGTCTCAACGAACTCAGAAACACTCAAATACGACTCGGTACCAGCCGGCCCGAAAGCCTTCAACTTCGCAGCCAAACCACCAGCCGGAATCTTGAAAATGTGATCCTGAGCCTTAACCCGAACCGTCGCCGCATCATTACCCGTCGACAAACTACCTGGCGTCACCCAAACACTGAAATCCAGCCCCTCAACGCTAGGCGGCGGTTCAACAAACCTGGCTGCCAGGTTCTGCAAACCCATCGAACCTTGGTAGGCGAGCC
>Ga0123356_10000672_pt1 | contig 37839 bp, 31 predicted proteins | sample TergutEmb28metaG_2_FD_92546 | JGI IMG/M metagenome (GOLD analysis project Ga0123356, IMG submission 92546) | Embiratermes neotenicus P3 segment gut microbial communities from Petit-Saut dam, French Guiana - Emb289 P3 | ecosystem: Host-associated > Arthropoda: Insects > Digestive system > Gut ...
CAGCATCAGCGTACTGCAATTAAGCGGATATGTTTTAAACAGCGTAAAAGATATAACAAAGACGCAGCTGTTCCAGCAAAAACCAGTGCAATACTCCTGGGGCTTCAGCGATTTCGAGATAGCGAGATAAGATTTGCCAAGACTCTCGCAGAGGCGCGGACTGCAAACCGAAGGTTTGAAAGAGGACGCAGAGTTCTAGTACGAAATCTTAACCTTAATCCCATATATATCAAAGCTTCGATATATTTCTAGGGTTTAAGACTCCGTATTCGAACAATAACTCCGCGTCCTCTGCGTCTCTGCGCCTCCGCGAGAGTTCTTCCAAACTCTTGACATTTGCTGTCCTTGTGATAATATAATAATCAAATCATAACTAAATAAGGAGTATTTTAATGATTAAATTATCCAGACAATTTTTTGCAGTTCTCGCGCTGGTGCTTGTTTTTTGTGTTGTAACAGGCGCGTGCAGACGTTCAAGCGGTCCGTCCGACACCGGAAATATCAAGATTGGTGTTTTGGTTCCTGTTTCCGGTTCTGAAGCATACTTTGGAAACGATATGTACAATTCGTTTGCGCTGGCTGTTGACCATGTCAATGCAGCAGGCGGCGTTCTTGGCAGAATGCTGGAACTTTTACCGCCGGCAGATGACGGTTGTGATGCGCTTATGGCAGCTCAGGCGGCAACAATGATCACTTCGCAGAATCCGCATTTTGTAGTAGGCGGTTATTGTTCCGGAGCGACAATTCCTGCGCTTCAGGAATTTTTTTACAAAGACCTTATAATGCTGGTTTCTGCGGCTAACTCTACAAGGATTACCGAGCTGGGGCTTAATCAGACTTTTATGATTAACAGTCCGGGCACACATCAGGTTGACAGCCTTATATCATTATTAAGAAGTCTTGGCGTAAGAAGAGTAGCTCTCATACATCAGGGTGATGACTATACGCAAAATCTATCAGATATATGTCAGGCAAAACTGCCTGGTGCAGGGTTTCAGATTGTCGCTACAGAAGTAATGGAAAAAGGCGCGCCTGATGTTTCTGCAATTGTTACGGCAATCCGCAATTCTCGCGCAGAGTTTGTTTATTGGTGCGGTTATTTCGCAGACGGCGGCAATGTAGTTCGTCAGCTACGTCAGGGCGGCTATACCGGTTACATTTGCGCAGGAGACGGTTCTTCATCAGTAGAATTGATTACAGCTTGCGGTCCTGCCGGAGAAGGCGTGTTTGTCACATCTCCTCCCAATGTTGAATTCTCGGAAGGCGGCGGTGAATTTTTGGCTGCCTATAAAGAAAAATATAATCTTGATCCCGGCGCTTATGCGACACTTTGCTACGATACAATCTGGCTTCTTAAAACAGCAGTTGAGCAGGCAGGAACCACAAGGACTGCGGCGGTACGCGATGTATTGCAGGATATAAGTTATCAGGGATTATCCGGTTTTATCAGCTTTACTCCGGAAAGAGAACTTGCCAATTCTAACTTTATAATTATACAGATTAGAAACGGCGTATATAATCTTTATACTCCGTAAATATATTAAGCAATGTTCTCAACAGTAGAATTATACCTGCAGCAGCTTATCAATGGATTAATATCCGGTTCTTTTTATGCGCTTGTAGCGCTCGGATACTCCATGGTATATGGGATTATCAAATTGTTAAACTTCGCGCACGGCGACATTTATATGGCAGGCGCTTTTATATGTTTTGCCGTGTTCGGAGCTTTGTCTGTTGTTGTAGGAGGTCCTGTTTCTCTTGTTCTTGCTTTGTTAGCCGCCATGATTTTCTGCGCCCTTCTTGGTTTTTTGGTGCAGCGTGTTGCGTATAAACCGCTTTTTGATGCGCCGAGATTATCATTGCTGATAACAGCGGTGGGCGTATCACTTGTTATCAATAATACTGTTATGATTCAGACAAACAGCAGGTTTCTCTTTTTTACCAGCGGGCTGGACAATACCTCCGGCATTAAGTTCGGCGAAAATATTACTGTTACCTATATACAAATTGTTCTGGTTTTAATAACAGCCGCTTTAATGATAGGGCTAACGCTTTTTATCAGCAAAACCATGTGGGGCAAAGCAATGCGCGCCATCTCGCTTGATAAAGATACCTGCCGCCTTATGGGAATAAATGTTAATAAAGTAATCGGTCTTACATTTATGATTGGATCTGCGCTGGCGGCTGTTGCAGGAAGCATGGCTTGTGTTTATTATTCGAATGTTCATTTTTTTATGGGATACATTATAGGATTAAAAGCTTTTACTGCGGCGGTAATAGGCGGTATTGGTTCGCTGCCAGGTGCAATGCTGGGAGGTTTGCTGCTTGGGCTTTTGGAAGCTGTTGGTACACAAAGACTGGGATCCGAATGGAAAGATGTTTTTGCCTTTGGTATATTGATAGTTATGCTCATTTTCAGACCAAACGGTTTGTTGGGTAAAACCGAGATAGAGAGGATGTAATGAAAAAAATATCAGAAATTACAGGCTCTGTTTCAAATTTTTTTGGATCGCTTGTTGATAAAGGCTACACCGCAATGGATAACAAAAAAATAAAATGGAGCGTGTTTGCCTTTCTTTTTCTGATAGCCGTAAGCCTTCCGCTTTTTACAAACGATCGCTGGCTCAACGTTATATGGTTTGCTTTTTTTTATATGCTGCTTGCCATGGGCTTAAATGTCATTGTCGGTTACTGCGGTCTTTGCGACCTTGGCTTTGCGGCAAAGTTTGCGATAGGCGCATACACGACCGCTATACTTATGAAAACTTTCGGCTGGAATTTCTGGCTCACCCTTCCCGTTTCGGTGATTACATCGGTAATTGCAGCCTGTATTATCGGAGGGCCGACACTCAGGCTGCGAAGCGATTATCTTGCCATAGTTACGCTTGGTTTCAGCGAAATTGTGCGCATAACGGCAAGAAATTTGCAGATAACAGGCGCTGCTTCCGGCATAAGCGGGATACAAAGGCCTTTTATTTTTGATATGCAGCTAAAAAGCGTAACCCATTGGTATTATGTGTTTTTAATACTGGTGATACTTTTTATCGTTATCAGTTATAGAATAAAAAATTCTCGTTTTGGCAGGGCGCTGGAATATATCCGTGAAGATCAGGATGCTGCTCAGGCTATGGGCGTAAATACTACATTGTATAAACTTTTTGCCTTTATTGCCGGAACGGTGATGGGTGGTCTTGCAGGCAGTTTTTATGCTGTGCGAATGACAGCCATTTCACCTAACTCATTCCAGTTTGTGCTGAGCGCCAATGTGCTGCTTGCTGTTGTTCTTGGCGGTATGGGAAAAATACCCGGCGTACTGCTGGGGGCGGCATTTTTTGCAATATTCCCGGAGATTTTCCGAAATGTAAAATATATTTCGGATGCGCGAATGTTGTTTTTCGGCATATTATTGATTTTTGTAATGATAAACAGGCCTCAGGGTATTTGGCCTGAAAGAAGGCTTTAGGTTACATTATGGCGTTAATGGAAGTTAAAGATTTAACAATGCGTTTTGGCGGAATTACCGCCATTGACAATTTAAGTTTTGAAGTAGAAAAAAATTCCATAACCGCATTGATTGGACCTAACGGCGCAGGTAAAACTTCCACTTTTAATTGTCTTACAGGCTTTTATAAATCTACATCCGGCTCAATTTTGTATAATAACCAATCGCTTACAGGGCTTGCTCCCTATCAAATTACCTACAAAAAAATAATACGTACTTTTCAGAATGTGCGCCTGTTTAAAAATATGACTGTGCTGCAAAATGTTATGAGCGGCGCTCACAGCATCAGCAAACAGTTTCTGTTAGGCGCTCTCCTTCGCCATAAACGGCAGCGCGAAGAGGAGAGGCAGATACTTGAAAACGCCCTGCATTGCCTGGATTTTATCGGCATCCCGGATTTGAAAAACAAGCTGGCGAAAAACCTTAGCTGCGGTGACCAGCGCCGTACCGAATGGGCGCGTGCTCTTGCTGCAAAACCGGAACTGCTGCTGCTTGACGAACCCGCTGCCGGTCTTAACCGTGAAGAGAAAGATGATCTTGTCCGCCTGATACGCCGCTTTAGAGATGAACTTGGCATTACGGTTTTGCTGATCGAACATGATATGGAAATTGTAATGGATGTGTCAGAGAAAGTTGTGGTTATCAACTTTGGTACTAAAATTGCAGAAGGCACTCCGTCTGAAGTGCAGGCAAATCCTCTGGTAATTGACGCATACCTGGGCACCGAAGAAGAAGAAGAAGAGGGCTCGTCTCCAAAGGAGCCGTATCATGGGTGAGGTTATTTTAAAAGTTGAGAACCTGGAAGCGCATTACGGAAAAATTGCAGCGCTTAAGGGTATTAGTTTTAATGTAAGAAATGATCAGATTGTAACATTGCTTGGCGGCAACGGCGCCGGTAAAAGCACTACTTTAAAAACACTCTCCGGTCTTATGCGCGCAACTGGCGGGAAGATTACTTTTTTCGGCGAAGATATTACTAAAATGCCGCCGCACGAAATTGTAAAACGCGGTCTTATACATCTTCCGGAAGGACGTCGTATTTTTAAAGACCTTACCGTTACGGAAAATCTTGAGCTAGGTTCCTTTAATTTAAAAGATAATCACGAGCGCAAACGGCGCATGGATAATGTATTTGATCGTTTTCCCATACTCGGTAAACGCGCAAAGCAGATGGGCGGAACCCTTTCCGGCGGCGAACAGCAGATGCTTGCGATAGGGCGCGGACTGATGGCTGGTCCCAAACTGCTTTTAATGGACGAACCTTCAATGGGGATAGCTCCGTTAATTGTCAGGGATATATCAAATATAATACGACAGCTTCATGATGACGGAACAACTATTTTACTTGTTGAACAAAATTCAAAAATGGCGCTGGGGCTTGCTAAATACGGATATGTTATGGATACCGGCAGCATTGTGCTTGAAGGCAAGGCAAAAGAACTAAAAAATGATGATAATGTGGTAAAGGCATATCTTGGCGGACGGAAAAATTAATCACACGAATTGCAATCTGTGCCGATTGAAGCGGCAATTTGCTTCATCCCTGCTCCCAGCCGATTCTTTAGCGCGGCAATACGCTCTTCATTCCAATATTCCCCGGCAGAAGCATATCCCAGCGTAACTTTGGAAGTTTCAAAATCACGGCTGATTATTTTTCCGTTTTCTATTATTGTTACATCCGGCACATAGATCCTTGGCTTGCCTTCATCGTCATATTGAAGCAGTCCGTCCAAAATACCAACAATCCTTTGATAACTTTCCGTATTATTCTGCCGGTCTTCTCTTATGTCGCAGTAAAATATTCTTTTAATATCATTTTCCCGCGCGGCATCGTGCAGTAATACTGCATAGAGCTGACACCATGAACATTCTTTAAAACCCAAAAACACTACACCGGTGCCTTTTTCCAGTATTTCCGCTGTCTGCTCCACGGTTCTGATTACAAACATATTGCTGCCGCCCACCAAAGGATATTCCAGCGCGAACTTTTCCGAATCGGTTACCCAGCCCGCCGCCGGCAAATTATCTTTACCGTAACATTGCGTAAATAAAATAATTACGGGAATAGCCAGAATTATATATGCTTTTTTCATATCTGAGTTAGTTTACAGTATTTTTGCTTTTACTGCAATGTTTCTTTAATCTGAGAATAAGCTCAGGCTAAGATAAAAATCAAATATCCGCCAATAGCCCTTGAATCTGCTCCGGACTAGGCAATTCCTTACGCAATTCTTTTGGCAAAGTAGAAGTTACACGATAATTAGCAACAGCAATCGGCTTTTTACTGTTTTTTAACGCATACTCCACAATAGTGCGCTTTTTCTCTTTACACAAAATAATACCAATAGAAGGCTGCTCTGATTTTTCTTTTATCTGTTCATCCAAAGCCGTAAGATAAAATTGCATTTTGCCAACATACTCAGGCAGGAATTTCCCGATTTTTAGTTCAATTGCCACAAGACACTTCAAACGGCGGTGAAATAGGAGTAAATCAATAAAATACTCTTCGCCGTCTACCTCAAGTCTAAATTGATTACCCATAAAAGCAAACACACCACCCATTTCAATAAGAAACTTATTTATCTTTGCCAACATTGCTCTTTCAAGTTCAATCTCGCTGTGCTTATCAGATAAATCCAAAAAATCAAATGTATACTCATCTTTTACCGCAAGACTTGCTTGTTTTTTAATTTTTTCAGGCAATGTTTTATTAAAATTGGTTTGGTTAAGTAGAGTTTTTTCGTAACTTTGATTTTCAATTTGATGTATCAATACGTTTTTTGTCCAGCCAAATTTTAAAGACATACGCAAGTAAAATTCACGCTCTAAATCATTTTTACATTTTTCCATGATTGCAATATTATGAGCCCAGGCTAAAACTTGCACCAATGGTGCAAGTTTTGATTTATTTGCATAGTTCAGATAGAATTTCCTCATACGCCAAAGGTTATCTGCCGAATATCCTGAAATTCCCGGAAATTCAATTTGCAAATCTTTAGATAGTGTTTTAACAATCGCTTTGCCCCAGCCATGTTTTTTTTGACTATCAACAATCTTATTGCCGATATCCCAATAAAGCATAATCATCTCTTTATTTACAGATTTTAATGCCTCATATTGAGCAGTTCGGATGCGTTGCTTTATATCCTTTAAGAAGTGATTATAGCCAGTAGGTATAAGCTCATTTTTCATTTTAGCTCCTGTTAAGATTATTTTGCCTTTTTTTGTCCTCATCATCTTAGGTGTAGTAGTGTACTGCCCACGCTGAACTTGCGTTTTAAGAGCAAGCTTATCCGGAATCCGAAACTTAACCTGCTCTTCCATCTGCGGATGGACTTGAAATATCCAGGCAGGAACGGTCGATTCCTTCTCTGGCAAAACCGTTGATTATTACCTGAAATGTTTTTCTCATTTCATCAAGGAGCAGTTTTGTTTTTTTGGATTCTCCGGACATTCGGGCGGCGTTGTCTACAGAACTGGAAAACATCGATAGCAGCAGGCGGGTTGCCATTTCTGAGTCCAGGTTTGGGTCAAAAATTCCTTCGGCTTTACATTGATCTATAATGGTTTTCATTGTTGTAAGGATGGTTTCAAGAAAGGGCGATTTGCTGTGCTTTTGCTTCTGCAAAGAAACAAAAGGCTGGCCCGGATATAAAAAGTTGCGTACCCTGAAAATAATGATGATTTCATCGGAATTTCCGAACTGCTTAACATAGCCGCGCCAGAAATGCAGCAGTGCCTTTACGCCGGTAATGCCGGTTTCCAGAAAGGGTTTAAAATGCTCCAAAAAGATTCTGGCGGATTCTTCGCAGATTTCGTTTAAAATTACTTCTTTGCCTGAAAAATACAGATATAAGGTAGCCTTTGATAGCTCTGCCTTGCGGGCTATGCCGTCCATGCTCAGCCGTTCTACCCCCTGCGCCAGGATCAGTTCTTTGGCACAATTAAGTATAGTCATGCGACGCTCGGTTTTTTCCCGTTCTCTTCGTTCTTGTATGCCCATAATATAGAAGTATAGTAACAAATAGAAAGAATTGCAACAAGTGTTTAGCAAGAGAATAGACGAAAAGTCACAAATAGTCATAATATATACCATAATAAATATTAGTAATTTTTTAAACTTTATGAAGATTTGTATTGATGTTTTGTTACTATTGTGGTATAATGACAATAGGATGGAGGCATTATGATTTCCAAGAAAGACCTGGTAATTAAAGGATTAATTTTCCTCATGATTGCTGCATTGTTGATGTTTACGGCGTGCCCTGAACCAGTGAGCGGTAATTTTGACGGCAACGATAGTGGTGTAGACAGCGGAGATGGCACAGGAGACGGAACTGATCCCGGTGATGGAACCGATCCCGGCGATGGCACCGACCCCGGTGACGGCACCGACCCCGGTGACGGCACTGACCCCGGTGACGGAACGGACCCCGGCGATGGCACTGACCCTGGCGATGGAACCGACCCTGGAGACGGCACTGATCCTGGAGACGGCACCGATCCCGGTGACGGCACTGACCCTGGAGACGGCACTGATCCCGGAGATGGAACTGACCCCGGTGACGGAACCGATCCCGGCGACGGCACTGACCCAATCGACAACAGCGAATTGCTGGAAAAAATTGCGGCTGCCGGACAATTGCCGAAAGTGCTCATAAGCGCTAGTGGCTCTGACGTACTGACAACCATATCCTGGGTAACGCAGAGTGCTTCTGATACCCTGAAAGCTGCTTTAAAAGCTGCAGAAGATATAAAGGACGATGCAGATGCCAGCCAGGATGATATTGATACCGCAGCGGCAAATCTTGCTTCCGCAATTGCTGCATTTAATCCGCAGAGCGGCTCACTCTCTTTGAACGAAAAAATTGCTGAAGCTGACGGAAAATTGTCGGCAGTGATTATAAGCGCCAATGGTTCTGATGTGCTAACAACAGAATCCTGGGTAACGCAGAGCGCTTTTAATGCCCTGGATGCTGCACTGAAAGCTGTAAAAGACAATGCTGATGTCAGTCAGGCTGAAATTAATGCCGCAGCGTTGAATCTTGTTTCCGCAATTGCTGCATTTAGTCCCCAGAGCGGCTCGCTGAATCGATCCTCTCTGGATAGCAAAATTGCTGATGCGCAGGGATTATTTAATATACTGGATGTATCGGAAAATGGAACAGATATAGGTAAAAGCACATACTGGGTAATTCCTGCTCTTAGAGATGCCCTGATCGATGCGATTAATGCAGCTCTCGACTTAACTTCCAATGCTCCGGGTTCACAGGTAAAGACCGCTCTGGATGCTTTAACAATTGCATACAACGCGGCAAATAACGCAAAAGAATTGGGAACTTATTTTATAGATAAAGGCGAGTTGTTGCTGGCTATCAATACAGCCAATGCAAAAATGGCAGGTATAATAGAAGCCGATAGCGGTTCCGGGATTTTTAACAACGAGTATTGGGCTACCAAGGCAATGTTTGATGCTTTAAAGGGTGTTATAAGTTCAGCGGATGTTGTCTATAAAGATGGTGATGCCATTCAGGAAGATGTGGATAGTATGGCGGCACTTCTAGCAAATGCAATAGAAGCATTTGTTCCGCAGAAAGGTTTATATGCACACGGCGGCATTAGCTATGTATTTACAGGTCCGCGTGATCAAACCATTACTCTGACAGGTTCGCAAAGCCTAAGCTGGGTTGAAAATACAGAACTGCGTATTGCAGTTACAGAATCTTTTGATAGCTACCAGTGGGCTTTAAATGGAATAGCAATAGCCGGGGAGACCAAAAGTATCATCAAACTGAATGCCCGTGATTTTGCTGCTGGTACCCATACAGTAACGTTAAAGGTAATGAGCGGCGGCGCTCCTTACACCAAAACTTTGACCTTTACCGTTTATTAAGAGAGGATAACAATGAAAAACACATTGAAAATAATTGGTTTTTGTTTAGTAATCTTAACATTAACTATAGCTTGTGACACTCCGTATTCAGCGCTTTCGGGCGGTGATGTTATTGTCAAAATTGCCGGTTCAGATGCGCGTACAATTATGCCTGTAGACCCGGTGTTTAACCGTTTTGAATTAAGTTATCAATCGGGAAATAATACTCCTGTAATTGTTGAAGATACTACCGGAATTGATACTGTAGGTGTACCGTTAATTCTTGCGCAGGGAACCTGGACAATTAATTTAAAAGCGTATCAGGATATTCTGGGAGACGGTATTGGTGTTCTTGCTGCAGAAGGCAGCGCAGACCTGACGATAGGTACAGGTCTTGGTCCATACGTCGTTTCGATTGATCTCCTGCCCATCCCGATAGGAAGTTCCGCAGAAAAGGGTTTGTTCTCTTTCAATATTATTCTGCCGGAAGGCGTGGACACTGCTTTCCTCAACCTTATAGACAGCGAGGATAATCCGGTAGACGGGTTTGTTTCTTACAGTCTTTTAAACGGTAACAATGAAGGTTCAATCGCTCTGGCTCCGGGTTATTATGATTTAAGCATTATCCTGACCAGAAACGGACAAAATGCAGGAACCTTTGAATCTGTACATATATACTCAGGGCTTGAAAGTCCCGCAGTTATCGACTTAAGCGGAATTGTATTTGCCGACAAAGTGTATATCGCGGGAACTCTGCAAGGTATCCGGCTGGGTACTGTTATAATTGCCGGTGACGAAGATGGAACAGATGTTATAAAAACACTTGAACTGAAAAACCGCAATGTTAACTGGGTAATTGATATTCCTGCTGTAAATATCGGAAAGACCATATATGCGATACAGGAATTTGACGGCAAGAAATCCGAGGCAGTTGTTATCGCAAACCTGCTGGCAAACGGAAGAACCGGCGTTGCCCTGAAGCTGGTGCCTGACACCTCTGACGGGATTTCCAATATAAACGATTGGTATTCCAATTTAACAGTCAGCGGCGGAACAGATCCTGAGCAGGCTGTAACAGGCGATGGTTCCTGGAAACCGGGACGCGCTGAAGACGGAACTATCTGGCTGGAACTTGATTTTGGTTTTGATGTAACAGTTAATGCAAGCCGGTTGATTTTTGAAGAAGCAACCGATCAGGGCTATTCAATATCTTATTGGGAAAATGATGCATGGGCTATTCTGGTAAGCGGCAATCCCGCAGACGAAGCTGTGTCCTTTACTGATTTCTTTGAAACTGTAACAGCGCAGAAATTCAGGCTGGAGTTTGCTCCGCTATACGGCAATGTTCCCGGCCTTGCAGAATTCGGTTTATATTTAGCCGCAGATCGCAGCGCATTAATTTCCGTAATCAATGCAGCGCAGGCTAATCTTGACAATACGCTTGTGTCGGAAGACGGCGAAGACATCAACATTTTTGATACATGGGTAACTCCTGCTGCAATACAGGCATATCAGGATGCAATAGACGCGGCTCAGTCAGCGTTTGATGATGTATTCAAGACCGATGCGGAGCTTGCTGCTGCAAAAGAAACTCTTGATGCAGCAACCGGTATCTTTAACAATGCAAAAACAAGAGGAGAAGCCGGCAAACCTCAGGTGAACGGTTTCAGCGTTCAGGATGGCTATGCAGACAAGTTTATTATCAACTGGGAAAATAATCCGCAGATTAAATATGTCCTTGGAATGTCATCGGATAATGTCAGCTGGAATGAAATCGCTGTCCTCCCAGCCACCGATGTAACGTTGATGGCATCGTATACGGTAACAGCCGCACCCGGCGTAACAAGATACTTTGCAATCCAGGCATCTATAATGGGTATTCTCGGAGAAGAAGTAAAATCCGAAGCATGCTTAACTTTGGGCGTATCGGTATTAACTCTGGCACCCGGTTATTCATACAGCACCATTACAGCAAGATGGACACCGGCTCAGAAAGCAGATGCGTATCAAATTAAATACAAATACACAGATGAAGCTGATTGGACTGTTACAGCAACTTTGGAAGCGGCAGCTATCGATGAACTTACCTACACATTCAGACCCAGAGGCTACAATTCAACTTCCAATTCCGGCAAAGAACTGGAAGTAGCGGTAGAAGCGCTGAACCTGTCTCTGGACGGAGAATTCACAGTTTCAAATATCGTTTCATCAAGACTTGTTGGCCCCGCAGAAATGAATGTTCAGGCGAGCAGGGCAGCTTCCGCGGACAGCATTACTGTTTCATGGGATTCGGTTGATGGTGCGGGCGGCTATCATGTATTCAGACGGCAGTTCGACATGAACAATAACAATGCGACAGGAGCCGAAGAAGTACAGTATGTTTCCGCTTCCGATGCTGCCAGATACACATTGCAGGACAGTATTTCAGCAGGTTCTGATCAAGCAGATGATATGGCGCAGGGATTCCCCTTCCGCTATATTGTTGTTCCGGTTATCAATAAAGAAGACATTGCTGATAACAAAATTAACTACGACGATAATTCATACACCTTGCTGGAAAACGGAGAAACCATAGAATATACCAATGCCGTTTATCTCGAAAAAACCGGTTATACTGTCGGCTTTGGTTTAAATGTTATTGCTACCAAGGGAACTTATGCTTCAACAGGTAATGTTAATAACGGCATTCGGGTTACATGGAGCGTGCCGCCTCTCATTGCAGGCAGCGGCTACACCTATACAGTTTTCCGCAGAGCATATAACGGCGAATGGGGACAAGTTGCAGTAACCGGCAATACAGAACATATTGAAGCGCCTGCAAGAGGCATCTTATATGAATACGCCGTTGGTATCTCGAATGGTTCAGCACCCGCATCACGTCCCTTTGATTCAGAGCGCTTCATGACAACAGAAACAGCACGGGAAGGCTTTATGCTGGACATGGTTAAAATGCACAGCGTAAGCCGCGGTGAAAACGCAGCAGATAATGCCGTATTCGGCGAGCGGGTCACCTGGAATAGCGGCGGTATTGCATACAGCGGAGATGATAAAAACTACGGCGTTGGCGGCTACACAGTATATGTTATGAACCGCAACATTAATGCCAACTGGCATATAGCCGCTGACAATGTTGACGCACCTGTGAATACCGGTGCGACACAAAATATTTTACTTACACCTAGTAATACTCCTAACATTTCTTTTTCTGATGGGCTCGGTGCTGCAACTCGTAACGTGCTTTTTGTTCTGCGCGACTACAAACATTTTTTCAAAGTCAGAAGTTATGTAATGGATGGTACCACTAAAATTTACAGTCCTGATCCACCTTACACATATACTTCTGGAACCGCTACCAATCCACACTTCTCAGAAACTGATCATGTAAAGTGGGGAGCGCGGCAGATAACCGCAACAGAATTTGCCAGAATTGCTACTCTGTACATAGCAAGAGGGATTGAAATCCAAAGAGGCAACACATGGACAAGTAATCTTGCCTGGAGCAGCTCTAGCGCGTCTAGCAACTACGGCGGCGGAGGAACTGTTAGAAATCAGTCTAATGCTGGAGTTACTACAAGAGATTGGGAGTATCGTAATTTTAGAACAGACTTGCAAACCAGAGCCGGAGATTGGACAATTTTTATTGCAGTCGATGGAAATATGTGGATGTCAACAACTGCTTCTTCTTGGCCTAATAGATACGGAAGAGCTACCAATAACTACCGCGAAAATAGGATTTGGATAGCAGGTCCGCCTGATACACCGCTGCTTTACAACGGAGCGGTTCATTTTGGCGGGAATGGTACTGCTGATTTAGAATGGTCAGCGGGTGTTGCTCATGTTATTTATCCTTCAGGTACTACACAGCAAACAATTCCGCTGTTGGGACAGAATTCTGCGCTCCCATTCAGAAATAATGGCAACTATCGGCATTCGGCAGATCCATGGAGATAACCATGAACACTCCCCTGCGCCTCCGTGCCTTTGTGCCTTTGTGTGAGATAAAAGGGAAATTCATCATCGTTGCAATACTAGCGGTGTTGGTGCTCGCCTCCTGCGGCGAGCTGCCTTCCCCGCTGTACGGGTCATGGGCAGATAACCGCGGTAATACTTTTTCCTTCTTCGCCGATAATTCATTCAGCGCGCGGGTAGCCGGTACATCCGGTTTGCCTGCGCAGACTTTTAACGGCAATTATATCGTGCTGTTAAATATCCTTACATTGGACTGCACAAATGTAGATTTACGGGTTGTTACCGAATGGGATATAAGAGGCAATATCCTGTATCTAAACTGGATATCATCAGAAAGCGACGCCATGTCCCTGACCCTGTTCAAGATTTCAAACTAGGCGGAACACATGAAGTTTGAAAACAATAACATAAAACATCCTCTGCATTCTCCGCGTCCTCTGCGTCTCTGCGTCTCCGCGAGAACTCTTCTGCCGGTGTTTTTTATATTATTGCTGATCGCAGCGCCGGTTTTTGCGCAGAGTGAATCTGAAACAACAAGCAGCCGTTTTGATGATAAGCTGTATGTAACTTTCAGTTACGGAACAACTGCTTCGTGGCTTACCCGAATCATTTACCAGACAGATCGCAGCAATTTTGTATTCAGGGATTTTTTACCCGGTTTATATTTTTGCACAGAAATGCGCAATGTACCGTTTATTATTCCGTCAGCGCGGATTGCAGTTTATTATCCGTTAACTTCTACCTTTAACCATGTGCCCCAGATACCAAATACTCCGCTGCATATAGCCGCAGACCTTTTTGTCAGCGCGCGTGTTCAGATTGATTTAAAATATGTTCGCATAAATGCAGGTCCGGGGCTGCATTTGTTATTTTTAAACTCGGATCGATGGAATTATTTGAATCTTGGAATTGGAGCAGTTCTTGGCGTAGAGTTGGCGTTAAGCAACAGATGGAGTCTGCTGCTGGACGGATTTGCTTCCTGGGATAACGGCAATTTAGGCGGGAACGGCCATATGGAACCTTTTGATGTTGTCTGGCAATATCAAATTGGTCTTGGCGTTCGCTACAGTAAAGCAAAACGCAACGATCCGTTTTTGCTTTTTATAAATCGTAATTAGTTGAGAGGTATATATGAGAAAAACATGGTATGCGTTAATAGCAGTGTTATTCTTGTTTTCTTCCTGCCAGGAAGATTTTGTTTCTATCCCGTTTATTCCTGACGGCGGAGCTCAGGGCGGAGGAACTACAACAGGAACAATGGGTGTTCCTGAAAATGTTCTTGCAACACACGGAGAAAAACGAAACATTACGCTTTCCTGGAATCCGGTTCCCAATGCGGCTCTTTACTATATTTACCGCGCAAACAGCCCCCTTGATAATTTTATCCGCTGTGCGGAAACAGATTTGAATCAATTTACTTTAACAGTGCTTCCGGGAAGCTCAATATATTATAGTGTAAGTTCTGTTTCGCTTACCGGTATTGAATCAGCACGAAGCAATTTTATAATGGGAACAAGTCTTGCCCAGCCGGTAATCAGCGACATTACCGATATATCCGAATCCGGCGCGTCAGTTACCTGGTACATGGAGAATGTTTCTTCCAATACCTATAAAAATAATCTGCTGTATACAGTATATTGTTTTAACGGCGGAACCGAAGTAGCGCAGATAGTTCTGGATGCTGCGGAAATCCTGGAAAACCGCGCTGTTTTTTCTGACCTGAATGCAAATACAAGATACGAATATCAGGTAGAAGCATATTTACGCAGCGATCAAAGCAACAGCGAAAAAAGCGACAAAATGGATGCCGCAACCGCCCGCCGCTTCAGACCCGGTCCTCCGCTTGAATTAAGAGCAGCGCGCGGAACAGCAGTTAATAAAATCGAAGTAAGTTTTGAATTGCCGGATATTGTGGATATTGCGTTAGGTGAAAACAGATTTGATCCAAAACCCCTTTACTTTACCATTTCCAAAAGACTTTACAGTGAAAGCGGCAATAATGAATATCAGCTTGTGTGCCAGTATTTTGGCACGATTACAGAAAATGCTGCCGGAAAAGCCGGCGGAAAAACATTCGACAGTATTTATATGCCCGGCGATGTTGTCACCTGGGAAGATACAAATGTGATAAGAGGCGTGTTATATGAATATTTGGTGCAGTCCTATGTTGACGATGTTCCAAGAATTATTAGTTCCGATGCTTCACGGGTAAGCGCAACAGGCTGGTCATTGGGCGAAGGTGAGTTATCTTACGGGAAACCGGTTTATACACTTGGCGGAGCTCTCTATGAAGATGCAAAGCTGCCTCTTGTTTTTGAATTTGATGACAAAGACATAATATATACATATACGGTTGTTGCAAAAGTTGAGCCGCTGGGTGATGAAAACGATAATGAACCGGATGCGGAATTTGAAATAAAGAGCGAGCCTCTCAGCTATCCTGAAGCTGCAGAATATGTTTTAAGGATGGATCTTTCCGGAAAAAGTACCGAGACCAATCCCGGACGCGGTATATATTCAGTTGAGATTGAGATAGGGCTTCCCGGCGGTAATATTATTTATACTTTTAAAGCACTCGGCAGTGTTCAGATTTCTGAAGATACTCAGCCTATCGTTGTGGAAAACTTTCATATTCAGGATGGATATACAGACAGGTTTGTTCTTATTTGGGACAACTATGCAAACAGAAAATACGACATTTATCAATCTGAAAATGGAACAGATTGGAATTGGATAGGTTCAGAAAATAACGATCCTAATGACGAAGATGAAAATGTAATCCTTAATTATACTTATACTGTTTCCGGTCAGAGTTCCGGCATTGTCAGATATTTTAGAATAAGGCCTTCCCGCCCTGTTAACGACGGTGATTTTAAGGCAGGGCAGCTTGTGTTTGCGCCTGCAGCCCGCACATTGGGTATACCGGTACTATCGCTTGGAGGCGGAACATCATACAGTGTTATTACTCCAACATGGACTGATGCGCAAAAAGCAGATACCTACAGAATTAAATACCGTTACACAGGAGATACGAATTTTACAACAGCGGCAGAGGTTAAGAAAAACGAACTTTCTGTAGACGCTAACGGAAGATTCAGATATGCGTTCAACCCGGAAGGATTTAACGATGCTGCAAAATCAGGCAAAGAGATTCAAATAGAGGTTGATGCATTGAACGAAGGTCTGCGGGAAATAATCGGCGGCGGTGAAATAGCGACATCTTCACAGGAAGATATCAGAACCAAACTGGTTGGACCGGCAGAGCTTAAACTTACAGTAAGTAAAGCAGCTTTTGCAACAGAAATCGATATTTCCTGGGATCATGTATACGGCGCAGGCGGTTATTATATATTCCGGCGGCAGTTTAATATGAACAATTCCGCAGAGGAAGGAACCGAAGCTGTGGTGTATTATGTTCCCGCATCTTCATCAGCAAACATTACAGGAAAAAATCTGGAAACAGATGCATCTAATGCCAGAGCAGATACAACTACAGTAAAAGCGGCAATTACTTTTGCAAGTTCGCGGTATAAATTAATGGACAGGTTTCTGACGGATGCCGAATATGAAAGCCCTGCTTACAGCAGACATTCGCTGGCATACCGCAATCAGCAGAATAATATGGCGCAGGGAATGTCATACCGCTACTTTGTTGTTCCGGTAATCGTAAGAGACAATGTTCCCGAGCCGCTCGCTTCAATTGAATTCAATTATGCAGAAGACGGAAACAGAAAAAACACCAATATTACTTCGTACACGATACGCGAAAACGGAACGGATATCCAATATTCAGGCGCTGCCGTCTTTGAACAGGATGGTTTTACAATCGGCTTTGGGCAGAATGTGGTTGCAACCAAGGGAACATATTCTTCTTCCGGTAATGTTAATAACGGAATAAGAGTTACATGGGATCCCCCGCCTCGTCTTTCCGGCGTTGCCGGTTTCACGCCGCGTTATACGGTTTATCGTAAAGAAACCAACAGTTCCTTATGGGTGCCGGTAACAACTGTTGATAATCGTGAATACATTGAAACATCTGTAGATTTACGCGGTAAAGCTTTAGAATATATTGTAGGAATAAGCAATGCAGGAGCAAGTTTTACCCAGCCCCAGCATTCCAGACGCTTTATTGAATTATGCGGTAGTATGCGTGATGAAAAAAGCCGCCCGCTTATGCTTGGATATATGCTGGACATGGTAAGAATGTTTAGTGTTAGCCGAGGCGAATCAGCAGATTTAAATTCCAGATTCGCCGAATTGGTTACATGGTACAGCGGCGGCATTATCAATTCTTATGACAGCAACAGCGGAGATGCTAACTGGGGTATTGATGGTTATGAAATATTTGTTATGAATCGAAATATTGATGCAGGCTGGCATTCTATTCATGATAGATCCTACAACGATTCGCTAAAACAAGTTTATCAAAGTGTTGAATTTACTCCCAATAATACAAGATCTGTTGCCAATGCAGTCGGTATCAACCGCAATCTGCTTTATGTGTGGCGGGATTACAAACATTTCTTTAAAGTACGCAGCTATGTTATGCATGATAATGAAAAAGTATATTGTCCTGATCCGGCATGGACTTATCAATACAGATGGGGAACCACTGAAGCTGCGCATATTGCCGCTTCTAACCAAATGGAAAACGACTATGTTAAATGGGGAGCACGGCAGGTAACAGCAAGAGAATTTGCTATAATTGCAACATTATATGTAGCCAGAGGCGTTGAAAGAAGAAGGAGCTCTTGGGCTAGTACTCTTTCCTGGGGATCAGCAAATGCATCCAGCAACATGGGCGGAAGTGGAAGTGTCAGCGATAGGTCTGATGCTGGAGTTACTAACAGGAGTTGGCGGTACCGAAACTATAAAGATGATCTGCAAGCTATAACCGGAGACTGGATGACATTCCTCACTGTTGATGGAAATATGTGGATGGGAACCCGAGCCTCTGGCTGGCCTAATTCTTATGGGAGAGGAACTTTTGAAACTTATCGTGAAGAAAGACTGTGGATAACCGGACCTTGGGATACACCAGGTTTATACAACGGAGCTATACATTATGGCGGACAACCATTGAATAGAAATATTTCCCGAACAAGTAGTAATGGTGAGATATATGTAATATATCCTTCCGGGACGGCGCAACAAACTGTCGTAGTACATGGTGAGAACGATACCCCGTTAGCATGGGATTACGGTTCGGTTACTAATGGCCGCCACCGTTTAGGCGAAAATCCCTGGAGATAACCATGAATAACCTCCGTGCCTTTGTGCCTTTGTGTGAGATAAAAGGGAAAAACATCATTCTCGTAATATTAGCGGTACTGATGCTATCCTCCTGCGCAGAAATGTTTCAGGAAAAAATTTCCTTTGGTAACACTGGTGCTCCGGGCTCGCTGGATGATCTGTTCAGGACAGATGATGAAATAACAAAACTTTTACCGCCGGAACAATTGTTTGTTGCTTCTTATTATTCATCTTCGGAAATTCGTCTTACATGGACGCCGGTACGGGGCGCCGCATACTATATGCTTGAACGCGCGGTAATGCCGCAGATTCCTGAATTAAATGCATGGGAAGATCCTGAAGACGGTGATTTTGAACCGTTGGATCGTTTTGTGTACGAAACATCGTATACCGATGAAATATTAAGAAATCCCGTACTGGATTCTATTGAGTATCAAAATAAATATTTTTACCGCGTGTCCGCTTTTAACACGGCAAGAAAATATGAGGAAAGTGAGCCTACTTCGCCGCAATCTGCAATGTTATTTCGTGCTCCAACCGGCCTTAGAGCTTCTGCCGGAACTTCGGTAGATAATGTGGATTTGCGCTGGGAACGCGCGGAAGGCGCGGTGTCTTATGAAATATGGAGAAGCGATCTGCCTAACGGCGCTTCTGCCACCATGCTTGGAACGGTTCCGGGAAATCAAATATGGTTTTTAAACAGGGTCAGCGCAGCAGAGCAAGGTAAAGATTTTTACTACATGGTAATTGCCAGAAATAGTTTTGGTAACAGAACTTTGCAGACAAGACCCGCTTATGGTTATGCACGGGTGTTTGGTTCTCCTGATAAGCCAGCCAATGTTAAGCTTCAGGAAAATTCGGGAAGAGGACACTCCAGAAACGAAATAAAAATTCAGTGGGATGCCGCCAATGAGCCGGATGTTTACTATGCGGTTTTCCGGTACAGTTCTGTTGATTCATCATTAACCAGACTTACTGAAAAAACTGAAAGTACAACATGGTCTGATACTATGGGGCTAAGACCGGGTATTTTTTACTATTACCGTGTTCAGGCAATAGTTGATGATATCAGTTCAGGCAGGGCGCTAAGAAGTGAATTTTCTTCGCCGTATCCGGAAGGTTTTGTTTTAAGCAGCCCCGAGACGGTAATTGCGGAAAGAGACGGGAATAACATCATTGTAAAATGGATGCCTGCTATCGGCAATGAAAACGAACGTATATGGTACAAATACAATGTTTATTCAGATGCCGGTCTTACCGGAGCTTTCGCAAATCTTGTAGAGGGAAATGTTGAGCCCTTAACCGATGCGCAGGGGTATGTTTCCGCAGAACTGACAGGAATTCCCTATGGACATACTTTTTTCAGAGTAACTACTATAAATGCGGCTGGTTCAGAAAGCGACAGAAGTTTGATAGTATCCCCCGCGCCTGCAGCAGCAGTCATTGTTGATGCAAGCCGTCATGCTTTTATAGAGAATGCTTCGGCAAATTCAAGCGGTGTGTTCCCTGTTAGAATCACCTGGAAAAAACCGGAAAATGATACTCCTGCTTTTTATCATGTGCAAAGATCGACAAGATCCGGCACAGGATTTTCCCGCGTTAACGAAATTGCATTGAATGCAAACGGTCCCTGGTCTGATGTTTATTTCTATGATGCCGGAACGGGTGTTTATACATTCATCGACAGAAACGATCAGGCAAGAGTTGGCAGAAAATACTATTACCGCGTGCTCTCCCTTAATCAGCTTGAACAGGGAAATTTCCCCTCAGATGAAAGAACAGGCTGGGGCGCTTTAACTTATGTTCAGTACATGCTGGAATACAACAGAACAATGAAATCTGCGCTTAGAAAATTGACTCTTATGCACAGACCCGGCAGTACGGATAAACTTGGTACAGAAACAAGAAACGGTTCTATTAGCGGAACTATCTATTATAATGCATCACTTGCCGGCCTTGGAGCACGGATTATTATTCGGTTAACTAACTATGCAGATTTTTATATAGAAAACGATCCGGTGAACGGCGTTTATTTTACCATCAGCGGCGAATCCAACACTTCGGCAAACATGAGTGCAAACGGAAGCATGGACGGAACAGTGACCGCTACGGGAATGTATCCCGGCAGGGTATTCTACGACAGAGTCGAAATCAGAGGCGGCGCCGCCGCAGGCGGTACCTACGGTATTCAGCAGGACGGCTTCCCGCGCGGAGAAGTTTCCTGGACAGTCGGAGAACAGTAAGCGGAGGCCTTTAAAGAAGGCAACCAAAAACGAAGCGATCTACTTTCTCTCCCACAAGGTGTGGGCTGCTGCGAGCAGCCTTTCGTCCTTGTTGCTTCTCATTGTATGCAGGAACTCTTTTTGAGCCCCGGAATCGTCGGCTTCGTTTTTGTTGTAAACCCGTATTTTTTCGCCGTAAATTGCCTCTGAAAAAAATCTTGCGTTTATTCTCTTTAAAAAATAGTTGTCCAGTATTTCATCCGGGATTGATTCAATCAGCCAGTGAAAATACCTGATATTATTGACATGTTTGTAATTATCAACATCCGATTTGTGTATATCATATTCCTGCTGATGCTCCAGAGGGTTAGCTGCGTCGTTTAGAACTTTTATTTTTTCTGTATCGAATTCCTGGGATATTTCCGGATTTGTGCCCCATTTAATTTTTATTTCATCAAAAATGGGAGCCGGTTTTCTTTTTTCAATATCATAATATACCCATATTCCTTTTGCCCTGCCGATTATATTTCCCCAATTGTCATAAATGATATTTTCCCTGTATCCTCTGACCAATGTATATTTTGATAACCATGTTCTTATTAGAATTTCTTCCTTGTATTTGGGATATCTAATCATATCAATTGATCCGGCTGTTAATACCCAGCCTATGTTCTGGCTTTTAAGATTGTACAAACAATAATCAATGTCGTGGCAATGATCCGCCGCGGTTTCTTCCAATAGTGTTAAAATAGTTAATGGGGATGCAACCCCATATTTATTCATGGCAAAATAACCAAGTTCGAATTTTTTGTCAAAATAATTTTTCATTTTATATCTGCAGCTCCTGTATATTATGACACAAGCTGCATGAAAAAGTTGCTAAGAGCAGAAATTACATTTCCAGGACTATATCATTTTCTGCCTGTAATATTGATGCCGGGATGTAGCAGCCCTCCATTGCTGCTCCGTTTACCGTTAGTTTTCTGCAGCCGTATTCGCGTCCGTCCGGGTTATTTACTTTTATGTTAAGTTTGCAGCTGCGGAAAACTTTTTCCATTGTAAAGGATTTCCAGTTCGCAGGAATTGCGGGGGAAAGACTTAATCCCTCTATATCCGGCCTTAATCCCAAAATGCCTTCTGCGCAGCCAACCATAACTGTGCTCGCAGTGCCTGTCAGCCAGTGAACATGACTGCGTCCCTCAAACGGGCTGTCTGTGCTTTCTGTAAATTGCGAATAAACATAAGGCTCCTGCAGGCGGATTTCTGCAATGTCGTTTTGAGCGGCAGGACAGCTTTCCAGATAGTATTCCAATGCGCGCTCGCCGCGTCCCAGAAGCGCTTCGGCAAGAATCAGCCAGCCTTGTGATTGCAGAAAAATACCGCCGTTTTCTTTGGTAGACGGATTAAATAAAAGCGCAAGCGCTCCGTCAAAAGCATGTTTGCGGAATGAAGGCGACATTAATCGCGCGCCGTATTTTGTGTTTAATTCCCTGTGTACCAGATCGAGAATCGCCTTGCCGCGTGTTTCGTCTGCAAAGCCGGAAATTACAGCCCAGCTTTGCGGGTTAAGCCATAAACCGGCTTCCTTGTCAGAAGGTTTTCCGACAACTATATCTTTCTCGGTTATGCCGCGCACAAAACGATCGGTATCCCAGCATTTTTCTTCCATGATTCTTCCAAATCGTTTTTTTAATTCTGTCATTTTTTCTTCTGTTGCGCTGTCTTTTTTATATTTTGCAAAACGAATCATTATCTCAAATGCATAGTAAAGCTGAAACGCGACAAATACGGAAACTCCGTTTGCACCTAACCGCAGACAGTCATTCCAGTCGGCATGAAGTCCTGCGGGCAGACCGTGTATCCCCAAATGATTCAGCGAAAAATCAATTGCCTTTAACAGGTGATTAAACATGGTGTCTTTGCCTTCATCTGCATACGGAATAACTTCGTCCAACAGGGCAGTGTTGCCGGTTTCGGCAATATACTTCCATACGGTTGGGAAAAGCCACAATGCATCATCTGCGCGGTAGGATGGGTGTCCTGTTTCCTTGCGGTAGGATTCATCTTCCGGTTTGTTTTCATTTCCCGGATTGTGATTGTACTTTACAAGAGGAAGCGCGCCGCCGTGGTTTACCTGCGCGGAAACCATGAACCTGATTTTTTCCAGAGCCATGTCCGGATCAAGATGGATGATGCCCTGAATATCCTGCACTGTGTCGCGGTAGCCGTAGCCGTTGCGCTGACCGCAGTACACGAGAGAGGCAGCGCGCGACCATACAAATGTTATAAAGCACTGATATGCATTCCATGTATTGATCATATTGTTAAAGTTTTCATTTGGGGTTGTTACTTTAAGATTATCCAGTTTACTGTGCCAGTATTTTTTAAGTTCTGCAATTTCACGTTCCGGCAAAGATGTATCTTCATAGCGGGAGATTATTTCATTTGCCTGTGTTTCGCGTTTTTGCCCCATAAGAAAAACAAACTCGCTGCTTTGACCGGGAGCAAGTTCAAGAATAGTGTGCAGAGCGCCGCAGGGATTCATGTTGTAATTGAGAGTGCCGTCGAGTACGCCTTTTTCTACGGATACAGGATTTCCGTAATCACGGTAGCTGCCCAAAAAAGCCGCGCGGTCTCCGCAGTAACTTTCAACCTTTGCGCCTGCAAGACCGAAAAAACGTGTTTCTACGCGGCTTTCGTTGACGGCGTTCAGGCAGTTTTCGTTAATCGTTTGCAAAATAAATTTTTCTTTAAAATAGGTGCGGGTAATAAATTGAGTATATTGAAGGTTAACCTGATCCTGTTCGTAATAACTGTCGCAGGTAAATTCAACAAAACCAAATATCGATATTTTGCGGGTTTTTGATCCTTTGTTTGTAACTCTGCATTTCCAAACTTCGTAATCTGCATTATGCGGCACATAATAGCAGACTAGGGATTGTATATCCCTGTACTCTGCTTCGATAAAAGTGTAACCTGTGCCGTGCCGGCAGACAGATTTGTATTGGTCAAGCGGTTTGCCGACAGGCTGCCAGGAGGCTGACCAGTAATCGCCGGTATCATCGCGAAGATAAATGTAGCGTCCCGGTCGATCCTGTTCGTTAAAACGATAGCGGATCAATCTGCCTGCCGCTCCGCTTTTTACAAAGCTGTATCCGCCTGCATTGTTCGAAATAATCGCTCCATAGGCAGGAGAGCCCAGATAATTCGCCCATGGCGCGGGTGTATCAGGTCTATTTATTATATACTCGCGTTTTTCCGGATTAAAATGCCCATACTGCATTCAAAACCTCCTTGATTTACTTGCAAGAATCATTTTATCATAAAGTTAATGGATTTAGAACAGGAAGAAGCTCTTTATGAATTTCTGGAAAATACGACCGAACCTTTTACATTGGATGAAATTACCATCTATGTGCAGGCTGCGGGGCAAAAGCGCAATAAAAAGCTTAAAACAGAAATAGAAGATTATCTTGATACTCGGAAGATTGCCTTTAAGCAGGATAACCGGCATTGGGTTTCCCGCAGAGCCTGTTTTGAATCTGCCGTTTTTGCTATTACTCCTTCGCGGCTGGAACTGCTTAACGGAATATTGATCCCCGGTCACAGGTGCATCCCATTTGCAAACCCGCTGACTTTGCCGCATCGTTATAAATTTTACTGGAAAGGTAAACTTGTTCCGGAAACAACCACAGAAGCGCCGCCGGAAGATTTGTATCCCTATTACTGCCTTTACGGTGAGGAATTTGCTCCTCAGTATATTGCAAGGGATAATCCGGAAAACGAAGATGCTTTTAATGCCGATCCGTACGAAGATCCGCCGGAAGTATCCATACATACGCTTGATATGCGCGTGGTATACCGTGAAAGCGGTTTTGTGCCGGGCGATCGTTTTGTTGTTCGTACAATAAATTGGAATGATTGTTGTTTTGAACTGACCAAATCAAAAAAAGATGATTGGTCTGGGGCTGAATTAAAAAAATGGCTGGATGCTGCAGAAAGCGGTTTTGAGGATAGTTTTGCCTTGCTTGGTCCAGGGGCAAGCATGGAGGAACAATTTGCTTTTGCATACTGGTTCGGCGGCAAGCGAATGAGAGAGATACCGGCTTATTCGCTGGAAGAATTTATTTTTGAAAAAACCAATCGTATAGATATTGTGCCCTACGGTATCGAGTCGCGCTGCTGGTTTTCCGGCAAGGAAATTCCGGACAGCAAATATCTTCAGTGTTTTTCTGTTCTTCAGGACAGAACGCTTATAGAAGATATTTTATTCAGAAAAAATATACCCGTTTCTGAATATGTTATTCTTTCGTATATAAAGGATGCATTTTTCCGCAAAGAAAAAGATGCTGAAAAGGTGCTGCAGCGGCTTATTCCGCCGATTGTGCCTCTTGATGATGCGGAATCCGATTTATTGTCAGATTATATTTATGACAGCATGAAAGATTTTCTGCCGGGATACTCGCCGTTTTTGGACAGGAACGCAGGTCCTGTCAGACAGCGCGTTGCGGAACTGCACACTGCAATTATCGAACTTTCTACCAGATTGCAAAAAGGAGAAGTGGAAACAGCGTGGCTGCCAAAGCATACATTTATCGTACTTTCCCAGATACAGGGACATGCATCGGCTCTGCTGGAAGATCTTGCTTTTGATGAATATCCTTCTGAATCAGATATGTTTGCAATGGACAATTCTTTGGATAGCATGATTGACACCTACACGGATATTAAAGAGCTCATTAATGCCGCAATGGATAATTTTAGAAGGAGCACTTTTACAGTGATTCACGGCGGTAAAACTTCTTCGCAGTGGCGGGGGCAGCTGTGGCGGATGATTCAAATTAGCCTTACAGGACTTGATGTATGGCGGCGCGCGATTGTTTCTCATGATCACACAATGGAAGATCTTCATAGATTGATATGTATTGGAATGAGCTGGAGCGGTAATTTACGTTTTCGTTTTTATTGTGAAACTCCGGACGGCATTAAGGATTATTTGCACGATAAAATAAAATTAGGCGATGTTGATTTTAGGGGTAAAAAAGAACTTGTTTATGAATATGCAAAATGGAATGTAAAAATTATCATAATGTCTTCTTATCAGCCTGCTATTAATGATGTAACGCGCTTTATTACAGGAGAAGGAAGCGCTCCGCCTGAACAGGTCGAAGGACCGCGTCATTTTAAAAGATTGATAGGGGCGATTACCCCCGGTTCTCTTGAAATGGGCGATATTACAGAACAACAATCGGCGGGGGGTCCCCGGCAAGATTTGGGGCCGGCTTATATGCCGGGTGTTTTTGATCTGGAGAAAATGAACCGGGAATTACGCGCAGTTTTTCCGAATGAAGAAAAATAGCCTCTGGATTAAACATTGCTTTTGTGCTATTATGTCAGTATGAGTGATAAAAAAATAATTCAATTGGTTGTTGGACCTCTTGCAACAAATTGCTGGATTTATTCTGCAGAGGATTGCACCGCAATTATAGATCCCGGCTTTGATCCGGAAGTTATTATTGCCGCTTTGGAAAAACTTATGGTTTCCTTTTCTATCGGACAGCGTATGTCGCCCATTTATATTTTACTTACGCATGGACATATAGATCATATTGGCGCAATACCGGCTATCATGGAGGCGTTTCCCGGGCAGATTCAAATTGCTATTCATGGTTTGGACAAAGATTACATAGGTCCCACTGGATACGAAACACAAAAAGTAAATTTAAAAGTTGCATTCGGTGACACTGCTTTTTTGGACAGGATTTGGAAAGGTATGCCGGCGCCGGATATTCTTCTGGAAGAAGGAAGTATAATCGGCTCATCTTTACATGTTATACATCTTCCAGGTCATTCTCCGGGCAGTATTGCCTATTGGGACAAGGAAGAAGGAGTTCTTTTTTCCGGAGATGTTCTTTTTGCCGGCTCCAGAGGCCGCACTAATCTCCCTCTTGCCAATGAAGATGATATGTTAAAGAGTCTGGATCGTCTTTATGCAATGGACGGAAACATTAAAGTTTGCCCGGGTCATGGAAATTCTACAACAATAAAACAGGAAATTAAATAAATATTATCCAAATCTTCCTGATATATAATCGCTTGTTCTTTGATCTTTTGGATTCATAAAAACTTCTGTTTTGGTGCCTTCTTCTGTCAGATATCCCATCAGCATAAAAACAGCTCTGTCGCAGATTCGCCCTGCCTGCTGTACATTGTGCGGAGCTATGACAATTGTAAACTGCTCTTTAAGTTTAATTAGCGACTCTTCAATCTTTGCCGTTGATATCGGATCGAGACCGGAGCACGGCCTGTCCAAAAGAATTACTTCAGGTTCCAGCGCAAGAACGCGCGCCATGCAAAGACGCTGCTGCTGGCCGCCGGACAGGCTCATTCCGGAAATTGAAAGCCTGTCTTTTACTTCGTCCCAAAGCGCGGCTTGTATCAATGATTTCTCTGTAATTTCCATCAGTTCTTTTTTTGTTTTTCTTCCAAGCAGGCGCGGTCCGTAAGAGATATTTTCAAAGATGGACATAGGGAGCGGGGTAGGCACTTCAAAAACCATTCCTACTTTGCGGCGAAGTTCGGTTACGTTAACATCCTGCGCATGAACATTTTGCCCGTCCAGAAGAATTTCGCCGTTCATCCATGCGCCTGTTGTTAAATCGCAAAGCCTGTTTAATGAACGCAGCAGGGTAGTAACGCCGCTGTTAGCCGGTCCAAAAACAGCGGTTATATTATTTGCAGGGATTTTCAGATTCAGGCTGTGGATAGCCTGTTTTTTATCATAATAAACATTAACATTGTTCAAAATTATTTTAGGTTCCATATTTACCTCATCCCTTTTATGCGGCACGGATGCCGCTGTAATAAATGCTTGGAGTTTTTGCCAAGCAAAAACTCCGCAGTTTAAATCGGCATGGATGCCGATTTAAACTGCTATCTCTTTATTGATTTTGCAATGAAGCGGTTTACCAATGTGTTGGCAACTACGTTTATAAGTAAAATTAAAATTATTAAAAGCGCGGCAGTACCGTAAGCTTTCTCCATTGAAATTCCTTCCCGCGCCAAAATATAAAAATGAACAGCCATTGTACGGGTCGAAGAAAAGATTGATGAAGGCATACGTAATGCCGAACCTGCCGTAAGAATAACTGCGGCTGTTTCTGCGACGCAGCGTCCCACGCTTAAAATAATTCCGTTTACGATGCCAAGCAGCGCAGACGGAAAAACCACCCTGCTGATTGTCTGCCATTTTGTCGCGCCCAAAGAGAAACTTACCTCGCGGTAAATTTTGGGAACGGCAAGAATCGCTTCTTCTGATGTGCGGATAACGGTTGGAAGAATCATAAAGGCAAGAGTTAAACCGCCGGACAGAATAGACCAGCCCAAATTTAAAATAATTACAAAAAATATAAAACCAAAAAGACCGTAAACAATTGACGGTATCCCTGCAAGAGATTCTGCGCTAAAGCGGATTATGCGGGTAATGATGGTTTCTTTTGTATATTCTGCCAGATAAAAAGCAGTGCCGATGCCGAACGGAATAACAATGACGATGGCAAGAGCAGTTACCATAAATGTTCCAACGATAGAGGAAGCAATGCCGCCTTCGCGTCCCATGCTGCGCGGAATATCTGTCAAAAACTCCAGGTTGATCACCGGCAGACCTCTTACCAGAATAAAAACAATTATGAACAACAACAGCCCGATTATTAAAAGCGCGGTTGTCCAAATCAATATTTTTGCCAATTTTTCAAAATGTGCCGGAGTTATTTTCATATTTTACTTTTTCCTGAAGTGAGCTTTTTGGTTTGGCGCGGGTTCCGCGTAATATATTGAGCGAAAGAATTCAAAAGCATAATTGCTATGAATAACACAATACCTGTTGCAAATAACGCTTGCTGGTGTTCGCCGGATGCATATCCCATCTCGATACCAATATTTGTAGTAAGCGTTCTTACAGGATCCAAAATTGATTCCGGAATTGCGACAGCATTGCCCAAAACCATTATTACTGCCATTGTTTCGCCTACAGCGCGTCCTATCCCAAGGATTACTGCCGCTACAATACCGGACTTTGCCGCAGGAAGCATAACCGCGTGAATTGTCTGCCAATGGGTTAAACCCAAAGCAAGAGCTCCTTCTTTGTATTGACGGGGCAGCGCAAGAATGGAAACTTCCGATATGCTGATGATCGTGGGTAAAATCATAATGCCAAGTATTATAGAACCGGTTAAAATGCTGAGACCCGGTCCGCCCAGATAATTCCGTACTGCAGGAACTACAAATAATAAACCCCAGAATCCGTAAACTACAGAAGGAATACCGGCAAGCAATTGTATTGCCGGCCTGAAAATATTGCTCATTGCAGAAGGTGCAAATTCTGCAAGAAAAACACTGCAGCAGATACCAACCGGCACCCCGATTATTACTGCCCCAAGCGTAACAGTCAAAGACCCGATAATCATCGGGAAAATTCCAAACTCGCCTCTGCTGGGAGCCCATTCCATTCCAAAAATAAATTTAATGACGCCGACTTCTGCGATAATCGGCATTCCTTTTATAATGATAAACACGGTAATTAATGCAAGCGCTGATATAGAAGAAAGTGCAAGCGCGAAAAAAATATTTCTTGAAAGATGCTCTTTAAATTTCTTAAACATATTTCCTCTATTAAAATATTAAGGTATAAGCCCTTCTTGTGCCATCAGCTCTTTCCCTTCCGGTGAAAGAATAAATTCTATAAATTCCATTGCAAGACCTTCCGGCGGTATTGCCTTTGTTACAAACAGAAACGGCCTGAACAGGCTATAGCTGCGATTAATAACATTTTCCCGTGAAGCCTCTATACTTCCCAATTTTATTGCTTTTACCGTTTGATCAACAAGCCCCAGAGAAATAAATCCGATGGAATTGGGATCTCCTGCGACAAGCTGCCTTACAGCGCCGTTGGAATCCTGGACTATTGCCCTTGGAGTTATTCTGTGATCCCCCATCACCATTTCCTCAAAAGCGCTTCGTGTTCCCGAACCTTCTTCCCGCGCTATAATATGAATCCTTGCCTGCCTTCCGCCAATCTGACTCCAGTCATTAATTGCAGCTGTGTAAATATCCCGGATCTGCTCCAGCGTAAGATCTGTAACCGGATTTCCGGGATGAACAATTAAAGCAAGCCCATCCCTTGCAATTTCTACAGACCAAAGATCTTCTTCTGTTCTTTTAAGCCAGCGAGATGACATTCCAATATCGGCGGCGCCTGATTCTGCTGCAGTAATACCGGCTGATGATCCGCCTCCCTGAATATCAATTCCGCTTCCCGGATTCAAACGTTCATATTCTTCGGCTAAAAGTTCGATATAAGGCTGCACCGAAGTAGACCCTGCAACAACCAAAAACGAATTAGATCTTCCCCCGCACGCGGTAAGAGTTAACAGTATGATAAACATCGCGCCAATAAAATTTCTCATTTCCTTTTACCCAAACCTTCCGGTGATATAGTCTTCTGTACGTTTATCTTTGGGATTCATAAACATCTGTGAGGTTAAATCGTACTCAACCAATTTTCCTACTCTGTCTTCGCCTATCATCAAAAAGGCGGACATATTGGATACCCTAAGCGCCTGCTCCATATTATGCGTAACAATTATAATTGCATATTTTTTTACCAAATCCAGCATTAGCTCTTCGATTTTCATTGTTGATTCGGGGTCAAGCGCGCTGCACGACTCATCCATCAATATTACTTCCGGCTCTATCGCAATTGCTCTGGCTATGCACAATCTTTGCTGCTCGCCGGGAGAAAGATCAAGCCCCGGTTTTTTTAAATTATCCTTTACATCGTTCCAAAGCGCCACCTGCGACAAACTATGCTCTACGATGTCATTCAGCGTATGCTTGCGCCTTATCCCGTGCTGCCTTGGACCAATGGCAATATTATCATAAATACTCATTGGAAAAACATTGGGTCTTTGAAAAACCATCCCCACCTTTTTCCTGAGCGATACAACATCCGTAGTTTTATCGTAAATTGACAGCTCGTCCAAAAGAATATCGCCCTCTACCCTGCAGCTGGGAATTAAATCGTTCATACGGTTAAAAACCCGCAAAAGGGTAGATTTACCGCAGCCGGACGGACCGATTATGGCTGTTATGGTGCGATCATATATATTCATTGTAATGTCGCCAAGGGCATGAAAGGAGCCATAGTAGAGATTTAACGCTTCTGTCCTTAGCTTTACGCTTTTGTCCTGAATATTGAATTTCATTCTGCCAACTCTATGTTTATAGTATACCTTTTTTGCGATGGTTTAAAGGTGTCTTGGGGGGCACTCAGGAGCCTGCATTGCAGGGACATAGCGAATCCGGAATTCCGGCTGGTTTTTCATTTCTGTATAATGGTTGATTTCCCAATCGTCTCCCGTGGGGACATTTACGCCGTCCGGGGGCGGAGCAAAAATCCGCAGGGCAATTTCGCCGCTGCATTTTTTGTCAAAAAAAGCCGGAATAAGATCGATTGATTTAATCCCGGGTTTTTTGTAGAACCAGCGCCCGTTAATTTCCATCATCAGATTGAGTTTTATATCGTCCCCGGAAAAACTTACTTCGCAGAAAACGGGGTCTTTTTCTAAATGCAGGTGTACGGCAAGCCCGTCAGAGTCTTCGCTGCCGCCCCAGCGCAGTTTGGCAGGAAAAACTGCCGCTTCCCCGGCTGTCATAACAGGCATATAAACTTCCATGTTAAGGATCTTTTTGTATTCCTCCAGAATGGGCTGTTCACAGCCAATGTTTGCATTATTGGGGTCTTCGATTTCCAGCCCAAGCCGTCCGCGATCCCTAAACTGGTAAAAAGTGATGCCTGTTATACATGGAGCTTCCTGCGGTAAACGGCGGTAAAAATCGCCAAGCTGCTGCGCCTGTTCAAAAGGACCTGTAACATCACCGTCTGCATTAAATTCGCTTACAACGAACGGGCGTGTTTTATTTCCTGTTCGTATCATAAAGCGTTCGTATTCCAGATTAAAATCTTTAAGCATTTGTGTGTTGCTGCCCCGCTTGTGCGAATTGCCTCCGGGTTCCGCAATATCAAACGGCCATCCCCAGTGAAGCGCAAGGTATGTATCAGTTGACCAGAAGTCAGCGGCATTGATCGCTTCGGCAAACTCATCCTCATATTTCATTTTGCCGTCTTCATGCGGCGGGTCCCCGATGCAAAGAATGGTTTTAATATGAGGCGAATGCTGTTTTATAATTTTATGAAAACGCACAAAAAAATCCGCAACCTGCTGGTAGCTATACCGCTTGTTAAAAGCAAACCAGTTCCCTGTCGCTTCGTGATTGATGCGCAGCATCAGCCGCCCGAACGGACGCAGGTCTTCTGCGATTTTTATCAGATGATCATCGGTTACGGCGCAGTCAATGGTGAGGGTAAGAATCACATCCTGCCCATGCCTTCGCACATCGCGCATTGACAAAAACGGTTCGCCGGCATCTTGGTACATTGTGCTGCCGTTAATTCCGCCCTGGTAGGGAAAATAATCATCGTAGGCATAATCCCATGCAAAGCTGACTCCTTGGGGACCCCCCATGTCTGTTGCAAGCGTACTTGCTCGCGCAGGCCATCCTTCGTCCAGCGGATAATAGCAATACATTAAATTAATTGCGCGGTGAGGCCGCCCCAGTTTCTGCAGAATATAGTCCTGTTCAACATATTCGCCGCGTTCGCTGCCGTCGCCCAAATCAAGCGCGCATTTTGCTTTTCCCATGTGCAGGTGGGTTATTTTCATTATAGGTTAGTATATGCTTAAAAACCGGTAGCTGCTACCCCAGAAATGTATGCCTAAAGATCTTACTTGGGGTCCTGTCAGCGGCCAAAAAGCACCGTGCGCTCCGCACACGGCGCTTTTTACCCCTGACACCCCTCAAGTATTTTTCTAGGCATACATTTCTGGAAACCGGTGGGTGGGCGGTCTTGCAATTAGGACGCCGCTGTGCGGCATCCCATGTTTGGTTTTAGAATAAGGGTAGCAGCAACCCTCAAAAAAAAGCAAATAAAATGTGCTAATCTACAGTTTCTAGGTTATTTCTTTTTTCGGCAAGATTTTTTTCCAACACTTCAGCAATAACCTCTCTAATTTCACGGATAATGTCTTTCTGAAGTCGCTCCATAATACTTTCAGGAGAGGGTGATACAGCAAACAATTCATAGGCTTCAATACCAAGAGCACCTGCTAACCGCTCAAGCACCTCAGGTGTTGGAAATTGCTTGGAAAGCTCTATCATTGCGATATATTGAGTCGATATTTCTGCCTTTTCTGCTAGTTTTGATTGAGTAATACCGCATTTTTGGCGGTTTTTCCTCAAATTGGCTGCTAAAATGTCTCGTAGATTTGTCATCTTACCTAAATCAATTATAAAAGCTAAAAAAGCATTGACAATCAATGTATTGTTATATATTATTGGCTGTACGTTGATATTAAAAAAGAAAATAGTTTTTATTTCTAATATAGTCACTTTCGTTGAAGGTTTGCTATATAAAATTTTGAATTATTAAGGAGATTGGAATGAAAGAAAAAAAATGGCCGCATTTTATTGCGGTAACGGCATTGTTAATTTTTGTTTTGTTGGGTATTGGCAGCACTGCATCATATCCATCTGGTACTTCATATCCGTATGAAGGTGATAGATATGATATTACCCCTGCAATAAAAGATTTTGTAGTTGTCGGAATCGTTTTTGTTAAATCTCAAGAAATCGTTTATTCTAAAAAAGAACGTTCAGGATCAAAAATTACACATGAGATGTTTATGCGAGAAGCAGCAAAACTTAACGCTGATGATGTAATTAACATTAAAATTGATGTTCTTGAAAAAATTGAAAATAGATTCTTTCCATCAAGGAGAGGTAGCAGAGGTAGACAAACAGAAGCGAAGGTTACTACATATTCGTATACCGGCGTTGGTTTGGCAATTAAATATACTAATGCCGTAAGATGAGTAGTACTCCAAGTCTAATACCTCAAAGAAGAAGATAAAAACCAATAGCAAAAGGGTAGCAGCAACCCTCTTTCTTCACTTTGTACAGGTGTGACGAGCTGCTACCCCCGGCAGAAATTCTAAAAAAGTGTGGCAATAACCAGTTTTTATGTGTATATTATAGATATATCAAGGAGAAGTTTATGGGAGAAGTTTACGAAGAAATTACGCTAAAAAACGGGGCGGATTTAACTCTGGCAAGCAACGGTCATATAATAAATGAAAACATTCGTTCCGTAACCGTCACTGCTTTGGTTGATACCGGCGCCATGACCCTTGTTATCGGAAATGAACTTCGCAAAAAATTAGGGCTTGCTGTTGTTGGCGCACGCGCTGTAACTCTCGCCGGAGGTTCAAAAGTATATTGCAGTATTGCAGAACCTGTGGAAATTGGATGGAAAGACAGAACCTCTTTAATACGCCCCTGGGTTTTACCTGACGAAAAAGAAGTTCTCCTTGGCGTTATCCCTTTGGAAGAAATGGATCTCATTGTTGATCCTGTTAATAAAAAACTGGTCGGCGCTCACGGCGATGAAATGATGGGGAAAATTAAGTAGCCTTTTTACTTGTGCCTGACACCACCACTTGATGTCTGACACCTTGTCAAATAAAACACAAAAGGCAGCAGCAGCCAATTTAAAAACCGATAGCCGCTACCTTTTTCGGCTAAAAACCAATCGTCTTTGTTTCTTTTGGCTTTTCGATTAAATTGTTTAAAGCTAAAATAATATCATTTACGCGCTTGTCGTTTGCCTCAATGTAAAGCATGAGAAGTTTGCGTAGTTCTCCAATCTGTTCAATTGTGCCGCTTTGGGAGAATGCATATTGACGCATACGCACAAATATTTTCATGATTTCTATATTGATTTCGATTGCTTTATCAGAATTCAACACGCTTGACAGCATAAGAATACCATGTTCTGTAAAGACAAAAGGTTTATATTTCCTTACATCTTTTCTAAAGGTCGCAATTTGCGACCTTAGATTTTTCCATTCATTGTCAGACAATTGAAACATAAATTCTGCCGGGAATCTCTTAAAATTACGCTTTACACTCTCATTTAAACGTTTTAATTGAACCTCATACAATCTAGCCAAATCACTGTCAAGCATTACATTTTGCCCCCGTACTTCGTAAATTAAGTCCTGGTTAGGCACTAATTTGTTCTCATTCATAAATAAATCCTTATAAAAGTAAAATTACCCCAAAAAATTGAAGTATGTACCACTTGCAAAAAATGATACACTTATATATGGCGCACAGATGTGTGGTGCTTGACCGAAAATGAAAATATTTTGAAAAAAAATAAAAAAAATGGTGGAGGCTGCCTTTTTTGCTGGTTTTTCAGGTTTTATATTGTATGCGGATTGTTTCAATAGTGTTTATTACTTGTTTTGCAAAGTCATCTGAAATTCGGTCAACTATAGATTCTTCCTCTATACTGGAAATTCCCTCTCCCTTAAAAAGCTCCCAGACTTCAACATTAAGGGCTTTTGCCAGGTTACACAACGTACCGGCTTGAGGAAAATTGTTGCCACGTTCTATATTTGATAGAAAAGTTACAGAAATATTGGCTTCTTCTGCCAGATCGAGTTGAGAGATTTGCCTGCGAAAACGGATGTGTTTTATGTTTTTCCCCAGATTTTTCTTTAATTTCTTTTCTTCCATCCGAAATCCACACTAATTCTCTATTTTTTGATTAAACTAACAATTCAACCTTATTGACAAACATTCCATACTTCTATAGTATAGATGTATAACATCTAGTATGTTTGATAAATTGATTGTGTTTTGATGAATTATATTAAGAAATATTATCAAAACCGTAAATAAATGCGGAAAACCGCCCGTATGGGTTGTTAATAAGTGCCAAAGGGCACAAAACGTGGAAAAATTTTATCAATTAGGAGGATAAAATGCTAAATTTTGTTGCGAGAGTATTTAGAGGTTGGATGAATGTTCTTTTATGGTTAGTGCTAATCGGTTGTGCAATAGGTGGTATTATTGTATCTAGAATTGTTTGGGGATATAGCGTTGAATATATTTTTCTTGGACTAATATTGGGAGGTTTTATTGGGCTTATAATTGTTATCTTAACAGGCGGCTTGATTTCTAATTTCTTAAATATGGTAGATAATGTTGAAAAACAATATAAATTATTAAAACATATATACAAAAATGATATTCCAAATGAGAATGATTCAGAAAAATTACTGCCAGAGCAAATAAATGAATCTAAATCTATAAATGGTATTGAAAACTCAAAAACTATTGAAGATACAATATTTATTGATGAATCGATAAATATGGGGGAATATAAATCTAAGTTGAAATTTTATGTTCGAGAATCACCTAGTTTATCTTCAAAAGAATTATTTGCAGTAGAAAAAGATGAAATCTTAATAGTTATTGCATGCGGGAATAAAGTGCCTGATAGTAGTTTGAGTTTTGTAAAAAATAAAAATGGAATGAAGGGTTGGTGTTATTTTAATAATTTAAAAAAAATATAACATAATGCAAAAAATCGTTAAAAGGAGTTTTTGATGAAGAATTTTACAATTTTAATGATATGTTTTATAGCATCCAGTCTAGCCGCGCATGAAAACACCATGGTACGCATTAACGGCGGCATATTCACCATGGGCAGCCCGGTGAATGAAGAAGGACGAAGAAGTGGTGAAATACAACGGCAGGTTACGGTAAGTTCGTTTCAAATGAGTAAGTTCCCCGTAACGCAAAGGGAATATCAGGAAATAATGGGAACCAACCCAAGTGAATTTAAAGGAAATAATCTTCCTGTAGAAATGGTAAGCTGGTGGGATGCTGTAGAATTCTGCAACAGACGCAGTCAAAGAGAAGGGTTAACACTTGCGTATACGATTGACAGAGAAAGGGGAGCTATCACATGGAATAGAAATGCAACCGGTTACCGCCTTCCTACAGAAGCTGAATGGGAATATGCCTGCAGAGCAGGGACAAGAACAGCATATAACACAGGAAATTATATAACAACAGCGCAGGCGAATTTTTTTGAAATCTTGGAAAAAGATGTAATAAATGAATTTGGCATCGTGATTCTAAGAAGAGGCGAATACATAGAAGAAACTACGCCCGTTGGAAGTTTTTCTGCAAACGCATGGGGATTGCATGATATGCATGGGAATGTATTGCAATTCCTTATTATATAATTACTTCCTAATTTAATTATATATTATTTATTTTTCCCTGTAAACCCCTAAAAACAATACTGTGCGTAAACGCACAAAAACCGATGTTTTTCAAAAAAAACTGTGCGTATAATATTATTCGCCATAAGTTGTATAGGTTTCATATTCAAAAAAATATGATATAATATACTAATTCTAATTAATGGAGTTTTAATATGAAAAAGGCGTTTTTAGGTTTATTGATAATTTTATGTTTTGCGGTTATTTCCTGCCCTAATGGAGATGACCCTGTAGAACACACCGTAACTTTTGACCCTGCTAATGGGACAGCAATATTTACTGTAAAAGTTGAAGACGGAAAAAAAGTAACTAAGCCAGCCGACCCAACAAAAGGCGGCTATGCTTTTGACGCTTGGTTTTTAGGCAATAACGAATTTGATTTTGAAACCCCGATTACAAGTGATATTGAATTGACTGCGAAATGGGAAAATACAAACCAACAATACGAAATAACTTTTCTTAATAATGAAGGAATTCAAATAGGCGAAAAAGTAATAGTCAATGAAAATAGACGATGGGAAAACGTAACAACACCAAATGTAGAATCCTATGAAGTAGGCACAACCCGCTATAATTTCAGTCACTGGTCACTAACAGAAGGCGGAACAGCAATAGCAAATAATTACCCAATAAATAATCATTTAACTGTTCATGCGGTATATTCAACACAACAACTCTACACCCCGCAATTCTGGTGGGGAAATTATATTCCTGTAGAAGGCACGCATCAAGCAACACCAAATCTAAGTGCCGGTGTATTTAATC
>Ga0123356_10000673_pt1 | contig 37817 bp, 43 predicted proteins | sample TergutEmb28metaG_2_FD_92546 | JGI IMG/M metagenome (GOLD analysis project Ga0123356, IMG submission 92546) | Embiratermes neotenicus P3 segment gut microbial communities from Petit-Saut dam, French Guiana - Emb289 P3 | ecosystem: Host-associated > Arthropoda: Insects > Digestive system > Gut ...
AAATAAACGGCTAAATCTGTAGATGTCTATGTTTCGCGTATTGGGACGCGGGTTCGACTCCCGCCACTTCCAAAGATTTAATAAAATCGCAAAAAAATTATCTCGAAGAATGGAGTAAAGAGAACTCTAATATTGCGGGAGTCGAAACGAAGCGTTCCTGTAAAAATGCTAAGGCGCAAGCCTTAACAAAAAAATCGGCGCATGGATGCGCCGGGAACGCGTAGACGGGCTGGAAGGAGTAAACAAGGAAGCCGACCAAAGGGAGGCATGTTTACGACTGGAAGCCGACTCCCGCCACTTCCAAAGGGTCTATGAAAGTGTATGATAATCCGCAAATTATCTATACTTCTGCGAAATTTCTTTAAATTGTTCGTTAATTTGTTCTACAGCGTCAGCAATGATAGGATCAAACTGTGTGCCGCGTCCTTCTGTTATAATTCGCAGCGCTTCATCGTAGGGCATTGCAGACTTGTAAACACGGGCGCAAACAAGGGCATCGTAGACATCAGCTAATGCAGCCAGACGGGCAGTTAAAGGAATTTCTTCGCCTTTTAATTGACGCGGATAACCCTTGCCGTCCCAGCGTTCATGATGACCAAAACAAATATCTTCGCAATGTTTAAGATACAATGATGAGTTTACATCTCCAAGCTCATGGATAATTTCCATGCCGCGTGTTGTATGAGTTTTCATTATATCATATTCGTCAGGATCAAGCTTGCCGGGTTTTAAAAGAATTTTGTCCGGAATTGCAATTTTGCCGACATCATGAAGAGCCATGGACTTCATGATTATATCCGGTTTTAGTTTTATCAACTCTTCGGCATAAACGGAACTTTTTTCTATAAGGTGATCTATCAGCGCTTTTACAAACATTTGCGTTCTTTTTACATGCTCACCCGATTCCAAATCGCGGTGTTCAATTACGTTTGCAAGTCCCTGCAGGGCATTTTCCAGAGTCTTTGTCGCTTCGGCTGCTTTCTCCGCAACCATTTCTTCAAGGTTATCGCTGTAATTTTTTAGCTCTATCTGATTCCTTACGCGCAGTTTTACTATTTCCGGATGAAACGGTTTATTAATAAAGTCTACGGCGCCGGCATCCAAAAGTTCGCTTTCAGATTCGTTTTCTACAGTAATAAAAATAACAGGAATCCTTTTGAAATTTTTATCTTTTCTTAAAATTTCAAACAATTCACGGCCGTTCATCTGGGGCATTATGACATCCAAAAGAATAATCTTTGGAAGAGAGTCTGAAGCCTTAAGTTTTTCCAGCGCTTCCTTTCCATTAAACGCAGTTATAACGTCATAATCATCTTTGAGGATTTCTTCTAAAATCATAACATTAGTGTCAACATCATCAACAACTAATACTTTTGGTTTTTTATCCGCCATATTGTTCTATAACCTTATCAACTTCTGTTAATGTTCTGGTAAAGGTATCCTTAACCAGCGCCAATTGATCCTCTTTAAAAGACCCGGCTTTTATTTGAGCTTCCAGCTCTACACATTGTTTGTATAATTCCGTTAAAGACAGGTTTGCCGTAAGACCTTTCAATGTATGGGCAGCATTTTGCGCTCTTGCAAAATCTCCCTCTCTCAATGCGGCTTCTATCTCGCAGAAATTTTTATCATCTTTAAATTTAACCAACAGCTTGGCATAAAGCTTTGTATTATTCATTACCCTTTGCGAGCCGTCTTCAACATTAATATAAATAACATCGTCTGCCATACAAACCCCTTTAAGCGATGGTTATCGTTCGCGATATATAATTCTGCCCCTGCTAAGATCATACGGGGAGAGAGCGACTCTTACCCGATCTCCGGGAACAATACGGATATAATGCTTACGCATTTTACCCGACAAATGAGCTAAAATAAGGTGTCCATTCTGATTATCCAGTTCCACCCGAAACATGGTATTGGGAAGGGCTTCCCTGACAATACCTTCGACTTCTATCGCTTCTTCTTTCGCCACATCTACTCCTTATAGGTAAATATTATATCCAAAGCCCCTTTATGTCAATTGCGCCTATATGGTAGTATAAACCATGCGTTATTATAGTACAAGAAACAAAAACAAAACCGTAAGCTTTGCAACAGCGGCTCTTACCGGCCTGGCCCCGGACGGAGGTCTTTTTGTACCGGAAGAGATTCCTTTATACCCGTCAAAAGTGCGTTCTTCGCTTGGATCGATGGATTTTAGGGAAATTGCCCATGAAACAATAAAACTGTATGTAAAAGACGAAATACCGGATAATGCGTTATCCGACATTGTACAATCGGCCTTTACTTTTCCGGCGCCTTTTGCGGCTGTTGCCGATTTTTTTGTATCGGAACTTTTTCACGGTCCAACTGCGGCTTTTAAAGATTTTGGAGCCCGTTTTATGGCCAGGGCTTTTTCGTACCTTCGCCGCGGAGAGGACAGGCCTTTAAGAATACTTGTCGCTACTTCGGGAGATACAGGGGGAGCGGTTGCAGACGGCTTTTTCAATGTGCCTGGTATTTATGTCACTGTATTGTATCCAAAGGGACGAGTTACCCCTTTGCAGGAACGCCAGATAGCCGGCCTTGGCGGCAACATTTCAGCCCTTGCAGTAGAAGGAAGTTTTGATGATTGCCAAAGACTTGTAAAGGCCGCTCTTTCAGATGACGGTCTAAAAAAACGGATGGCTCTTTCATCGGCCAATTCGATAAACATAAGCCGCCTTATTCCTCAAGCTGTTTATTATGCAGCCGCCGCAGGAAGAGCTTTTGCAGGGCTCACAGATTCAGACGGCGAAGCGACTCCCAGAGTTTCCGGTTTACAAACCTGCGGTAAAAAACCAAAAGCAAATGCGCCGGTTATCCTTTGTGTTCCTTCCGGCAATTTCGGTAATTTAACCGCCGGGCTGTATGCGATGAAAATGGGCGCTCCTGTAAATCAATTTACAGCGGCAACAAATATAAACAAGACTGTCCCCGATTATCTTGATTCCGGCGAATATCTTGCGCGCATTTCGCAGGCAACCATTTCCAACGCGATGGATGTCGGCGCGCCCAGTAACTTTGAACGAATGGCTGCTCATTTTTCATGGGAAGAAATGAAAAAGATTATCCTTGGCGTATCTGTAACAGACGAAGAAACAAAAGAAACAATTGTACGTGTGCATAAAAACGCCGGTTACATTCTGGATCCGCACAGCGCAGTCGGCTGGAAAGGCATGGAAAAATTACGCGATGAAAATAAAATTGATTCACAAAGCACAATAGGTATACTCTGCACCGCGCACCCTGCAAAATTTTCAGAAACGGTAGAGCCGCTTATAGGTACGCCGCCCGTACCTAAATCACTTTCATCCGCCATGGAAAGAACTGTAAACGCAAAAACAATCCCCGCGGATGTGTCTGCCCTGCTTGAATCATTATGAAAATAAAAATCAATACTCCGTGTACATCCGTGCTTGTTCTCTTATTTTTATTTTTATCTGTCTATGCGTTTGCCTGTGATTTGGAAGGGCATTTTGCATTCAGCGTTACCAACAGCGAAGGCGAGTTGCTTTATTCGGGCTGTTACGATGCAGTTAATTCGGGGCCGCATATAATTCAATACACTCTTACAAGAGAAAGAGCCGAAGCTACCGGTATAAGGCGTCCGTCCGTGCAGTTTACGCAGGATAGAGACGGCGGACTTCTAATGGCATTATTGGCAGAACACGGTTACACCCTGCCGCACCACAGGGATTTTACCAATTCAGGCTACGACAGGGGACACATGGCGCCTAACGCCGATTTTAACGATACCTCGGAAAACGCGGTAATGACTTTTTTTATAGGCAATATATGGCCGCAGACTCCAAATGTAAACAGGGTTACATGGCTTAGAACAGAAAACGAAACAAGAAGGCTCGCCTCTGAACATTTGGTTGTCTTTGTAATAATTATCGTTGACGAATTCAGCGAAGAGCAGGTTGGAAATATCCGCGTGCCGTCATGTTTTAAAAGACGGGTTTACGATTTAGATTCCGGCAATTTGATTTATGAAATTAACGTTTACCAGTGATTCCTGCTGAGATAAATAATACAGATAATCCGACAATTTATTCAGGTATGCGCCTGCATTCGGACACAATGTCTGCTCTTCGTAGATGGCGGCATACAGCCGTTCTGTCCTTCTTGCCACCGTTCTTGCAATTTGAATCTGCGCTTCTATTATATTTTTTCCCGGTATACTGAATTTTTTCTGCTTTGGAATAACGCCCAATAACCTTGTTATCTCCCTGTCCATTTCCGCAACTTCATTTTCCTGGAAAAAATATTTTTCGTCTTTGCTGTTTGAAACATGGGACATCATCTTCATCATGTTTTTTTGAACTTTCTCTATAAACTGACATGCATGCTGCCAGGAAAACTGCCAGGCGTCCTCGTTGGCAAGTATCGCCCTAACAAGACCCAAATGGGCGTTTAATTCGTCCGCTGTACCTATAAAATGGATCAAACTGTCATTCTTTGACATTTTCCAGCCGGCTAAATCTGATGTTTCCTTATTTGAATTTTCCATATCAGTATTATCCCTGGATTGCATCCGTAGTTTCTACAAGAATCTGCGTATTCTTTTTGTTTTCGATCATTACATCTTTAATAACCTGTATGGAATCTGTTATGGATTTTTCGTTTTTAACCTGGGAATTAACCATACTGGAAACTAAATTAAAAAAGTCATTGATTCTTGACAATGATTCGAGTAATTCCTTGCTGCCGCCATGTTCCGCTTCCGCAAGTTCCTGTATTTGGCTTGTGCTTGTCAGCAATTGATTCATACCCGTACTTATAGCTTCCGATTCGCCCTGCTGTCTTTTCATGCTAACGGTAATATTATCAATCATTCTGGAAGACTTTTCTGAATTCTCGATAATAATCATAAGTCTTTCGGTTACCTTGTTGGATAATTCTATTCCTTCTCTTACAGTATCCATCATGCCTTTTATATTTGAAAAACTTTCTGTAAGCGTTGAACGCGACTTTTCGGCAAGCTGGCGTATTTCTGTAGCTACAACAGAAAAGCCTTTACCTGTATTTCCTGCCCGCGCAGCTTCGATTGACGCGTTAAATGAAAGCATATTTGTTTTTTCGGAAATATCATCCATAGATTCCAAAAGCTTACTCAGGAACGAAGAATTATCGGAAATAAGCTCCATGTTTTTTTTGGATTCTATAATCAATTCACGGCTTTCAACAGCCAATGACGCCAGTTGATTTGCATACTCGCTTGTTGTAATGGAGTCACCTGTCATTTGGTTAATTTCTTCATTCATTTCTGTAATTATTTTTGTTGTCTGCTCTGCAACAGTTATCTGACTTTTTACAGCTTTGGGTATTTTATCTACAGACTCGCTTATTCTTGCAGAAACTTTATCTATCATTTGATTAATTAATCCAAATTGCGACAAAACAGTTTCTTCCAGCTGTTTATTGCTGTCTGTAAAATCGGTCATTATACTAATCGTATTTGTAACACTCGTATCCAGCTTTTGATTGGATACGCTCGATCTCTTTGTAACCCTAAGAATATTATCAAGCAGCAGCCCAAGCGACTTATTCTTTTCTTCTATTTCTTCGGCTGCTTTTTGCGATCTTTTATACAGCGCCGTTTCTTCTATAACAAGAAGAACATACATGGTTATGATAACAAATAAAAACGCATACGGCACATGCTTGAACATGGGCTGTATACCGTCTGCAAGCATTCTCATATCGCGCACACTTGCCAAAGTAACTACCAGCGTAGCAAAAATGATAGGTATAAATTTTATATTTCTCTTAAAAATAAGCGTGATAAGTGACGCAATAAGAGCGACAACAAGTATCGGCTTTAAATAAAAATCTGACATGAAACCAAAGGCAATATTTACAGCTTCCTTGTCCGGCTGAATACCTACATATACCGCGGATCCCGTACAATAGACCAAAATAACAGGTATCAAAAACTTTTTTATCTTATCAAAAAATTTGGAGTACTCAACAACAAAAATGGCAAAAAAGCCCAGACACATTATCTGAAAACAACGGGTCGATTTTACGAACCAGATATAAAAATTGGAGTCAAAGGAAGAGCCCATCGTAACATAGGCAAGCGTAAAAGAAACGGAAAAAAGCGTAAAATATAAATATCTTTTATCCTTACATCCCCTGGAAAAAAAGGTAAACAACTGATACAGCGCAAAAATTATGGCAAGAAACTGCGCGGCAAGAACCAAATGAACATTCAAAAGATTCTTAATAAACACCTTTGCGGCGTTATCTCTGTATTCCGCTATTACCAATTCAGGCAATGCAAGATTTTCATACAGAGGAAAAACCTCGACAACAATGGTATTTTCTCTGCCGAAATTTACCAATCCTGCAGAAAGAGGAACATGGGCTGCCAAAACTTCACCGGTACTGTAAAACCCGTCTCGTTCCTCAATAAGACCCTTTTTATATATAATGGAACCATTCACATAAATAATTGCCGGCATTTCAAATTCACCAATATAAAGAGACAGGTTTTCATCTATGCAGTCCGGATCCAAATAAAACAGGGTTTTAAATACATGGTAATCAAAACCGCCGTTTCCCGTACCCGGAAGTTTATCTCCGTGATATGGGATAAACTCGGCATGTTCAAACCTGGCCGCTCTCATTTCGGCGTGAGTGGGATATTTCCCGGAATAAATCAAAAAATCGCCAAGAGTTATACCGTCGCCGCCGGAAACAAACGAATTCTGCGCAAATATTGAGCCGCTAAACATCAAAAGAAAGGGCAAAAATATTGCTATTTTACAAATTTTCATAGTATTTACCTTTACACTTTAATTATAGTACATAATTAAAAAATTGCAAATACAGCGAATTATAAAGTATCCGGCGAGTCCAGCCAAACAGGAAGCTGCATATTGGTATCCAGATAGCCCATTCGGCGTTTTTTTATGGAAATTTCCATTACGGCAATGCCCTCTTCTTCTAGAATACGCAGACGGTTAATAGAGATGGGATCATCTTCGGAAATACCCGCTTCATCCGCAATCGAACCGCGGACTACCCTGTTTACCCTGAAATTAGTGGAAAACAAACTGCTCTGAAGCGGAGTCAGAACCATGCCAAACAAGGGGGCTGCAATTCTGTCACGCCTGTCTATTTTGGCCGCGTCAAGCAACGGAAGATCCGGACGCGCAACAGTCATCATAACGCGCCTTGTTACAGCGCCTTCACTGTCAACAGTTTCCAGAGCTACAAGTTCGCCGGGACCGCGCGAGAATAACTCATTTTGCAAAGCAGGAATAAGCCCGCCCTGGGAAGCTCTTACCGCTCTGCCGTTTACCGTTCTTATAAAACTGCCTTCACTAACCTTATGCAGGGAAGCAGGCGTATTTGGAGCCGTATAAATTATTTCCGCCCCGGAAAATGTTTCGCATAACGTAAGACCGAGCCATGGACGCTGCGCCCTTCCGCCCTTTATCATCGCAGGAAGCGCAGCGGCAAGCGTCTCTGCAGGTACTGCAAAATTAAGCCCCTGGTGCTGCGGAATACCGGCAAAAATAACGCCGACAAGCCGTCCTTCACTATCTATTAACGGGCCGCCCGAGTTTCCCTGGCTCACCGCAGCATCAACCTGAATAACGTCGCCTATCTGTAAAAAGCGCCTTCCAAGAGCGGAAACGATACCGCTCGAAACAGTCTTTTGCAGACCCAAAGGAGATCCTATAGCAAGCACTGTATCACCAACTCTGGGAACAACGCGATCTGCAAGCGAGAACACATATTCGGTTTCTATCTCTGTTTTAATTAACGCAAGATCCAAAGCTTTGTCCCAGCCGATAACACGCGCGGGAATACGAGGACTTGCCGCATCTCCCATGCGGATAAACATTCGCGAAGTGCCTCTGTGCCTTGGGTCTACTTCGCTTGCAATAACATGATAGTTTGTAATTAATAATCCGCTTGAATCAACAAAAAAGGCAGAACCCAAAATTCTGTCGGGCATGCCCATTCCTCTTTCTATTCTAAATCCCCTGTCTACCAAAACTGTCGCAACGCCTTTAATCATGTCGGAAAATGTATCGCTGCCTGATGCATATTCACGCAAATTGGCGGGAATATTTCTGTTTCCTCTGGATGACTGCGCAGCCGCAAAAAAGAAAGCGGAAGAACGGCGCTGTCTTGCTTCTACAGCTTTTTCCAAAAACAAAAGAGCGCTGTCAAAATCCATCGGCTGCATTTGGTGAGCCCTTACAGCCGCCAAAAACGCGCTTAAATTATCGCCTTCTTCCAGTTTTTTCTTTGCGAAAGAAAGGGTAAAAGCCGCTTCTCGTCCGGTATACGGAGTTGTTATTCCAATACTGGCTATGGATCTGCCAAGAGAAGCTGCGTCATCCCAACGCTGTTCTTCAATCGCTTTTTCCTGCAGAGCGCACAAATTTTCTATCGCCTGCTTTTCAAATTCCGCAAGTTGTATCCAGTCTTCGTTCCCGGTATTATCTTCCGTAACAGAATATATTTCTTTATAAATAAAAATAAGATTTAAAGCGATAATCGGGTTATCGGCTATCTGTCTTTGTATTTCGTTTAATCTGTTCAGGCTTGTGGTGCGGGTAGGCGGTCCTTCACTTGTGTCGTCAACGCTTACACAGCCAAAAAGAATAAATATAATAATCAATAAAATTGCAGTTTTTTTCATCTTTGATTCCTGGTTTCCAAATACGTCCACGTTCCGCTGCCGTCCATATCAAAATAATAAACAACCGAACCGTCAAGTTGATACACTTCTTTTGTCTTATGCCGGCCGTCTCCTGCCCAATCGCTTTCGGAAGACGCTATAAACCTGCGAGAATTGAGCCAGAGCCATCCTGTTTCATAGTCCGCCTGCGACGGTTCGCGGAAACGGCGTATTGTTTCCATTCTGCCGTCCAGATCCAAATCGATATGCTGAATTACCGGCCATCCTCTTTCAAACTCTGTAACGGAAACTTGCTGCCCGTTCAAAGTTTCTATAGACTGCAGTATCACTCCCCTGTTCATATAAACTGTTTCTACAGCGCCTTCTATTTCCAGACTGGGACGAATAATGATCGAACATGATGTTAAAAGAGCGTGATGTGTAAGTTCGATATATTGATGTGCAGGCACGGGGAAAAGAAGTCCGGATAAATTATTGCTTCCGCCGATTTCCAAAAACGATAAAGGCGCATATGAAAAACCTGCAGGGCCGAATCCGTATTCATATACATTACCTGTTATTGGATGTTCCCGCCCTACCCATTCAACAAAGGGATAACGTTCCCATTTTACTGCCGCTTCTGCCAAACCAAAAGGAATAATAGCGGATTCAGGAACTCCGCTGCTTGTAAAACGTATATGAAGATGAAATTTATCTTCCTGATTAATGTCAAACGAAAAAGAATTAACAATGCCGTTTTCATAGTAAGCAACGCTGTCGGAAACTCCGTCGGAATCATCATCTGCTATTATAAAACCGGAAAAAGAATGCAGCTTCTGCGTAAATAATTCGCGCCCTTCTTCGCTGCGAAGCAGGTTATAGGTATCAACCAATACATCTTTTTGAAGATGATCCGGCAAAAGAGAATGTACAAACAATTCATTTATTGCCGTATTATCATCTATAAGTCCAAGATTTAGCGCGACAGGAATGGAAGACGGATTTGGATGCGTATTATTCGCCCTGTACGAACCTGCAAGACGGCGCGCTTCTTCAAGATCGCTTATAAACGGGGCTGCCATCCAGGCAAGGTCTGCGTCAAATTCAATTAAAAAAGGCAAGCGTCTTAATGCAAGATCAAGAAGTTCCATATCTCCTTCCGGCAAATCAGACGGATCCGGCCTTCTGTTACGTGCAAATTCAAAAAATATACGCAAAGGCCGCGGATCGCGCGGGAATCTGTCCATCGCGATCAGGGTTAGGCTTCTAAATTGCCCCAACGCCTGAACGGAATCGTACGTTGCAGATTTTCCCAAAGCCATTCCGCGATACGCCAAAAGACGCTGCATTGCAGACTCTGCTCTTACCTGCGCATTACCTGCCGCGTTTTCCTGCCTGTCAACTCTGTCAAGACATTCAAGCGCCGGAACATAACGGCGCATTTTTATAAGCTGCTCTGCCTTAAAAAGCAAAGCTGTATTTTCGTTATATAATACCCAACGGTTTGTTTCGATTGCGTTATTCAGCGCTGAAATAACAGCCACCCTGCCCGATCCGGCATTGAAATGAATTAAAGCTGCAAGGTATGAAATATCAGAGGATACATTTGCAAAATCACCGGCGCGGATAACAGCAGCATGCGCATCATGCCACCGCTTTTCATCAATCGCCTGGCGTATCCATTGAACATACTGCTGCGCCGCTGCAGAATCGTCCCGCACCTGCGCAAAAAGATTAAATGACAATAATGATATTAACCACAAAGTCGCACAAAGTCGCACGAAGGGTTTAAATACAGAGTACTTTATTACATTACTTTCTTTGCGCGCCTTCTTCGCCTTCGTGGTAAAATTCATAACGTCTCCTCTTTGGGCGGAAGACCTATTATTTGCCTGACATCGTCGTCGCTGAGTGTCTCGCGGGCAAGAAGAGCGTCGGCAAGTTTTTCAATTTCATCCTTGCGTTCCTGTATAATTTTTTGCGCATTGTCCCTGGAACTATCAAGTATTTCCTTTACCGCCTTATCTATGCGTTTGGCGGTATCTTCGGAATAATCTTTATGACGCGCAATTTCCTTGCCAAGGAAAATAGGTTCGTCTTCCTGTCCGTAGGCAATTGGGCCAAGCTCTTCAGCCATTCCCCATTCGCAAACCATATTACGCGCAAAGTCTGTCGCTTGTTTAATATCCGCTTTTGTTCCCGTGGAAGTCTCGCTGAAAAAAAGTTTTTCCGCCAACCAGCCGCCGTAAAGAATGGCAATGCGGTCTTCCAGCCAGCCTTTGGAACGGCTGTAACTGTCTTCTTCCGGAAGGGAAAGAGCCGCGCCCAATGCGCGTCCGTGAGGAACAATCGTAACCTTATGCAGAGGATCTGCATTCTTAAGAAAATAATGAAGCAAGGCATGACCCGCTTCATGAATCGCAGTCATGCGCCGTTCTTTATCGGACATTACAAGAGTTTTCCGCGCAACGCCCATCAGTACTTTATCTCTGGCTTCTTCAAAGTCGGACATTAATACTTCGCTTCTGTCTTTACGCGCGGCAAACAAGGCCGCCTCATTAACAAGGTTGGCAATATCCGCGCCGCTCATTCCCGGCGTAGCTCTTGCAACGCGCGTAAGATCCATATCTTTTTCCATGGGGATTTTTGCGGCGTGGATTTGCAAAATTGCCTCACGTTCTTTAATGTCGGGCATTGCGACAACAACCTGGCGATCAAAGCGGCCGGGTCTAAGAAGAGCAGGATCCAAAACATCAGGGCGATTTGTAGCGGCAAGTATTATTACGCCGTCTTTTGAATCAAAACCGTCCATTTCAACCAGCAACTGGTTTAAAGTTTGTTCGCGCTCATCATGACCGCCGCCGTAACCTGCGCCGCGGGTGCGTCCCACAGCATCCAGTTCGTCGATAAAAATAATACAGGGCGCGCTTTTACGCCCCTGTTCAAACAAGTCGCGGACGCGACTGGCTCCTACGCCGACAAACATTTCTACAAAGTCAGAACCGGACATATGAAAAAAAGCCACGCCCGCTTCGCCTGCCACAGAACGAGCCATTAATGTTTTACCTGTTCCGGGCATTCCTACAAGAAGCACACCCTTTGGAATACGCGCTCCCATTTTTGTAAATTTTTGCGGGTTTTTTAAAAACTCAACTACTTCTTCAAGTTCATACTTTGCGTCTTTTTGCCCCGCGACATCCGTAAAGCTGACTTTTTTTCCTTCATCGTGATAACGCTTGGCTCTGCTCTTTCCAAAAGAAAAATTCCTCATGCCAATGCCCTGCATGTTTCTGAATATTATAAATATGATGGTAATCAAAAAAATCCAGGGAAGCATATCGGCAAAAATACGCCATGGAGTTATTTTAGCGGGCGCGCCGGAAACATTAATACCTTTTTCCTGTAATCTGGATAAAAGACCTGGATCGCTATATGGAATATTGGTTCTGTATTGGGCCGTACTGCCGGCAGGCGAACCTTTTAGGGAAATATCGATAGTATCGTTCTTGTTTATTACAACAGAGGCAACCTGCCCTTGTTCTACAAAGCGCATAAAATCAGAATATGTTAAATTTGTGACAGATGCGGTTTCTCCCCTGAAAAAATAAGCGATAAAAATTCCTGTCATAACTATAAAAAAAACCAGCGCAAGACCATTAGGACGCCTGGGCGGCTGAACGGGTCCGCGTTCGGGCATGTTATTATTGGGGTCAAACATACATTAATTATAGGCTATTTAAATAGCAGATACTAGCCTTTTATCAGCTTTGAAATTCCGCTTTCAAAGAACTCTTTTTTAACCCGGGAAAGCAAAATTTTGCCGTTTTCCCGTTTTATCCTTACAGACCCCAGGTCTGCGGCGTTTACTTCGCCTTCACAAAACCGCCTTACAACAGAGCGTTTGACAGTTCGAGCATTCTTTACGCCTTCCAGCAATTTATCGATGGCTAAAAAAAGCGCCTCTTCGCGTATTATCTGCGGCTGAGAGAAAAAGTTATTCTCTTCTGTTTTTAACCACAAAGGCGAAGAAGGCGAAAAAGGATGTATGTTTTTTTCTTCCCTTTGTGCGCCTTTTGCGCCTTCGTGGTGAATCTCCCATTTGATTTTGGCGGCGGCTTCCCCTGCAAGAAAAGCTGCTGTTAGTGATTGGGTTTCTGATACGGAAAAAACGCCTGTTTTCCATGAAGGAAATGCTTCGTTTAAAAGCGGGACAAGCTGCCGGCGTATCCGGTTACGCAGAAACCTGGTATCGGTATTTGTAGAATCATCGCGCCATGAAATATTTTTGGCAGTTAAATAATCGATTACATCCGCGCGCGTCATTTTTAATACAGGCCTTAGGATACGTCCGCGCTTTGACGGCATGGCGGCAAGACCCGCAGAACCTGCGCCGCGTAAAATACGCATAAGCGCGGTTTCCAGTAAATCGTCATTTGTGTGGGCAATTAAAATGAGGGTATTTTTACCTAATCGCTTTGCCTGCCTTAAAAGCGCTCTGTGCCGAAAAAAACGGGCGGCAGCTTCTATGCCAATCCCCTTGCGCTGCGCATAAGCGGCTATTTTACCGGGCGGAATGGAAACAATACTGTGTTTAATATGATTTTCTTCGCAGAAAGAACGCACAAACTCCGCATCTCCGCGAGTTTCTTCTGCAGGACGAAGACCGTGTTCAACATGCAAACAGAAAATTTCGCGCCCGTCCGCAACGGCGCATAATGCCGCAAGCATAGCCATAGAATCAGCGCCGCCCGAGACAGCAGCCAAAAAGACCGCCCCTTGCGGACAGTCTTTTAAAGCGGTATAAACATTGTTCTCAAACAGAACACGTATTATTTTTTCTCCGGAGCGGCTTTCTTGTCCCCGGCAGCAGCAGGCGCAGCGGCGGCAGCACCCGCAGCAGGCGCGGCAGCGGCATCGGTAGCAGCGGCGGCAGCACCCGCAGCAGGCGCGGCAGCTTCAGCTTTGGCAAACTTAACAAGCGCAACGGTTTGATCCGGGTTGGAAAGAAGCCTGATGCCCTGAGCGAGAGGAATATCCCGAACATGCAGCGACTGATTTGTCTTAAGACCCGAAATATCAATTTCGATTCTTTCAGGAAGATCCTGCGGCAGACATTCAATTTCGATCTCATGCAGCGGAGTTTCCAGCATACCGCCTTCGCGAACACCAACGGGGTTTCCGCTGAAAACGAGAGAGACTTTGGCGCGCAATGCAACACCGGCTTCTACTTCATAAAAATCGATATGAAGGATATTACCGTCTACAATATTTCTCTGAGTGCCTTTTACAAAAGCATCATATGACTTATCTTCAACTTCAACCTTGACGATCGTACTTTCAGAAATACCTTTTGTTCCCCTGAGAAAATCAGCGGAATCCAAATCGATAGAAACAGACTTGCCTGCTCTGCCGTAAATTACAGCAGGAATCCTTCCGCTGCGTCTGATTCGGCGAGATTCGGCAGAACCGTATTTTTGACGACTTTTTGCCTGTAAAACAACCTTGCTCATATATTACCTCAATAATAAATTACGGGGTTAACCCTATTGGGACGACAGGATTTGAACCTGTGAATACCGGAACCAAAACCCGGTGGCTTACCGCTTGCCGACGTCCCACCGTCTAGGGTAAAGCATACAAAAATCATGGGAAATAATCAAGAGGCTCTGTGAGAATTAAAAACAACGAATGTGTAACCGAAAAAACAATTACACACTCGTCATTGCTGTTAATCTTGGTCTTCTGCAGTAGCTTCGGTTACATCGCCAGATTCGTATTTTTCCAAAATACGTTTCTGCAGTTCTGCTCTAAATTCCGGGTGAATGGGATGGGCAACATCCTTATATTCACCGGCACGTGTTTTCCGGCTGGGCATGGCTATAAAAACACCGGTTTTGCCTTCAATGATCTTTATATTATGAACTACAAAGCAATCGTCAAACGTAACCGTTACATAGGCTTTCGGTTTTCCACCGCCAGTCACCTTGCGGACCCTTATATCAGTAATTTCCATGGCGTCTCTCCTCTCCTTCTGAGGTCCAGTTGATAAAAACTTAACGCGGACGTTAAGCCCCACCTGATTTACATTGTACTATTGATTTGTCACGAAAGCAAGCGGAAAAGTTGCTTTTTTGATTGATGTTTTTACATAACCCGGGTTTATTTATTGGTTTTGTGTAAAATTAGCGCTCACAATGTGAATAACACACCTGTACGAACTCCCATTTACCGCTAAGTACATTTGCCGCATTTTGAGCCTGTTCCAAAGTTTTAAAGACCCCAAAGCATGTCGAGCCTGCCCCGGAAAGACTTGCAAGCTCGGCGCCCAGCAAGTGCAGACGGGAAATAATCTCGTTATATACGGCTCTTTCCTTCTCTTTAAAAACCGGTAAAAAATCGTTTCTTAACAATAAAAACGCATCCGAATCCTTAAGGAAGTTTCTTTGTACCCTGTATTCATCAAGCAGCTTAAAAGCCCTGACGGTATCACTGGAAAAACCGGGATTTACCAACACCAAAAATTGACATGGCGCTTCTATGGGCTGAATACGCTCTCCGCGGCCAAACACCCAGGCGGCGGGAGTTTCATAAATAAAAAAGGGAACATCGCTGCCCAGAACGGCAGCCATTTCAAGCAGGGTTTGGCGGTTTAAAGGGGAACCGGCTATTTTATTTAAGGCCAAAAGCGTTGCGGCAGCATTGGAAGAGCCGCCGCCAAGCCCGCCGCCAATAGGGATACGTTTTTCAACCCTTATCTTTAACCCCTGCGAAAAGCCTGTTTTTTCACGAAAAAGGGATACTGCCCTTAAAATGATGTTATCCGGGATAGAAGGGTGCTTTGCACTCCCCTCTATAACGATTTTTGTCTTATTATCCTCTCCGGGCTGGAAATACAAGGTATCCCCAAAATCAACGGCCAAAAAGACACTTTCCAGGTCGTGGAAACCGTCCTCTCTTTTATCCAAAACGGCCAGGTGGAGGTTCACCTTTGCGGGGGCAAATACGGATATTTCGTTAAATTCCTGCATATCTATAATATTAACATATATTACAATTTATTCAAATTCTTTAAAAACCTGTTGACAAAATAATATATCATCCCTTATGTTTCTAAGAGGAGGTTGTATGATCTCCGCTACTAGTTTAGATTCAGGGAGAACGTTATGGATCTGACATTGATGCCGGCTGACATGGGCAACGAAGCAGAAGAATTTGACAGTATTTTCAACTCTTACGGCTGCTCTCCGGATTTTGTCCTTAGCGACGATGATGACGTCGACGATGATGATGATTTTGAAGACGAAGATGACTACGAGGACGAAGACGACGACTTGGATGACGATGACGACGACGATGATGACTACGACGACGATTATGACGATGACGACGAAGACGACGACGACTTCGACGAAGACGATGACGACGACTGGGAAGACGAAGAATAATTGACTTTTGTAGTGCGCCCGCGCATCCGCACGCTTACGCGTGCATTGTTGGGCGCCAAAGTCTTTCCAGGTCGTAAAAGTCTCGCGCGCTGCAGGTCATTAAGTGGATGACAACCGAGCCTAAATCGATTAAACGCCATTCATCATCCGCGCTTTTGCGTCTGGCATGCATACCTTTGGTATGAGACTTGCCAAACATATCTATATCCTTTTCATGGCAAAATTCCTTTATATGCCGCTCCAGGCCGTCCATGTGCGTTTTACTGGAAACTGTCGCAATAATAAAGAAATCTGTCCAGTTATTTATTTCCCGAAGATCCAATACAGATACGTCCTGTCCCTTGTGATCCTGTAAAAGCCCGCTTATGGCCGCAGGCAGGTCTTTAGTTTCCAACAACGAATCTGCCATTAAAGTTCCTTCCTATAAGCAGGGTAATATCCGCCTTGTATTCAACATCCTGAATAATTACATCATCTTCAGGATTATCAATCTGAACAAGTTCCCTGCGAATATTGGTACAGCGGATAACATCGGCAAAAGTTTTTACCATATCTTCATCCCCTGAATGATGAATAACAACAGTGCTCTCGTAATTATTCCTGTCCGCATTTGAAATGGATATTACATCATATCCAAAACTGCGCAGTAATTCCGCGGTTCTTCCCGCAAGCCCGTTTATCGCAGTGCCGTTTAAAATTTCTACAGTAAGAGCCCGCTCTATTAAATGATCCTCAACTTCGCGCGTAAGGGTGCTTAATGTCTGGCGGACAATTTCTTTAATAAGGTTTCCGTCAAAGTGCGGAATAATCAGCATCTGCCCGGAAACTTCCCGGACATTTCCGCCGACAGATTGAATATTGGTACGGTCGGTGTCTATGTTAACAAATTCATCAAAAAGAGCCATCAATGTCCGCTGACTCATACTGGTTCTAAAAAGAGAACCATACATTTTGGCTACCGATGAATTATTAAAACTTTCGTTCATTTGTATTTGACGGTTAAGGTATCCAAGAAAAAATCTCTGTCTGCGGAATACTTCCATTTCGCTGTCTTCATGCGGCAGGCTGTATGTCGCATAAAGACTGGCTTTATCGCCGTCAAGAACCGTCATGCCGGAAGGAAACAAAATAGTTCCGTCATCATCCCTGTGGAATACAGGCGAAGGTATAAAAATTTCCACGCCTTCAAGAAGATCAACTACGGAAACAAGGTTTTCCTTTGTGATAACAATGGAAAAATTTATATCTACGCCCAAAAGTTTTTCTATCTCGTTCTGGTAACTGCCAATCCTGTTAGGATCGTATACCCTGTCGATACGGTCAACACGGTTTATTCTGGATATTAAAAGGCCAAGATCTCCCGGAATATCAAAAATGGCAGCGCGTTTTGTAGTTGGATAATACATTAAAACATATGTGCTAAGCGGCGCCTTGTTTTCTTCTATGACAAACAGTACGCTTACAACACGATTATCCGAAATAGCGTCTTCTACGGGATTACTGCGGAATGTAGTTATGGAAAAAACAATTCCTAAAATGAGTAAAATTACAATCAGCGCAAGGAGTAAAAACGAAGCGTCGCCTTTAATTATTCTCAATTTTCCCTTTCCTTTATTTTATTTAATAACATCAATGTATCTTCGGACAAGTCAAGTTCCCTTGCCTTTAGTTTATTGATGGTTTTTTCCAGAACAGCATAAAGAATTGTGTCCAGCGTTTCATGCGATGACGGCGAACACATTTTCCTTAAAGCAGGTTCTATGTTTCTTGTACTTTCTGTTTTGTCGGCAATGTAAATAACCTTTGCCAACGGCCCCATTTCTTCGCTTCCCGAAGTATGATAGGCAACAGCATCAAGCACTTCCTTATTATGAATACAGAATTGGTCTCTTAGCAATACTGCCGCGGCCTTTCCGTGCAAAAGATTCGGTTTATCTTTCTCTATGGCGGAAATCGCAATCCCTTCGGCTTTGATTATCTTTAATAACTGCTTATTATCAAGCTGTTTTGCCAAATCATGGGCAATTCCCGCAAGATAGCCGGCCGCAGGATCAAGGCCGAAACGACGGCATAAATCGCTTGCATGAAGCGCCGTATTCCTGGAATGCAAAAAGCGTTCGGTAGTAAGGGCTTCCCGTACTGCATTTTCGATACGCTGAATAGTTGTCTGAGTAATAACATTCTGGCTGCCTGGCAATTTACCGTTTAAACAGCCATAAAGCTGCCTGTCTTCGATAATTGTTCTTGATCCCGCCGGCACAAGAGAACGCCAGGCATTGTCTCCTTTTTCATCATTTGCGCCTATTTTTAAACGTAAATCCCGCGAAGAAATATTCATCACTTCGTTTTCGATAAGCGTATGGGGAAAAGGATATTTTACCGCGGCAGAATTCATTCTTCTTGCTATTACAATATCCGCAAGCTGTAAAATTTCTTCGTACTTGTGCCATTTTGGAAAATCCGCGGCCAGGTCATCGCCGATTATCAATGACGGTTTTCCTTTGGGCATATAACGCGCGATGACATCATGCAGGGTATCTATGGTGTATGAAACCCCCTGCCGTTTTATTTCGCAGCTATCAACTGCAAACCTTGAATCTCCTGCAATTGCCGCCGCCAGCATATCAAGTCTGTCATTTTCCATACAAGGTTCCGCGGCGTTTTCCTCTATCTTAAACGGCGAACGGTATGCGGGTATAAAAACTACCCTGTCAAGTTTAAGCGCGCAAAGAGCCTTATCGGCAAGATAAAGATGTCCAAGGTGAACCGGATTAAAACTGCCGCCTAAAATACCAAGTTTCATTCACTCTCTCCGTCCGGAACTTTATTTAAAAAAGCATATGATAACTCTTTTATACCTTCACCGGAAAAAACCGATATACCCAGAATTTCTTCCTGCGGATACTTGGCTGTTAATTCCGCAAGCCGTCCCGATGTTTCTTCCAGATCGGTTTTTGTTCCGACAAGCAAACGCTTTTTCTTGATTAAGTCAGCGGAATAAGTGCCAAGTTCATTTAACAGAATATCAAAAGCTTCCAGATAATTGTCATCCGAGAGATCTATAAGAAAAGCCAGCGCCGAAGTACGCGAAATATGTTTTAAAAAACGTATGCCAAGTCCTGCGCCTTGCGAGGCTCCTTTTATAAGACCCGGAATATCGGCGATAATTACATCTTTTTCTCCGGCTGTTAGAACTCCAAGGTTTGGAATTTTTGTAGTAAAAGGATAGGCGGCTATTTTTGGTCTTGCATTTGTAAAACGATCAAGCAAACTGGATTTGCCGGCATTTGGAAAGCCAACAAGTCCTATATCCGCTATTATCTGCAATTCAACTTTTATCTTTAGTGTTTTACCCGGCTTTCCGGGCAGAGCTTTTCTCGGCGCCTGATTAACAGAAGATTTAAAATGTATATTGCCCCAGCCGCCGTTGCCGCCTTTTAAAAAAATAAAATCTTCCTGATTTTTCGAAAAATCGCGTATTAATTCATTTGTCTCTATATCATGAATAAGAGAGCCGGGCGGCAGAGGGATAAAAACATCCGCGCCGTTTTGCCCGTAACGTCCCGCGCCTTCGCCGTCGTGTCCGTTTTCTGCTTTAAAAGAGTGTTTATAACGTAAATGAGCAAGGGTACGCAAATTACGGCGGACGGTGAATACTACATCCCCGCCTCTGCCGCCGTCTCCGCCGGACGGACCGCCTCTTGGAACATACTTTTCCCTGCGGAAAGCCGAACAGCCATTGCCGCCGCTTCCAGAGGTAACTTCGATTATCGCTTCATCAGCAAACTTTTCCACGCAAGAGAGATATTAACCTTCGCAAATAACCGAGGCGAGTTTACGGCCGCGGCGCTGTTGAAAACTTACTTTTCCGTCTGCAAGGGCAAATAGCGTATAGTCGCCGCCGCAGCCAACATTGGTTCCCGGATGAATCCTGGTTCCTCTTTGGCGGGCAATAACCGAGCCTGCCTTGACAAAAGTGCCGTCAGATTCTTTTATACCCAGATATTTTGGGTTTGAGTCTCGTCCGTTTTTAGCGCCGCTTCCGCCGCGTTTTCGTGCCATATCGTCCTCCTGGTTAGTAAAAAAACTTGGTTAGTTTTTTTACTAACCTTCAAGAAAACCGCTAGCGGTTTTCTTGTTATATTAAAGTATACAATAAAAAACTGAAGTTTTTTATTGTTAAAAACCTCGGTCAGGTTTTTTTAATTGCTAGTCTGCAATTTTCGGGGTATTCCCCGGCAACAGACGAAAGTCCGTTTACAAGAAACTCCCCAACGGCAAAAAGAAAATCTTTTCCTTCTGCCTCATAATCGGCTTCCAGCCAAAATTGGCCTTTTTCCGGCGCGCCGCCGCGTACTGTAAGCCCTTTCCTGTCGGAAAGAACGCTAAATGCTGTCCTAATAAGAACAGAAACAGCAGCGCATACGATATCGGTTCCGGCTTTTCCGGCTCCGGCATGGCCTGAAGCCTTACATGCCCTTAAAACGCCGTCATTGTCAAGAACCGCTTCTATCTCGATCAATTAAACCCCGGCCTGTTAAGCCGAAATATCCCCAATCTTGATAATCGAGTATTGCTGTCTGTGTCCCTGTTTCCTGCGGTAATCTTTTTTGGGTTTATACTTGAAAACTATGATTTTCTCGTCTTTTCCATGAGATTCCACTGTAGCGGACACTTTTGCACCTGTTACATAGGGGCTGCCTACTTTTATTGAATCGCCAGAAACCAAAAGAACGGTATCAATATTGATAGCTGTTCCGGGTTCAGCGTCAATCAAGTCTACTTTGAGCAGGGCGCCTTTTTCGGCCTTGTACTGTTTTCCCTTAAATTCAACCAGAGCGTACATCTTCTTCTCCAAAATAAATCAAATAGTAATAGTTTATAACTTATATTAAAAATATAGTCAATAGGGGGATAATCAGCCGCCAACCAGCAAACGGCCAATATTGTAAAGTTCGGGTATTGTTGTATAAACGGCAGGTTTGTCTTCTGACTCTTTTTTGTCCATTTCTACCAAATTTACATACAATTCGTGCAATAAATCCGAAAAAACTCTTAAATTCGATGAAAAATTGCTTACTGCCATTTCCCTGAGTATCTTATCCGGCCCCGGAGGCAGGGATAATTGCCTGCTTTTTATCGCGGTTCTGTTTCTTGCAACTTCCACAAAACGGGCGCAGGCGGCAATCTGACGGTATAATTCATCAAGATGAAATCCCTGATATCGGTATAATTCCATTTTTTCGGTTAGAACTTCTATCTGATCCCATGTGTTTTTATCGATCTGAATCTGCAGTAAAACAGGCCGTAAAAACCTGTTTGAGATGTTAGTTTTATAATGTTCGCCAATCTGTTCAATAAGCCTGACAATATGAGGATCTTTTATTCTGTCCATGAATTTTATAATATCACTCTAATCATAGATTGACAAGCACATAGCAGGCAAAATACACTGATTTATGCGCGTTTTAAGGGTTTGTGCCGTCTTGCTATCAGTTTTTTTTGTCTCATGCGGCGGCGGCAATACTGCGCAGATTTGGACAGATCGTCCTGAATTTGCACTGTATGGTGAATATTTTAACACTGTTCAAAACCAATACAAGGTTTCCGTAAAATATGTTGAATTCCCGGCTGCAGAGATTACAAGGAAAAATAGCCCGGATTTAATAGTTGCAAGCTGGCTAAGGAACTCTTCTACAGGAACAATTTTTACTTCTTTAAACAATATGTTCGGATCCAAAAAATTAACAAGGGGTATCTTTTATTCACGGCTTTTGGCTGTTGGCAGAATAGACCGTAATCAATATCTTTTACCGGTATCGTTTAATATTCCCGCATTAATTTTTTCCAGAGACAGGGTGCAGGAATTGTCCAGTCAATTTACAATCGATTTTGATGAATTAAAAAGATTAAGCAGAAATTACAATTCCATGAATCGCGGCGTATATGCGCGCATGGGTTTCTCTCCTCTTTGGGATAAAAATTTTCTGTATAATACGGCTATGCTGTCCGGCGCGTCATTTAGGGAAGCGAATCCTTTAGCCTGGGATTCCGCTATGCTTGAACGCTCTATGGTTTTTATCAATAATTGGACAAACGAAATTAATACGAGTAATCAGGCGGAAGAAGATTTTACATTCCGATACTTTTTTGAACCTCCGGAAAGATTGATTCAAAACGGACGTATTCTTTTTTCTTACATGGAAAGTGATGATCTTTTTTTGCTAAGGGATGACAGAAAAAATAATCTGGATTTCCGCTGGATCATGGAACAAAATAGAATCCCCGTAATAGAAGATACTATTTATATGGGTATCCCAAAAAGAGCAAAATCCGAAGCTGCGGCAAAAGCGTTTATTCAATGGTTTTTTAAAGTAGAAACCCAGCGCATTTTACTGGAATACTCAAAAGCCAACAGAATAAACGAAAACATTTTTGGCATTTGCGGCGGCTTTTCTTCGTTAAGCGCGGTTACAGAACAGGTTTATCCCCTGTTTTACCCCGAGCTGCTTGGACGAATGCCCCCGTCAGAACATTTTGCTCTTCCCAATATGCTGCCTGCAAACTGGATAGTTTTAAAAGATCGCGTGGTGCTGCCTTACCTTAGCGATCGCGCACGCGTGGAAAAAGCGGATGAAGCTTATCCGCTGGAAAGGCGTTTGTCTGACTGGATGAGAATGAGCCGCTAGAAATGTATGCTTTAAATTATCTATAACAGGTGCAGCAGCCTGCGGAGCGGCAAAACTTTTGCTAAGAATCCGCCTATGAGCCTTGGTCTTTGCAAAGCAAAGACCTAAGTCTCTCCGGCGGGGAACCGCAAAGATAGTTTTTCCACCCCGCAGCCTGCTGCACCCATTAAATTTTCTATAAGCATACATTTCTAAAATCAATAAACTGGATTTTTTGTTCCAACTATTCTAACATATGTGTTATTTTATTTATTTTACTAATAAAATCCTCTCTCTCTTTTTCTGATATTTTTTCTGAAAGACTAATAATCTTAATCAAACCATCTTTTGTTTTTGATGAAATAGGTATTATAGATATTTTGCCATTTACGGAAAAATAAAACCCTGTACCTAAATTAAAATTATTAGCATTTTTCAAATTATCAAAAGAAATGACTTTCTCTCTAACAACCGCACGAAATTTCAAACTGTCATCATTTATAATAATTTGATTATAGCAAAATGTATAAAAAACAAAATAAATCCATGCCAAGAAAAGAACAAAACCTATTGCAAATACCTTAAAATAGATTGCAACTAACAAGAAAAAAACTACCAGAAAAAAGGCAGCAATTAATAACACTAGTCGCAATGGCTTTATCATCCTTCTTTCTCCCTGCTAAACACGACTTTAAAAACATCTAAAAAAAGGATGTGTTATGGAATATTTTTTCTCACCAAAAGAAAATTCTATTTCTCCCCCTCTATTTAGATTATCGATAAACTCTTCCAAGCTATTAAATTTATCGGTAAAACCTTTTATTTCTCTCATATGCAAGATTTTATCACAATAAGAAAACTACCTGCAAGGGGAACAGTATCAGGATATTATCTCGCCTTGGCGAAAGAAAATCCGTATAAATCTTCCCTCTTCTCCGCGAAAATCCGCGCTATCCGCGGACAAAACATGATTTTTCCCAGCTTATCAATCAGTGTTTAAAGGGGCGATTTCTACTGTAATTTGGGGGCTTTTCTGCCGATAACTATAGTAGGAGTTTATTATGGAAATCGGAGCAGTCCCACATCAGACTTTCCCCAGTATAGGTTACGCAATAAGCGCATCCAGGGACGGCAGAATGTCTATCCCGGTTTCTCCCGGTCTTGTAATCTACTCGCACTTTAAGCATGTTTCCGGAACTCCTGCCCCGGAAGGCACTCAGGGCGTTAATATTTCCAAACTGAGAATCCTGGACACCATGATTGAGCAGTTGTCAAAAATGAAAGGGCAGCCTGCTGAGGATTTTGGCAATCTTAACGGAGACGACGAACAAAGAATCAATGCCTTAATCGAACAGTACCAAAAACAGATAAAAGCAACCCAAAATGCAAGCATATATACGCCGGCTGCGCCTGCCATCGGGGCGCTGTTTAACATCGCTGTATAATAAAAAAAGCTGCCCGGGAATTACTTCCCGGACAGCCCCTTTTTAATTAAAAATTACTATTTATTCCATACTTGCAAAAACACGGAACGCTCCGCTTGTGCTGCTGCTATAACCTCTTACTTTAAAGATATAAGTACGATTAGCTTCGACAGCAATTGATATGCGCGCATTATAACCTTCACCGCCGTCATCATCCTCGGTTATTAATGTATAATTGTCGGTGTAGGCTTCCATGTAAGTATCGGTACTTCCGGTTGTTTCAACAATAAGACGACCCCTGCCGGTGGTGCGTACGCTGTACCAGAATTCTCCGCCGGGAGACAGGTTAGCGGAAACAAAGGAACCAAGACGCAACTGTACAGGAGTTGGAAGGGTTCTTGTAGCTGCCATTACACGATACGGACCGGTGGTGCTGCTGCTAAAACCCCTTATTTTAATATAATAAGTGGCGCCGGCCCTTACAACCAATTCGACCCTGGCATTATTTCCTTCGCCGCCGTCGTCATCGCTGGCTATAAGCGCAAAAGCGTCATTATATACATCCATGAAAGTATCTGTACTTCCGGTTGTTTCGATAGTAATCATGCCGCTTTCGGCAGTGCGCAAGGTAAACCAGTAATCTTCGCCCCTGTTAATCTGTCCATTATGAAATGAGCCTATTCGCAGTTCTGTCATTGCAGGCATTGGTCTATGAGCTGCAAAAATACGGAATTGACCTGTAGTACTGGAACTGTAACCTCTTAATTTAAAAAGATAAGTAGTATTGGCCGTGACAAGCAGCTCGATCTTGGCATTGTTTCCTTCGCCGCCGTCGTCATCTTCTGCAATAATATTCCGCTGAGAATCGTAAGCTTCCAGATAAGTATCGATATTACTGGTAGTTTCTACAGTTAAAATACCGGCTTCCGTTGCCCTTACACTGTACCAAATTTCCTGACCAGAACCCAAATTCCCAGATAAAAAAGAACCTACACGCAATTCCTGGGCATTTTGCGCAAAAACACTCCCGGAAACAACAAACAATAAAACGAAAATAAAACCAAAAATTCTTCTCATAATACACTCCCTCTAGCAAGCAATTTAAAATTGCCCCTGTTTAAGATTTTAGAAGTGTAAATGATATTTGTCGTTTTGTCTACAGATGAGCCGGGTCAACAATTATTATGTCTACACGGCGGTTTAACCGGCGGCCTTCCTCGGTATCATTGCTGGAAACAGGCACTGTCGAGGAAAAACCAGCTATCTGGAAATTATTTTCATCGATTCCCAGAGCAGTTAAGTAGCGTAATATAGCCCTTGAGCGTTCTACCGAAAGGTGCCAGTTATCTTCCCACGGGCCGTTGGGGTCAACGCCTGTTTCGTCACTATGGCCTTCTATTCTAAACTTCCTGCCCGGCAAATCGTTCATATACGTTGCCAGCCTAAGAAGCACATTTCTTGTTTCTTCTATATTGACGGTTGCGCTGGCGGGATAAAAGAATGCATCCCCTGCCAAAGTGATTACAACGCCGCGTTCGTCCTGTGTTACTTTTACTTTTGTAGAATTAATTTCCGGCGAAAAGACAGATATTGCCCTGCGAAGAGCCTCTCCCAACACTCTGCCCCTTTGCATAGACGGCAGATTATTAATTACATTGCCAAGTTCTGCAGAACGTCCTGCAGAAAGAGTTAAACCGCCCGGCAGCGAGCCAATGCCGCCCATTCGCATTGATGTAGAAATTGCATCCAGTTGCTGCTGGGTAATATCATCGGGATTAAAAAGAATAACGAAGAAGCAGAGCATGAGCGTAATCATGTCGGCATAGGTGGTCATCCAATCGCCGGCGGATTCTGCTTCTTTCTTTTTTCCCTTACGTGCCATTTATCCCTCTGTTTATTTATCCTTACTTAATTAATCCTTGAGTAATTCTGCTTCCATTGTCTTGCGCATTCCAGGGTTAAGGTAAGCCATTAATTTCATCGCAAGAATACGCGTATTATCGCCGGCCTGTATGGAAAGAACACCTTCTATAATCATTTCTTTTACAGAGGTTTCATAATTATCCTGTCCCTGCAATTTTCTTGCCCATGGCATAACTGTTGTATTTGCAACAATCGAACCATACAGAGTTGTAATAAGAGCCATCGCCATGTTAGGACCAATAGAAGCTTTGTCTTCCAGGTTAGATAGCATGTTTACAAGACCGATAACTGTTCCCATCATTCCGAAACCGGGAGCAAGAGCTGCCCAGCCGTTAAGCATGTTGATGTTTATCATATGACGGCTTTGCATCTGGGTTAATTCCAGTTCCATTAAATCGCGTATAATTGTAGCATCTGTTCCGTCAACAACAAGACGCAAACCTTTTTTCATAAATTCATCTTCAAGGTCTTCAAGTTCATCTTCCAATGCAAGCAAACCTTCACGGCGCGCTTTTTCGGAGAAAGCAACAAGTTTTTGAATAATTGCCTGTTCGTTGAAAGACGGTACGCTGAAAGTACGTTTTATAACGCTAAAAGCGCCAAGAGCAACACTCCAGTTATTGGCAACCATAACAGCAAAATAAGATCCTACGATAACAAGGGCGAAAGACGGCAGGTTTAACAGACGTATAAAACCAATCATACCGCCTGCGGTGTTTACAGCGGTAAAAACCAACATACCAAAAGCGCCAACTATACCTACAATCGTTGCTAGATCCATACTTTTACTCCTGTATCACGGACGGACTCAATCGATTACGATAAGCCTCTATTCTGCCTAAAACAATGTCCGCTTCTTCCCTTACAATATGATGCTTGCCGGACAACATCACCAGAATCGTATCGGGTCTAATTTCGATACATTCAATCTGATGGCAATTTAAGTAATATTCTGTCCCATCCAGCTTTGTAACTTTTATCATATCATAACCTGTAATAATGTGAAATGACTAATGGTCCTTCATTAGTCATTTCCGATTAATCGCGCTTACCTCTTAAGCGTTAATAATTCCTGCAGCAGCTGATCTGCTGTCTGAATCGTCTTTGAGTTTGCCTGAAAACCGCGCTGGGTAACAATCATGTCTACAAACTGATCTGCCATGTCAACATTTGACATTTCCAGCGTACCTGCAATAATTTTTCCTTTTCCTGCAATGCCCGAAGGTCCGATATTCGCCAGACCTGAGTTGTTGGAAACACGGAATGTGTTATCCCCGGCTTTTTCAAGACCGCCCTGGTTTGGGAAGCTTGCCAAAGCTACCTGGCCTATAGACCTTGTAGAACCGTTGGAATATATACCGGTAATAACACCGGATTGATCGATTCTGAAGTTTTCAAGATAACCCATTGTGCGGCCGTCCTGCTCTACAACTTTTGTAGAACTGGATTCTGCATACTGAGTAATCGAATTGGTAAATCCGCCTACCTGCCCAAGGTTAAGAACAAATTCCTGCCTGACAGGAGTACCGTCTTCGTTCGCGGTTGCTGTCTGCACATCAAAAGCTACATTCATCTGCACGTATCCCGAAGCGCCGGACATATTTCCAGCTCCGTCTTCCGCCGAAAGCAAGGTTCCGTCATTTGAAAAGTTTACAACAAAGGTTGACGGTCCGCCTGCCGCAGGAGCTTCATCCCCAAACCCAATTGATGTATTGGTAGGAATTTCATTCTGCGGATTTACAGTAACCGAAGCATTCCAGCTATTGGCAGTTCCGGGAACTCTTGTAAACTGAACCTGCATATTGTGCTGATCACCGAATGAGTCATATATAATTACTGATGTTGACCATGTAGCTCTGAGAACTTCATCGCCTGTGGGATTTTCTGATAATTCAGGAATACGTTTATCAAGGTTACATGCAAAGTTAACCCTTGTGGTTGCTTTTGCAGGATCCTTTCCGCCAACAGGAATTTCAAGCTGTTCTACAGGACTGGAAACATCGATTACATTGTAACCTTCCAGATCTCTTGCCATCCAGCCCATTACTTTCATTCCGTTTGCAGGATTTACCAAAATGCCTTCTGAATCAAGAGAGAATGCGCCGTCTCTTGTAAAGAGCTGGGTTCCCGCATTATCAAGAACAAAGAAACCATTGCCATTAATGGCAAGGTCTGTCTGAACGCCTGTCATCTGCAAAGCGCCCTGAATATGAATTGTGTCGATTGACGCAACAGACATTCCAAGACCGACTTCCTGCGGGTTTACGCCGCCAAGATCCTCTGTAGGACGGGCAGCGCCCTGAAGCTGCTGATAAAGCATGTCCTGAAAATTAACACGGTTACGTTTAAAACCTGTTGTATTGATATTGGAAATATTATTACCAATAACGTCCATTCTGGTTTGGTGATTTTGAAGTCCGGAAACGCCGGAAAACAATGATCTCATCATAGTATACTACTCCTTATTCGTCTGCAAAGACTTTGAGAACTTTGTCCCAATCATAAAAACTCCCGTTCACCAACACCTGAGGTGTATGTCCCCTTGTAACCGCTTGTACCGCACCTTGTATGGTACGTTCCCCTTCCATTATTTCAACGCCTTTCCCCAAAGCGCTTGCTGCTTCATTACCCATTAGCATGGATGTAAGCTTGGAAAAATCTTTTGCCATACCTGTCATTTGTTCCAATGTGGAAAATTGCGCCATCTGGGCAATAAACTGTTTGTCTTCCATCGGCGAGGTAGGGTCTTGATACGAAAGCTGGGTGATAAGGATTTTCAAAAAGTCATCCTTTCCCAAACTTTGCTGAGGCTGCCGAGTTGGATTCAGAGCTGCATTAAAATCGTGAACAAATTTTTCAACATGAAGCCTGTCTTCCGAGCTCATCATTGGTCTTGCTGATGATAATTCCATTTATTCTCCTTGGTTACGCTTAGCTACGCTAGCATATTTATTGAGCCTGCTCTCTGTCCAAACAAGACATTGATAACAGGCGCTGTTTCCTGATCTGCGCTGTCGCGCAATGATTCTTCATAACCGAAAGCGGCCATCTGTGCTGCATAAGAACTTTCATCAAGCTCCTGATGTTCCGCGCCGGCTCCGTCCGCTGTTAATTCCAGATTCAAACTGGCATCTTCATAACCTGCATCCTTAAAAGCCTGCTCTAAAGCCGCAATTTCCTTGCGGAAAGCCTTCAAAGCCTCTTCGCTTTCAACGACAATAAGCCCCGTAATCTTGTTTTCGGCCATTTCCAGGTGTATCTTTACATTTCCAAGAGTTTCGGGATACAGGGCAAGCCTTATAATACCTTCTCCGCCATTGCGCAAAATCATTGAAGCATGGCGTACAATATCGCCGTTAAAGTTCTGGTGCAGTTCTCTTGCAAGCATACTTTCCATTGCGGAAGAAGCTTTTGCTTCCCACGATGTCTGAGCCTGCGAATTTTGCCCGTGATCCGGCAGACGAAGTTCCAGCATGACTTCCTGAATGGAAGCCTGTCCCGGCACACGGCCTGCCGCAGATTCAGCTAATGCAAAAGCCTGGTTTTGCAAGGCGGCGCGATCTGCGCTTAAAGCGCTGTCCGTACGCATATCGCGGACTTCCAGCGACGCTTTGTTCTTTTTTAAACCCCTGCGCATTTCATCAAGGATTCCGGAACTTTCCAAATCTCTTTTAATGCCTAGGGATTCATTATCTTTTTCGCCTGTCTGATTCTTTGCAAAGAGCGTTTCTATTTTTTCGTTTTTATCGATAACTGCGTCTGCCGAAGGCTGCTCTTTAACATTTTGTTTTGCATTTGAATTAAATAAGGCCGCAGCTTCTGCAGCAATACGAGAAGATGAATCAGTATCTGCGGAATCCATTTTTGCCGCTAATCCGGCAAGACTTTCGAGCGTTTTTGCGTCAACTTCTTTTAAAGAATCGCTGATGTCAAAATTAACGCTTTTCTCGGAGCCTTCTGCTTGTTCATCGAACAACCTGTACACGTTTTCGATTGCAGCATCCGAAAGATCGATATCAGAAAAATCTTCCAGACTCAATCTGTTTCCCATTGCATTTGCAAACAGATTCAACTTATTGCCGTCTGCTGCTTCTTCAACAGCCAATGCATTAAGCCCTGATTCTGTGTCGGACAAATCCATTGATTGGGAATTCTGAAGCAAACCCGCAAGAAGCTGCGCAAAACTTGAGTGCTCTTCGTTTTCTTCGCTTTTTTGTTCCTGCAAAGGCTCGTGGATAATTGCCTCTGACGGAATAAGTTCTGTGTAGGCGGTAATGGCTATCACCAACCGACCTCCTTAAATAAGGTTGACCGATGGGTGATAATTGCCTATAGACTGGGCGGCCTGCCTGCCATTTTTCTATGCAGTTCTGCGGCGCGCGCCGGTTCCATTAACGAAAACCAGAAGGCTACAATTGATTGTGATCCTTCGGCCTGTGCAATATCCTCGGTCTTTCGGATTACATCGATAGCAAGCTGATCTTCCAGAGAGGCAAGAATATTCACCGCATTCTGCGGCGGCATGCCTGTCAGGTATCGTGCCAACTGCTCGACATTCCTGTCCTTATTTTCGGCATCTAAAGCGTTTGCTATGAGTGATTTTTCCCAGTCTTCCAGTTGAATTTGACGACGTTCCAGTTCCTCGGCCATTTGCGCGATTAATTCCTGCTTGGTTATTATATCCCTTTGCTGGGTATCCATTTCCATGTCTCGGATTGCAAGGGCTTCAAGACGTATGGCCAGTCTTTCAGCGTCAAGATTGATAAATTCGTCGGATCCTATTGCGGGCTGAGTTCTGCCATCGCCGGGTGCAAACGGAATATGTTTATAAATAGGGGAAAGTACGCCTTTTGCGTCTATTACGTTTAGAAAATCGAACCATACAATACCGCCCACAGATAGTATTACTATGAGCAGCACAAGAACTATTGCTCTTCCAACCATTTTAAAATTCCCCCATCCCAACAGAATTATACTATAAATTTCGGCAAATTGGGAAGGTAATTAAAGAATAAGTCCGCGGATTTTCGCGGAAAAACGCGGAAAAATGCAGAAAATTATGACTGGGGGCTTTTTTTGTGTTAAAATCAAACATGGCAAGGGAACAAATAGCTCCTACTAAAAGTAATCTCTTAAAAACCAAAGAAAGGCTCAATATCGCGCTGGAAGGGTATGATCTTTTAGAGCAAAAACGGGAAATTTTGGTCAGCGAGCTCATGCGTAAGGTAGAATTGGTCAAAATCCTGGAAAAAGACCTTGATAAACGCGTAGAAACGGCCTATCCCTGCCTAAAACGGATGTTGGTCGTTGTAGGAAGGGAACGCGCCCATAAACTGGCGGAAAACATCAGTTATCGGTATGAATCCAGGGAAAAACAGGTTTTAAGCGCCGGAATGAAGCTTCCGGGGTTGGAAATTCACATTCCGGCTGTAGATTTAAAATATTCCCCTATGAATTCATTTGCAGAATGTGACGAAACTGTGTTAGAATTCTTTGAGTTGCTCAAAATATGTACAGAATTGGCTGCGATCAGGACTATTGCCTGGCGTTTGGCCAGAGAAGTAAAGCGGACCCAGCGGCGGGTAAATGCGCTGGAAAAAATGGTTATTCCAACCGCCAATGAAACCAGGACATATATTGAAGCAGCGCTGGAAGAACGGGAAAGAGATTCATTCTTTGCCAGTAAGCTACTAAAGAAAAAAGGAGTATCAAGATCCTCGTGAAACCGCTTATTTCGCATATTGTGACTGCAGTAACAGGGACGGATGCCTCTATTCTGGCCGCAAAATACGCCATCGTTTTGGCTAAGCAGTATCAGTGTAAGCTTACGGCTGTTTATGTTGTAGATACGGCAACAATAAGACAACTTACTTTAAGCAAGATTTTTATTCAGGAAGAAGCTGCCGAATACGAAAAAAGCCTGGAAACCAACGGTAATCGTTATTTAACTTTTATAGATGAACTTGCGCATGCAAAAGGCGTAAAAATCGAGAAAATAATGCGCAAAGGGGCGATATTTACGGAGATTCTGCATGTCGCGGATGAAAAAAAAGCCGATCTGATCCTGCTTGGCGGATGGGAAAAAGATACAAAAACAAGAGATATTATAGGTCATTCCCACAGGGAAATTATGGCTAATTCAAAATGTTCTGTAGTGCTTGTAAAAGAACCCAATATCGATCAAATATATAAACATGCTTAAAAAGGCGGGGGAAAAATGAGAATTGCAATTGTCAGCGTACCTTCATCAAAAAGGGAAACACCGGATTATATAACAGCTTTGGCGAAGGGAATGTCGATGATGGGACACCATGTAGATATAATTGATGCATGGAAAGAAGACGGCATGAGGCTTCCCGGGTATGAATATATAACCGTTGTCGCAGAGCCGATTTCTTTATTTTCCGGAAAAATACCGAATGTTGTATCTAAAGTGTTAAGCGCAGGCAGTTCTCTTGTCGGGAAAAAAAGCGCCGCTTTTGTAAAAAAAACAGGTCTTTTCAGTAACCGCGCCATTTCCAATTTGATGAAGGCAATGGAAAAAGAAGGTATGAGGGTTAACTGGAGTGATATTTTATTCAACGGCCCGCATGCCGAAGCTATGGGCAAACGTATCGGCGCTTAAGATTTGACTAATCATTATGATCTGCTTGGCGTAAAACCGGGAGCCGGCGCTGCTGAAATAAAAAAAGCTTTCCGTAAAAAAGCCAAACTGCTTCATCCTGATATTGCAGGCACATCTCATGCCGAAGCAATGCGCAAACTTATTGCGGCTTATGAAGCGCTTTCCAATCTGGAAAAACGTTTTGAGTATGACAGAATATATTCTGCATACGCAAAGGGGTATCAAAAATCGGTTTTTGATTACCGTAAATGGCTTAATGAACAGGAAGATCCTGAAAGTAAGGCTAAACTGGTTTTTTATGAACTTATGCGCCTGGAAGAAGACAGAGCTATCGAAGTGTGGCGTGAAAACGGCGGTCTTAATTTCCGCATGGAAAAACTTTTGGCCAGAGATGACTGGATGGATTGTCAGTATATTTTAGCGGAAGAACTGGACAAAAGGAATTTTTGTTTTGAAGCGTTTAAGCTGCTTACGGTTCTTCTTGCGGAAGAACAGCGCCGTCCGTACTTTAATCTTTTTACGCCGGAAATAAAAAGTTATGTAAAAAACATGGCCAGGAAAAAATTAAGGGCGCAGGTTGACGGCGAAACATGGATAGATTGTATGGAAGCTTTATTAGGTATTGGTTTTTCGGAACATGACGAAAAAACTTTTAAAAATTCCATAATGCAAACATTAAAGGAATTAAGGGCAGGATAGAATAGGATGATTAGGCTAAAAAATGAAAAACAAATTAATGGTATAAGAACTTCGTGCAAGATGTTATCTGCCATGTACCGTGAACTTATTCCTCTTGTAAAACCCGGCATTTTAACGATAGAAATAGATAAATGGGTGCAGGACTGGATAAAAAAAGCGGGAGGAAGGCCTGTATTTCTTGGTTATACGCCGAAGAAAAAACCCTACCCTGCCGCAATCTGCATTTCCATTAACGAAGAAGTTATACACGGCATTCCTTCCAAAAGACGCATACGCGAAGGAGACCTTGTCTCTCTTGACTGCGGCATAGACCTTGGCGGTTTTATAAGCGATCAGGCTGTCAGCATAGAAGCGGGAAAAGTAACCGACGAGATAAAAAAACTTAACAGAATTACAAATGAATGTTTATATAAAGGTATTGCCGCCGCCAAAACAGGCGAACGTCTTTTGCAAATCTCGCGCGCTGTTGAAGCTCATGCCAAATCGAACGGTTACGGTATTGTTCACGAGTACTGCGGTCATGGCGTTGGTCTTGCGCTTCACGAAGATCCGCATGTACCGAATTATCCCCACGGCGCAAATCCAAAGCTTAGTAACGGCATGGTTATCGCAATAGAACCAATGATTAATTTGGGAACAGGTGATGTGGAAATTCTGGAAGATCAGTGGACAATAGTAACCGCCGACGATAAAATCTCTGCTCACTGGGAACACACAATCGCCTTCTTTAACGGCAAGACAGAAGTGTTAACAGACAGGTTGGAGGATTTGGTGTTTTAGGGTGCGTAAGATCTAAGAATTGGGTCCGCGGATTTACGCGGATTATCGCGGAGAGTCTCTCACGGAGGCACAGAGGCGCGGGGGTTTCTTTTATTTCTCATTTGGAAATATTTCATTTATTAAATTTTTAATTGCTTGATATATTTCTACGTTATTCCAACAGTAATATTTACCTTCAAATTCTTCAAATCCTGTTGTCAGCCAAATTTCGTCTGACCGCATATTAATAATAATTTGCGGTTTTTCATTAAACCGCATTGTTGTCATTGAATATTTTACATTGTGTTTCTTCATTAACTGCTTAATAATTACAGAAAGCTCAGAGGTAATTTTCCAATGCGCATTTTTTAATTTAACTACTTTTCCAGTTCTGTTTAAAATTGCTATTTCAATATCATCTATTTTATTGGAAAGAGAATATTTTAACAATTCGCTGTCCTTCCCATCATTAAATTTTATAATGGCAAATTCTTCCTCATAACCCAATTTGTCTTTTGGAGTTAAAAACTGCTGTTCATCAAAAACGAAATCACAAACTTCGCACTTTTCTTCGGTTTCATCTTGCGAGTTCGGTTGAGATTCTGACTTTTCATTTAATTGTTTTTCCATTGCTTTTCTCCTATCTTAAAAAATTACCGTGAACATATCCTGTTTTACCGTTATTATATCTGATTCTTACCCAGCCATTGTTTGCTCTTTCGATAATTTCAACTCTTGTATTAAAACGTATTTCTTCGATAATATTGTTATTATTTACAGATGACGGGGTTCTGCGAACATTTAACCAATCAGCAGACACTACATTGGTATTAGTCTGCAGCGGTCTCAAACTCGCAGTTTGAAAATTATTATTTGCGAGTCTCATACTGCTGCACTGCTGATAAAAAAATCCAATTACTATTATTGCGACAACTACTTTTATAAAACTCCCAAATGAATATTTCTTTTTAGAACAACTATAAGCGCTATTCGAATTATAATTACTTCTTGTATTTGCAGGCTTTTTCTTTGTTTTTACCTCAAATGCTGCAAAATACCAATTATTACCTGACCTTTTATTAATTATTACATATTCTATAGAACCATCCCAACAAGAAGTCATTGAAAAATCCATATTGTGTTTATTCATTGAATTTTTAACATTAGGGGATAAACCGGTATTAATTTGCCATGGGATTGGATGAAGGTCAACAGGAATATCGCATTTTATACGATTAATAATCTCATGGAGAATATTATAAAGATCGTTTGCAAGCGTATACTTTAAATACCCCAATGTTTCTACATAGATATCTTCTTCTATGAAATTACGTTCTTTAAAATTTGATTTTGACGATGATGTAGATGTTGACGATGTCGTATTATTTTCTAAATTCTTTATTAATTGGTTATACGCTTCGTTTATTTCCTTAACAAAAAATGTTGCCGTATCTTCCAGTGCAGTGCCATGTATTTTATCTGGATGGAGAGCTTTAATTTTCGTATGATACGCTTTTTTAATTACTTCTTTAGAGGAATTATTGGGAATACCAAGTATGCTGTAATATCTATCCATAATTTTCTCCTGATAGATTTATAATATATTCATCATCTGCATACCTATATAATGGCTGGGTTTTGAGGAACTTAAGGGTTTTAGGGTAAGATTTCTGGATTTTTTTCTTTTAGGTATTTTTCAAGGTCTTTGATAAAATCTTTTAATAACTTCGACGCCATAGCCTCTGCGCTGCCTTTTGAGACTGTGGGATGGTATTTTTTATATATTTCGTATTGTGTTGGTTTTTCACCATTTTCTTTACAATCTGCAATTACTTCGTGGTCTAGGATTTCTAAAAAAGCCTCATAATCTTTTATATTATCAATGCAGTAAAGAGTAAATAAAGCTTTATAACAAGGTCTGCTTCTATCTTGTTTTTTTGCTAAGATCTCACTTGCTGCTTTTTTTATTTTATTTATATTATCTTTATTAAAATAATCATTAATAGGATTTGTAGAAACATCAGCTATATATGGTGAAGATACATTTACATCAAGATAATTATAATTGTTATCAGAATCAATTATAATTTCATTTTCGCCTGAAAATTTTCTATTAAATAAATCTAAGCATTCACGAGATGTTTTTTCATCCCATTTATACCAATTCATTAGACAACAAATTTGTTCATTTATTGTTAATTTCTTACCTACATTACTTTCTTTAAAACTTAGCATTTTCTTGATATCTTTTGTTTTTTGACCTTTAAAAACGACTTGTTGTTTTATGACACCAGAAATATTTCTATTTATAGATTTATTACTGGCATTTTTCAGTGATATTACAAGTGCTCCAAGAAATTCATTTCTACTTCTACCTTTTTTAATTAATTGTTCTGTAGTATTAATAATTTCAATTCCCATTTCTTCTGCATTGTAAGGAAGAAAACCCTTGCACCACCTAAATATTTGATCACATAATTTCATGAATAGCTTGTTTTTTGGCTCAATAGGGTTTTCGCTAATACATTCTGAGAAAAGTGCAAAAATATTATCTTTTAGTAATTCCTCGTTTTCTTTGCTTTTTTCCACAAAAACCTCTTACATTGCAAAGAAGTCTTTTAAGGTTTTTGTTGCCGTATCAGTATCAGTAGCGCCCATTGTTCCCATTAACTTAAATAGATAATAAAGAGAGGTTATATCATAAAGTCTTGGGTTTTCTATTTCATTTTCTTTATTAAATTCGGCTTTGCCATAAACGATATACTGAACAATGGCATTACGAAATTCCTCGACAAATCGCAGAGCGCAGAAAAGAGACAGGATTTCTGGTTTAAAACCATAAGTTATATCTGTATATATTTCGGCATTATCAGGAATTTTTTCTGTTAAATCAGTAATAAGCGTATTATAAGTTTCCTTTGTTGGTTCAAATGGGATATTTACAGTATCAAAAGAAAATGAAGCGCCTATATCTTTATTTATATCTTCTAACTCACTGATAAATGTTGTTTTATTTTGTTCGCAATTACTGTTTTTTCCAGTTGTCATTATGTAGATAATTTTAACCTCATCCTCTTTTTTTAGTGTTTTTGCAAGAACACCGTTAATCGGACAACGGACTTCTTTCTCATATTCGATAGATTCATTTCCATCTACAGGGTATTGTTTTGCCTTTAATCTGTCTGGATTCATCATTGGGGCTGTAATTATTACTATTTTCATTTTTAGTTCTCCTTGGTTATATAATGCCCGAACTCTGTGGGAGTTAAGAGTTTTTATTCTCCTCTATCACTCTGTAATATCTCTCGCATTATTTCCAGTTTTATCTCACTGATTTCTAGAATTATTTTATTAGCTTCTTTTTGTTCAATCGCTATTAGTCTTAGAAATCTTTTTATAGTGTCAAAATCACGAAGTAAATCACATAAGTTACTATAACCTTTTAATGATAGATGCGCTAAACGATTTCTTACGTTTATCGTTTCTTTTATAATAGTTCTATCTGTATATGAAAAATTGCATTGTTGGACTATTTCGTACCAATTTTGATCCATAATAATTAACAACATTGCAATATCAAATTCATCAAGATTTATTATATTT
>Ga0123356_10000674_pt1 | contig 37802 bp, 31 predicted proteins | sample TergutEmb28metaG_2_FD_92546 | JGI IMG/M metagenome (GOLD analysis project Ga0123356, IMG submission 92546) | Embiratermes neotenicus P3 segment gut microbial communities from Petit-Saut dam, French Guiana - Emb289 P3 | ecosystem: Host-associated > Arthropoda: Insects > Digestive system > Gut ...
AGGCCCGCTCCTGGGCCATTACGTCCTTTTTCTTTTTGGCCATGGCGCGGCGCATCAAGTCGCTGCGGCCCAGGGAATAACCGGCCACATCCCGCACGATCTGCATCACCTGCTCCTGATACACCATACACCCGTAGGTTACGGACAAAATAGGCTCCAACAGTGGATGCAGGTAGCGGGCTGTAGCCGCGTCATGTTTGCCCTGGATATAGCGGGGGATCGAGTCCATGGGTCCGGGGCGGTACAACGATACGGCGGCGATGATGTCCTCAAAGCAGTGGGGTTTCATGTTGATCAAAAAGGCGCGCATGCCGCCGCTTTCCAATTGAAACACACCGTCGGTCTCCCCTGCGCTGATCATTTTGTACACGCCTGGGTCGTCCAAGGGGATGTCTTCGGGTGTTTTTTCGATGCCCTTTGCGGCCAGCATGTCCAAGGTATCGCGGATCACCGTAAGGGTGCGCAGGCCCAAAAAATCCACCTTCAGCAGGCCCAAGGCCTCCAACGTATTCATGGGGAACTGGGTGGTGATCACCTCGTCGTTTTTTTGCACCGGCACATAATCCGTTACCGGGTTGGCGGTGATCAGCACACCGGCGGCATGGGTAGAGGCGTGGCGGGGCATACCCTCCAACGCCATGGCGGTGCGCAGGAGTTTTGCCACGCGGGGGTTTTCTTCATTTGCTCGGCGCAGCTCGCCGCTGAACTGCAGCGCCTTTTCCAGCGTCATCTCCAGCGCAAAGGGGATCATCTTAGCCACGGCGTCCACCTCGGCATAGGTGTAGCCCATGGCCCTGCCCACATCCCGCACAACGGCCCGGGCCGCCATGGTGCCAAAGGTGATGATCTGCGCCACATGATCCTCGCCGTACTTGCGGGACACGTAGTCGATCACTTCCTGCCGCCGCTCGTAGCAGAAGTCGATATCAAAATCCGGCATGGAGATTCGCTCGGGGTTCAAAAAGCGCTCAAACAGCAGGTTGTAGGCCAGGGGATCCAAGGCGGTGATGTCCAGTACATAGGCCACGATGGAGCCCGCGCCGCTGCCCCGCCCCGGCCCCACCATGATGCCATTGTCTTTGGCATACTTGATAAAATCCCAGGTGATCAAAAAGTAATCGGCATACCCCATGCCATCGATGGTACTCAGTTCATAAGCCAGGCGTTCGCGAGCCTCTTGGGTTACCGGATCATAGCGCCTTTCCAAGCCCTCTTCGCATAAGCGGGCGAGCATCCCAATGGATGTCTCGCCCACTGGCACCGGATAAGCAGGCAGGTGAATAGAGTCAAAATCAAAGTGAACGTTGCACCGCTCGGCAATCTGTACCGACCGGGCCACCGCGTCGGGCCACTTGGCAAAAAGCGCACTCATCTCCGCGGGGGATTTTACGTACAATTCCCGTGTGCTCATACGCATACGGTTTTCGTCTTCTAACGTTTTGCCGGTTTGGATGCACATCAGCACTTCCTGGGCGTCGGCATCCTCCTGGCGCAAGTAGTGGGCGTCATTGGTGGCCACCAACGGGATGCCTGTATCCTCGGAAAGCTGCACCAGCAACGGCGCCAATTGCCGCTCCTCGGCGATGCCGTGATCCATGATCTCTAAAAAGAAGTTGTTCTCGCCAAACAAATCGCGCAAACGCAAGGCGTAGGTCTTGGCATCGGCGGCGCGCCCTTCCAGCAGCAGCTTGGGCACCTCGCCGGACAAACAGGCCGACAGGGCAATCAGCCCCTCGCTGTGCTTCTCCAGCAGCTTTAAATCGATCCTTGGTTTATAGTAGAATCCCCGCGTCCAACCCTCGGACACCAGCTTGGTAAGGTTTCGGTAGCCAACGTCATTTTCGCACAGCAATATCAGATGGCTGTATTCCCTGGCCGCGCCGTGCTTTTCGTCCATGTCCTCGCAGGTATATACCTCGCAGCCGATCACCGGGTGGATGCCCCGCTTTTTGGCCGCGCTATAAAAACCCACCACGCCGTACATCACGCCATGGTCGGTGATGGCACAGTGGCCCATACCCAGCTCCTTTACCAAATCGAGCAGCGGCTCGATGCGGTTGGCGCCGTCCAGCAGGCTGTATTCGGTGTGAAGGTGCAGGTGGGCGAAGTTGGAGGGGGTGGGCATGGGGGCACCTCCTTTGCTCAATGTTAAGCATTCGATGAATCTACAGCATCATTATATGCCCAGTTTCGTGCGCAACGCTTTGGTTGACAACCAGTCGGCTTCGCTCTGCACGGAAGCTTCGCCCTCGACCAGTTTGGCAAGCAAGTCCAACCTCACTTGCTGCCGTTCATATTCTTCCATCTCCAAAATGACACGCTTGCCACGGCCATCTCCTGAATTTCGAAAATCTATTATCGGCTTAATGCTGGCCAATTACATCACCTCGGGTGGATTGTAGCGTAATTCGTCGCTGAATTCAACTGCACTTTACGCCTGGTCCAGCAGGCTGCTTTCGGTTTAATCGGATTTTCCATACACCCTAATATACATTTCCTCGTTTTCATCCAGCAGCACATAATGATCTTCTAACATCTCCCGCAGGCCCTCCGGCAAGCCCCAACCGCTTTGAGTGGAATCAATCGATAAATGATACACCGTGTTGTACTGCAGCAAATCTTCGGCATCGGTTACCGTCCACGCGCTCATCAAATGAAAGGGGTCCCGCGTGCCTTGTTTTGTGATGTAGTACTCCCTCCAGCCCAGTAAAAACCAGGGATTGACGCTGGCGAGGACAACCGTATCATCGCTGTAGATAACATCGCCTTCGGCATACAGCCACTCCGTAGCCGCCCGATGTGGAGCCGGATTGGCGCGCCCCACTACCTGAACGGTATTCCAGCCAACAAACAGCAAAAGGCCTGCACAAATAAAGGCAGCGCTTTTTCGCCTGTGCCGCAGGCCAATCTCCAAAATGGCATCAAGCGCAAGGCTGCAGGCGATCATCGCACAGGGGAAAAGGGCGGAAAAGTAACGGTTCACCCAGAATGTCGACCGCCAAGCGATGCAATTGCCATACAGATATACGGCCGAAATCATCGTGCAGGTAATAAAAATCGGCGCGATTTCGATAAAACTCCGGCTTTTTAACAATACCTTTGCCACGAGAAAAACGACGGCAAAAATAAGCATGCAGAAAACCAACATGTTTTGGCCACTAAGAAACCGGATGAGGCTCTCGACGGATTGAAGCGATGGAACCGGTTGCCAACTGCCCACGATACTTCTTTCCAGCACCATCACCGCCATAAGCCACGGAATGTACAACAACGCTGCCAGCCCGTACGAAAATAGATGCCGAAAATCCGTCTTTTTTCTCCATACAAGAAAACAATCCATCACAAAAAGCATGCCACCAAACAGCACGCCAAAATAATGGGAATATCCGCTTAGGGTCATCCAGGCGCAAAACCGAACCATTCGCATGATGCTGAAACCGGGCTTTTTTACCCTTGCCACCCATTCATACAGCGATAGCGTGGAGAAAAGGAGCATAAAAGATTGCGGGCGCAATTCCCATCCGCATATCAAAAGCACGGAAGCGTTAAGAGCCAAAAGCGACGCGGCCAGGAGGCCGGTGCGTCTGTTGCGGAGTCGCTCTCCGGTGAGCCCGGTCACAAATACGGTGATTGCTACGGCCGCCTCCGAAAGCAGCAGGAGCCACCTTTCGCCGTATGGGGCAATGCGATACCAAAAATACAACGCAGCGTCGTACAGGGGCGGCGTGTGGGGATCGTATCGTATCGTTTCCCACAAGGTATCGGTGGTTCCGCTGAACGCAATCTGACACAGCTCGTCAAGCCAAAAGGGCCGGTTGTTCGCATGCAGAAAAAGAGCAACAAATGTGGCTATGGACAGGGCGCCATACGCAATTTTGGAAGTGTTGGCCGTCATCCATTTGCGCAATTTAGTTGTTAACAGCATGCTTGCATCCCCTTATTGTTGATTTTGTTTGCCATATACCCTGATATACAGTTCCTGATTTTCGCCCAGCAGCACATAGTGCTCTTCCAACGTCTGCCGCAAGCTCTCCGGCAAACCCCAGTACCCGTACGTGGAATGGTACACCCTGTTGAATCGCAACAACTCGTCGGGCCCTATCGTCCATACGTCCACCAAATGGATGGGATCCCGCCGGCCTTGTTTTGTGATGTAATATTCATTCCAGCCGTCCATGGGCCAGCCCCCGTCGCTGCTGATCACAATCGTATCGCTGGCGTAGATGGGATCCCCTTGGGCAAACAGCCACTCCGCGGCGGCCCGATAGGGCGCGGGCGTTACCCTTTGAATCACTTGAACCGTATTCCAGCCCGCAAACAGCATCAAGCCAACGCAAACCCCGGCGACTATTTTTTGTTTGCGGCGCAATACGGCCTGCAAAAGGGTATCCAGGGCAAGGGCACAGGCGACCATCACACAAGGAAAAAGGGCGGAAAAGTAACGGGGAACCCAAAATGTGGACCGCCAGGCGATGAACCTGCCGTACACAAAAATAACCAGAATCATCAAACAGGCGACAACCACGGGCGCACGTTCAACGAATGCGCTTTTCCTAAACGCAAAAACCACCGCCAGCACAAACAGCCCCAAGATCAGTAGGTTCTCCCCGCTCAAAAACCGTAAGAGCTCCGCCACACCCTGGAGGGACGGAACAGGCTGCCAAAGCCCGGTTTCCTCGCCCCCCAGCATCAAACGAAGCCAGGGGATGTACGCCAGCAGCGCCAGCGCATACGACAAAAAATACCGGCTGTCCATCTTTTTTCGCAGGGCTAGAAAACAATCCATCAAAAACAGCATGCCACTAAACAGTACGCCAAAGTAATGGGAATACCCGCTCAACGCCATCCAAGCGGCATAACGAAGCATGCGCGGAGTATTAAAGCCGGGCTTTTTGACCCTTGCCACCCATTCATACAGGGATAGTACGCAAAAAAGAAGCATAAAGGCTTGGGGGCGCAATTCCCATCCGCAGGCCAAAATCGCGGAGCCATTCAGTGCCATCAATGACGCGGCCAGAAGGCCGGTTCGTCTGTTGCGGATTTTTTCGCCCACAAGCCCGGTGACAAACACGGTGATAGCAAAGGCCCCTTGCGAAAGCAGCAGCAGCCATCTTTCGCCGTATGGGGCAAGGCGATACCAAAAAAACAAAGCGATATCATACAGGGGCGGCGTGTGCGGATCATACAGCATGGCCCTTCGCCAAGACCCGGCCGTGCCGCTGAATGTGATTTGGCACAGCTCGTCCGACCAGAAGGGCTGGCTGTTGGCAAACAAAAACAGGCCCGCAAATGCGGCGGCGGATATAACTACGTATAGCATTTTGGAGGTGTTTTTGGATGTTGCTAACATGATTGGGGACTCCTTTGTTGCTACCGACACTATACAATTTTTTGCGCATACGTTCAAGATTTTTTATTGACATTGCGCTCATACCAAGTATGATGAAGAGCAGAGTGAAAGAGAGGTGCTTTTGCCCATGCAGCATTCACCCCAAAACAAGTGGCGGGCCGTCGCCTTGATTGCGGCGGCAGGTACCTGTTGGAGTTTTGCCGGTTTGCTGAGCAAATTTGCGCCTTGGAGCGCCCTTTCCCTTGTGGGCTTCCGGGCGGTGTTTGCTGTTTTGATATTGGGATGGGTGCGCAAAAGCTTTCGCCCTGTGCATACCGCAGGCAACTGGCTGGGCGGGATCGGGGTTGTGACCACGGCGATTTTATTTATTTACGCCAACAAATTGACCAGCGCCGCAAACGCCATTGTTCTGCAATATGCCATGCCCGCAGTTGTTATCATACTGCAAGCGGTTTTGTTTCGCATTGCCCCCAAAAGAAAAGACGTGATTGCTACCCTGCTGGTGATGACCGGGGTGCTGCTTTGTTTTTATCAGGGATTGGGCGGAGGGGCCTTTGTTGGCGATCTGCTGGCCCTACTTTCTTCTGTTACATGGGCCGTTGTGTTTCTGGCGGTTCGTATGCCTAATGTAGGCCCCATGAGTTACGCTTACATGGGCAATCTTTTGGGATGCGGTTTTTTAGTCTCCATGCTATTTGATCCCGGCATTCAAACCGGCGGAGCTGTGGGCTGGCTGGCGGCGGCGGCCATGGGCTTGTGCCTTGGCGTTGGCTATCTATGCTTTGGGAAAGGTTTGGAAGCCGGGCTTTCGCCCACGGTTGCCGCCATCGTCTCCAATGTAGAGCCGGTGTTAAACCCCACATGGGTATTTTTGTTTCTGGGGGAAACCCCCGGTGCGTTGGCGCTGATAGGCGCTGTGATCGTACTTGCCACGGTGACATGGCATTCGATTTGGAAGCCTAATACTACTTCCTAATCGAGAACGTCGCATCTCGCTTGTCTTTTGCGTTTACGCGTTGCCTTCTCCACTCAGCCTAGCGCTGCTACGCCTCGTTTCAGCGGCTTAGCGTATACACAAAATCCTTCACGATCTTTGCAACGTTTTCAATCAGGAAGTAGTTTAAATAGTAAATACGTGCACCATTTACAAAGATTATGCGTTTCTTTGTGTTGGTAAAACTGCTACAATAAACCGTAGAAACGGCAAGAATATGCCCAACAAAACAAATTGAAGGAGGTTCTCCCCTATGAGGAAAATCAAAAAGATGCTTGCTTTAACGCTGGCCACCATGATGCTGCTTTCGGCATTTGCGGGCCTTGCAAGCGCGGAAACCGTGATCAAGGTGTTCTCCAACCTGCCGGACCGTACCACCGGCCAGGGGTTTGTGGAGCAACAGCTCTTTGACGCCTATATGGAGGCAAACCCCGATGTAAGGATCGAAGTAGAGGCCCTGCAAGACGAACCTTACAAAATCAAGTTCAGCGCCTATGCCCAGGGCACCGAAATGCCCGATCTGCTCATGGTATGGGGCATGCCCGGCTTTTTGGACGAGGTGATCGACGCAGGCCTGCTGGCAGCCTTGCCTCCCGATCTGGGCGATGAGCTGGGCTTTATCCCCGGCACGTTGGACGGGTTTTCGAAAAACGGCGCCCTGTACGGCTTGGCCCGGAATACCGACGTGATGGCCTTTTACTACAACCAAAAGATGTTTGACGACAACGGCTGGGCGGTTCCCACCACCTACGAAGAGCTGCTGGCGCTGGGCGAGACCATCGCCGCCGCGGGCATCATGCCCGTATCCATGGCCGGTGGCGACAAGTGGCCCTTGGGCATCTACCTAACCGATCTGCTGGTGAAGATCGGTGGCCCCGGCGTAAACGGCCGCCTGTACGACGCGGTTGCCAACAAGGACTTTAACACCCCTGAATTCCTGCAAGCGGCGGCCCTGATGCGCGAGGCGGCGGTGCGTGGGCTGTTCCAAATCGGCTTTGAGACCGCTGACTACGGCACGGCCAAGAATCTATTCACCAACGGCCAGGCAGCCATGTTCTACATGGGCGGCTGGGAGATGAGCATGGCCACCGATCCGGATATTGATCCCGAGATCCGCGACAACATCCGCATGTTCATCATGCCCGTGGTAGAAGGCGGCGTGGGCGTAGCTACCGACATCGCCGCATGGAACGGCGGCGGCTACGGCGTATCCGCCAACGGCGCCCAAAGGGAAGAAGCCATCAAGCTGCTCACCTTTATGTTCCATCCCGAAGGTTGGAACAAGATCGCCTGGGAAAATGGCGTCACCATGACCGCCCAGGATTTCTCCGCCTACGGCACGGGCGAAGAGACCCCCGTGCAAGTGGAGTTTACCCTGGCGTTTACTTCGGCCACCAGCGTGTCCGGCACGCCCATCATCGACATGGGCACCGCCAACTTTAAAAACGTTAGCGAAGACGCCATGCAGGAAGTTGCCATCGGCGTGCTCACCCCCGAGGCCTTTGTGCAAAAGCTGGCCGACGGCTGCAGGTAAACGCAATCATTGATCCAAGCGGCCGCCTTTGTAAGCAGCAAGGCGGCCGCTTTCGCAAAGGAGAACCGCGATGGACAGAGCGTATCGAAATAAGGCCGTGATCGCCAGCCTGGTTATCCCCGGCTTGCTCACCTTTGTGTTTGCCGTGCTGGCCCCCATTTGCCTGAGCGTGTACTATGGTTTTATGGAGTTCAGCGGCCTGGGTACACCACGGATGATCGGTTTTGCCAACTATGCCGAGCTGCTTGGGGATCAAATCTTTTTTACCTCCCTGCGCAACTCACTGCTGCTGGCGGCGGGTTTTGTGTTCATCCAGCATCCCCTGGCCATGCTCACCGCCGTAATATTGGATAAGCTGGGCAAACGGGCCGAGGGCATCTTCCGCACGGTATACTTTTTGCCCAATGTGATTTCCGTGGCCATCATCGCCTACCTGTGGCGGTTTATTTACAACCCCAACTTTGGGCTGCTTAACAACGTGATCAAAGCCTTTGGCGGCGCGGGCAATATCAACTGGCTGGGCAGCGGCAACGCCATTGGGTCGGTGCTCATCACGCTGATTTGGCACGGTTTTGGCTGGGGCATGCTGATTTACTACACCGGCATCAAAAACATCGACCAAACCCTGTACGAAGCCGCCCTGATCGACGGCGCCGACGGCAGGCAGGTATTCTTTCGTATCACCCTGCCCCTGATGAAACCGGTGATCGAGGTAAACGTAACCCTGGCATTGATTGCTGCCCTCAAACAAATGGAAACCGTGTATTTGCTTACTGGCGGCGGGCCTGCCAACGAAACCCAATTTATGGCCAACTATTTGTATAAACAGGCCTTTCAAGCCTATCGGTACGGGTACGGCAATGCCATCAGCGTGGTGTTTGTGATCATATGCATCGTATTTACCCAGGTACTAAACCGCGCGTTCCGCGAGAGGGAGGGCGCCCTATGATCGCAAGCAACAAACTCGCTTTGGTGCGCAAGGCCGTGCTGTGGTCGGTGCTGCTGGTATTTGCGGTGATACAGCTGTTTCCCCTGGTGTGGCTGGTGAACTTTTCCCTGGCCAGCAGCAACGAGATGTTTACCACAGGGCTGCTCATCATCCCCCGGCAGCTTCGTTGGGATAACTACGAAAAGGCCTTTGTAAGCGGCAACTTTATGGCGTACTTTACCAACAGCATGATTGTGAACGTGTTGGCAGTGGCGCTGGTGCTGACCCTTTCGGTGATGCTGGCCTTTGCCATCACCCGTATGCGCTGGAAACTGTCGGGTATGGTGCGCAACATCATCTTATTGGGCATGATGATCCCCATTCACGCCACGCTGCTGCCCAACTATGTGATTTACGACCGGCTGCGCCTTACCGACACCTTGTTTGCCTTGCTGATTCCCTACGTAGCCTTTTCTTTGCCCTTGGGCCTGTTTTTAACCTGTGGGTTTATGAGCAGCATCCCCAAAGAAATTGAAGAAGCCTCCCTGATCGACGGCTGCGGCATCTACCGCATGCTGGTCACCATCATCACGCCCATGCTGCGCAACGCATTGGTCACCGTATCCATCATGACTTTCTTAAACAATTGGAACGAGTTTATGATGGCCAGCACCTACTTGCGCAGCGCCCGATGGAAAACGCTGCCCTTTTCGGTGCTGGAGTTTACGGGGCTGTACTCTTCGAACTATGCCATCCATTTTGCGGTGATGGCCCTGTCCGCCGCGCCGGTGGTGATCCTGTACATCATCCTCAACCGGCACATCACCAAGGGCGTTGCGCTGGGGGCCGTAAAGGGCTAGAATAAACATATGACCAACCAAACAAAAAGGCGCGGGGTTCGATGGTGGCTGTCCCGGTTGGGATTGCGCACCAAGATTGTGCTGTGCATCTATGCCGTGATGTTCCCCATTCTGTTTATGAGCATGGTGTATATCATCGCGGACAATTATAACACCGTGTTTCAAGAGGCCACGGTACAGCACGTTCGCGCCGCCCAGTCCGCCGCCGACGAGATCGCCTACCTCCAGCAGGACATGGTAGATATCATGACCTATTTTACGGTAAACCATCACATTCGGAATGTGCTGATGTCCGATGCGGAGCGGCTGCGGGATGTGAGCCTATTTTGGCGATCAGAAACGCCCATTGAATTCATGCGGGACATATTGGCCATCAAAGCCCAGCTGAGTACCGTGATCCTGTACCCGGAAAACGGGCTCAATCCCTTTTACGTAAGCAACGACGAAAGCGTACACAACACGAATCTTGATCAAATCCGAACATTGCCCATGTACCAAAACGCGGCCCAGGCCAGGGGCGATATTGTGTGGACGCTGGTGGCGGCCTACGAGCCGGGGTTTTACCTGCGCAACCGCACCGACAAAATCGTGGCCAGCCGGGCCATCCTGGATCTTTCCAAACGCACCCGGCTGGGGTTTTTGGCCATCAGCATGGACGCGGGTACTTTCCAAAAAATCTGTGCCAATCACCTTTTATCGCCAGATGGGGGAATCGTTGTGCTCTCCTATTCGGGCGAGGTGATGGTGGAAGCCGGCCGCTGGAATCCGTCGGTAGTGCAAAAACTGCAAGAAGAGGGGCTCGCAGCCCGGCTGGCAGCCAGCGAAACGCCCTACCATGCCATTGAAGACAGCTATGTATTTTGCCGGAGCCAAACCAATGGGATGATCGTATGTTACCTTTCCCCAAAGGCGGGCTGGGACGCCCGGGTCCGGGTTGGCCTACATGTGCCCATGCTTTTGGCCCTGGCGCTGCTGGTATGCACCTGGCCCCTATCCTCTATCGTATCCAGGGCGCTGAGCCGCTCCACCAAGGAACTAAGCTCCGCCATGCAAAAATTCCGGGAAGGGGATTTTTCCCAGCAAGTTAAGATACGCAGCGAGGACGAAATCGGCCAAATGTCCTTGGCGTTTAATCAGATGGCCACCGACGTGCGTGAGCTCATCGACAAAAACTACGTGATGGCCCTGCGGGAGCGGGAGAGTGAGCTGGACGCACTCCAGGCCCAGATCAACCCTCACTTTTTGTACAACGCCATGGATTCTTTGTATTGGCAGGCCGAAGAAACCGGCCTAGGCACATTGGCGGAAGATATTTTGGCCCTTTCCAAGCTGTTTCGATTATTGCTGAGCCAGGGCCAAAGCGAAATTCCGGTGCGTAACGAAATCGAGTTGATCGGTTATTACTTGCAAATTCAAAAGATGCGCTTTTCCCAAAGGCTTTCCTGCGAGATCGACGTAGAAGAAGCGGTAATGGGCTGCCAAATCCCCAAGCTCACCCTGCAACCTTTTGTGGAAAACGCCATCGTCCACGGGCTGGAAAAAAGCGTAGACGGTGGGTTTGTAAAGATTCGCGGCCGGCTGGAAGGAGACATGATGGTCTTTACCATCCAAGACAATGGGGTGGGCATGCGCCAGGAAGATGCCGACCGTATGCTCAAAGCCGATGCATCGGGCAATTACAGAACGGCGCGCATCGGCCACTATGCCATCAGCAACATCAAGGAGCGGCTGGTGCTCCGATATGGCCAAACAGCCGGGCTGGACATCCGCAGCGACCCAAGCGTGGGCACCACGGTACGGGTGACGCTGCCGGCAACCCAATCACAGATGGGGGGTGAAAAAGATGGCCGCAGGGTATAAGCTGCTATTGGTAGATGATGAAGAAAACATACTCCAAGCCATGGAAAACTACATCAAGCTGCACACCACCCGCTTTCACAAGGTGTACACCGCCACAAGCGGGCAGGCCGCCCTGGACATCATTTTCCGCCATCAGCCCGATGTGATGCTGCTGGACGTACAAATGCCCGGCAAAACAGGCATCGATGTAATCCAAGAGGCAAACGCCGCGGGCAAATGTCCCCGAACCATCATCCTATCCGGCCACGACACCTTTGCTTATGCCCAAATGGCCATGCGGGAGGGTGTGGCGGATTATTTGCTAAAACCCTGCCGCTCCACCCAGATATTAGAAAAATTAGAAACCCTGCTCCCGCCGCCCGAAGAAGATACGGCTACGGCCCAAGCCATGCCCCCGGCGGACGAAAACCGGATCGTAACCCGCGCCATCGCTTATATGGAAGAGGACTTGTCAAAAGAAAGAAGCCTTACGGCGGTAGCATTGGCCGTGGGGGTATCCGCCGCCTATTTGTCCGCCCTGTTCACAAAAACCAAGGGGTTGACCTTTGTGGATTACAACAACAAGATGCGGGTGGACTGGGCCTGCGCCTACATGCACGATCCACGCATGAAGGTATACGAAATCGCCTACCGCGTAGGCTTTCGCAACGAGAAGTATTTTTCCAGGGTGTTTCGCAAAGTGATGGGCAAAAGCCCGTCGGAATACAGGCAGGGCTTAAAATAAAGGAGGGAAATTCAAATGAAATGCACCTGGACCATCACCCGCTGGGATGGGCAAAAGGCGCTGACGGCCAGCCAAACCATCATGTCGACAGAAGATCAAGGCCAGGAAAACCAGGCGATGAACATACATCCGGATTTTATCTACCAAACCTTTGAGGGTTTTGGCGGATCCCTTACCGAATCCGCAGCCGTAACCTTTGCCCAAATGCCAGCCCACCTGCAAAAAAAGGCCCTGCAAGCCTATTACGGAAAGGATGGCCTGGGCTATAACATCGCCCGCATGCATATCGATAGCTGCGACTTTTCCCTGGACAATTACTCCGCCATGGAAGCCGACGGCGACGTATGGGGCCCTGGGTTTTCCCTGAGCCGGGACGAGGTGGCTATATTGCCCCTGTACCAGGCCGTAACCGAGGCCCTGGGTTACCCCATACCCGTGATGCTTTCCCCCTGGAGCCCGCCCGCCTTCATGAAAACCAACGGCCAAAAGAACCACGGCGGCAAATTAAAGCCGGAGTATTACACAAAATGGGCGGAGTACCTGTGCCGATACATCCGGGAATACCGTGCCCGAGGGGTGGATGTACGCAGGCTGAGCATCCAAAACGAACCCAACGCCGTACAAACCTGGGATTCCTGCATCTACACTGCCCAAGAAGAAAAGGTGTTTTTGCGGGATCATTTATATCCTGCCCTGCAAAAGCACGGGCTCACCGATGTGGATATCTACATTTGGGATCACAACAAGGAGCGGGCCCTGGAGCGCACCCAAGTGATACTGGACGCCCAAACTACGCCCATGGTAACCGGCGTGGCCATCCACTGGTATTCCGGCGATCATTTTGACGCCTTGCGTATGATCCGGGAGCGGTATCCCACCCTAAAACTGTTTTATAGCGAAGGCGCCGTGGAATACCGCCACCACGCGGCCAACGATTATCTTCGAAACGCTCGGCAATACACCCATGACATCATCGGCAACCTAAACGCGGGCCTTGAATTCTTTATGGACTGGAACATCCTGCTGGACGAGACCGGCGGCCCCAACCATGTGGGCAACTTTTGTGATGCGCCCCTGATGTACGACCGCAAGGCCAAAACCCTAACAAAAACATTAACGTATGAGTATTTGGCCCATTTGAGCCGGGCCATCGTGCCGGGTAGCGTGCGCCTGGGCAGCAGCAAATTTACGGAGGATATAGACGCCACCGCCTTCCGCAGGCCCGATGGCGACATCGCCGTGGCGCTGCTCAACCGCACGGCCAAAGGGATGCAGGTATGGATACGGATGTTGGGGCGGCTGCTTCCCATCGAATTGCCGGGGGACAGCATAACCACAGGAGTCATAACGGGTTAGAAAAAACTTTGTACTTCAAACAAAAAATGACTTGAGTTTGTCCGTTGCATGGGTTACAATACAGAACACGGGAATTGCCAAATCACTGAATACGGGGAGGGACGTCCTTGCAAACAAAAACCGTGCTGGTGGCCGGTGGGTCCTCGGGCCTGGGGTTGGCAACGGCGCGGGAGTTGGCACGGGCCGGTCATCGTGTATTTGCCGGGGCCCGGAGTTTTTCCGGGCAGGAGGGCGACGCGCCCGAAGGCTTTTATCGCCTTGGGTTGGACGTAACCGACCCTGCCAGCGTCACCCGGTCGGTAAACGAGGTAGAACGCCTGGCCGGGCCCATCGATGTGCTGATCCTGTGTGCGGCACAGATCGTATTGGGCAGTTGCGAAGAGACTTCCATCGAGGAACTGCAAGCCGTGGTGGATACAAACTTTATGGGCATCGTGCGGGTTGTACAGGCTGTGCTGCCCTCCATGCGCGCACGCAAAAGGGGCTTGATCATGCCCTTTAGCTCCATCAACGGGTTGCTGGGCACACCCTTTTCCGGCGCGTATGTGGCCTCAAAACACGCGGTGGAGGGCTGGGCCGAATGTCTGCGCATGGAATGCAGGCCCTTTGGCATCCGGGTATGTGTGGTGCGGCCCGGGGATCACCGCTCCGGCAGCGTGGCTTATCGCCAGCATGCCAGCCGGGCCGGGGGCCAGGGCTCACCCTATGCCCAAGCCCATGCCCGTGGCACCGCGGCCATCGCCCGGGATGAGGCCGGTGGCAGCGACCCGCAGCGCCTGGCCCGCGTGGTCGCCCGGCTGATTGAAGGGGGAGGAAAACCCGGCCAACGCCTGGTGGCGCGGATCGACCAGCGGCTGGCCGTGTGGTTGCACGATCTGTTGCCAGCCGGTGTGTTTTCCCGCATCTTGGGGATGTATTATTTGAAAGGAGGTCAATCATGACGGGATTCATCATGGATCGGATCGCCCGGCTGGAGAAGGACAAATCCATTAAAAATATATACGGCATTATTGTTTCGTCCGGCTCCGAGCGTGTGGCGGCCCAATTCCTGCAGGACGGGGAAACCGTGTCCTGGACGTATACTGATTGTGACCGCATGGCCCGTGCTTACGCCGCATATCTGCGAAGGGCGTTCTTGCCCGCAGAGGGCGGCGTGGTGGCCATCAAAATCGATACCTGCCCCGAGTGGGCGCCTGTCTTTTGGGGCGTGATGATGGCCGGTTTTTCGCCGCTGTTGCTTAACTTTACCCTAAACGACGAGATGACCGCCTACCTACTGGAGCAGGCCGGAGCGGTGGGTATCGTCAATGCCGCGCCCCAAACCCTGCCCGAATCTTACAGCCAGATCAACCTGACCGATCTGCTGGACGCACCGGAAGCGCCAACAAACTTTACCCCAAACTTTGGCGGCTCGGTGGCCCTGTGCACCTCGGGCACCACGGCCACCTCCCGCATCTTTGTGTACAATGGGGAGGCCTTGGCCAATCAGGTGCTCAATAGCGGCCTGGTGTACAAAGCAAACCGTTACATCATCAATGACGATCCGTGCAACGCGCTGGCCTTTTTGCCCTTCCACCATGTGTTGGGTTTTATGGCCAACGTGTTGTGGTGCTCTTTTTTGGGGTACACAAATATCTATCTAAAAGACCGTTCGCCCCAAACCATTGTGGAAACCTGCAACAAGCTGCGGGTGCAGCTGATCATAGCGGTGCCCTTGCTCATCAACAACCTGTCGGTAGCCCTGGGCAAAAAAGTGGCCAAGGAACCGCGGGCCCGGCGCAACGCCTTTGCGGTGATGAAGTGGTTGTCCCTGGCCGTACAAACCATGGCTCCCCACGCTGGGCTGCGTTTTGCCCGCAACGTGCTGTTTAAAGACGTAGTTAAGCAATTGCTGGGGCCGGACATCCGCTGCATCTTATTGGGCGGCAGCCATACCCCGGCGGAACACATGCGCACCATCTGCGCACTGGGTTATTTTGCTTCCGGCGGCTTTGGTATGACCGAAACCGCCATCACCTCCATGGAGACCTCCATGAGCCTGCGCAAGCGCATCAGCGGCAGCGTGGGCACGCCCCTAAAGTCGGCGGAATACCACGTGCTGCCCATCAGCCGGTGGAGCCATGGCCGGGGCGAGATGCTGATCCGGGGCGGCACCCTGCACACCGGGCGGATGATCGACGGCGTGCTGGCTCCTCCCGATGTGGACGAGCGCGGCTGGTATCCCACCGGCGACATCGTGCGCCTTAAGCGCAACGGCATGTGGGTCGAAGGCCGCAGCAAAGACGTGATCATCAACGAGTCGGGCGAAAACGTGTATCCCGACGAGTTGGAAGACGTGTTCTCCGGCCTGGAATGCGTGGAACAGTTCTGTGCGTTAGGCATCGCCAAAGAAGACAGCAAGCGGGCCAAGTACCAAGACATCACCCTGGTATGCAATGTGGGCGCAGCTTACAACGACCTGCGCTATTTAGAGATGCTGATCCGGGGCATCGCCCAGGCCAATGGCCGCCTGCCCATGTACAAAAAGGTGAGCCGCGTGATCGTAACCCCGGAAAAGCTGCCCCTGGTCAACGGCATCAAAGTCAAACGCATTGAACTGCGGGAGCAGATCGAAGGCCGGAAAATCGCTTATCGCAACTTGGACTTAAAAGCCGGTGCGGTGCGCGGGCCCAATGCCTCCCCGGCAGAGCCGGTGGTAGCCCAAGAAGCCGCACCCGTAGACTTACAGTTGGATGAAATCCGCCGCCGGGTGCGGGGCGTATTTGCCGAGGTGCTGGAAACCCAATCGGACACCATTGGCGACGACGCTCACTTTGTGGACGACTTGGGCGGCGACAGCCTGCAGAGCCTAGGCATCGCCCTGAAGGTAGAAGAGATCTTTGGCATCCTGATCCCGGTGGAGCAGTACACCCAGTGTACAACCGTGGCTGATCTGTCGGCTTTGGTGTATGCCCACATGCGGGGCGACGTGCCCTACGCTTCCGAGTCGGCCCAACGGCCCGCCGGGGAAGTCACGCCCATCGCCCGGTTTGAAGACGCGCCGGAGTATCACGCCTTTGAAGCTCGCAAGGCCGGTTTGAGCGAGTTCGGCAACCCTTACTTTGTATGCCACGAGTCGGCCCTTTCGGACGTATCGCTGATGGACGGGCAGCCGGTGCTCAACTTTGGCTCCTACAACTATGCGGGCATGTCGGGCCGCCGCGAGGTGATGGACGCTGCCCAAGCCGCCATCGAAAAGTACGGTACTTCCGCCAGCGGCAGCCGGTTATTGGCCGGTGAAAAACTGCTGCACCAAGAGCTGGAGCGGGAGATCGCCCAGTGGAAACACTCGGAGGCCGCGCTGGTGCTGGTGGGCGGCCATTCCACCAACGTAACTTTTGTGGGCAATTTTTGCGGCCCACGGGATTTGATCGTGTACGACGCCCTGGCCCATAACTCGGTGGAGCAAGGCTGCCGCCTGAGTCCCGCCACAGCCAAACCCTTCCCCCACAACGACTACAGGGCATTAGAGGGCATACTGCGCTTGCAACGCGCCCGATTCGAAAAGGTGCTGATCATTGTAGAAGGCGCGTACAGCATGGACGGCGACATCGCGCCCATACCGGAGTTTGTAAAGCTCAAAAAGCAGTTTGGCTGCTTCCTGTTGGTAGACGAGGCCCACTCCGCCGCCGTGATCGGCAAAACAGGCGGCGGCGTAGACGAGTACTTTGCCCTGGAACCCGGGGATATCGACATCCGAATGGGCACACTTTCGAAGGGATTGGGTTCCTGCGGCGGCTACTTGGCCGGTTCTGCCATCCTGATCGAGTACCTGCGCTATGCCCTGCCGGGATTTGTGTTTTCGGTGGGTATATCGCCCCCGGTGGCTGCCGCCGCCCTGCGGGCCATCGGCCTGTTGCGGGAGGATCCTTCCATCATGGAGCGCCTGCAACAAAACATCCACACGTTTATGTTTGAGGCAGGCAAGCGTGGCCTGGATACTTGCCTGGCCGGGGAAAGCGCCATTGTGCCCATCCTGGTGGGCCGCGACGAAGACGCCTTTGCCCTCTCCACGCTGTTGCGTCAACAAGGGGTGTTTGTGCCCCCTGCCGTATACCCCGCCGTACCCAAAAACAAGGCCCGCCTGCGTTTTTGTGTGATATCTGAGCACAAACCCGAGCAAATCGTACAGGCGCTGGATACGCTGGAGCGTGTTGCGCTGGAAGCCGGTATCGTACTGCCACGGATCGATAGTGGCATCCCTGTAGGGGCGATCAATGATCGCCCCTACAAATCCCGGAGGTAAGCATGTATCAAGTGCTCCTGGTTACGGATCAACAGGATGTGCGCGAAGCCTTCGATTCCTTTCCGGATTGGAGGCTGCTGGGTTTTGAGTTGCCGCGCATCGTTTGTACCGCCAAAGAGGCGACGCTGCTGGTAGAGAGCGGCGCCGCCGACGCGGTGGCCTATGTATTGCCCAAAGACGAGGGGCAATCCTTCTTTTCGTTCCTTACCCATTATCCGCAGATTCGGTGCATGGAGGCGGCTTCCGACCCGCTGCGCCTGCGCCGGGCGCTGGGCTCCTTGCGCCGCGCACTCCACGAACAATCCGCCGACGGCACCCTTACCGACGTGCTGCCCATACTGCAAGCAGAGTTTTTTCACAGCTTGCTGGAAGACGCGCCCGGGCCTTTGGAAGCATTGCGCGCCCGGGCCGCCGCACTGCAAATCCAGCTTGCTCTGGACGCCCCCGTATGTTTGGCCCGCCTGCAGCTCCCCCAGGGCGAGGTATACCTTGCCGAGGTATGGCGCTACGGCCGGGAGCGCCTGGAGCTGGCGCTGCGCAACTTTTTTGAGCGGGACGAATCCGGCCTGCGCTATGTGCTGTGTGTACTCAACCCCCGGGAGATCAAGCTGCTGGCCTGCCCCAAGGCCGCCATCGACGGCGAGGCCCTGCGCCACCGCGTCAACGAACGCCTGGCCCAGGGCTGCGCAGAAACCTTGGAGTACCTGGAGCTCGAAGTCAAGATAAAAAGCGTAACGCTTTACGAGAATTTGGGGGCGATGGGGGGCACGGCCTGAGGGATATTGCTTCTTGAGAATTCGTCCGCTTGAAAAAAAGAACCTGTTTCTTGCGCATAACTGTGCTTGAAACAGGTTCTTTGTAGGGGGCGATGCCCTCATCGCCCCGCACCCTTCGTGATGTGATCAGGTGCCATGGGTAACGCGGGCCGATGAGGGAATCGGCCCCTACATTTTCCTTTAGGCGATGGCAATTAGAACGCAGGCACAACCGCGCCCTGGTAGGTCTCCTCGATGAAAGCACGCACTTCGTCGCTGTTTAGCACTTCCCGCAGGGCTGCCACAAAATCGGCATCCTCGTTGCCTTCTTCTACAACAACGTAGTTGATGCGCGTCTGCGCAGCTTCGGAATCCAAACCCTCGGCGGCCACCGCATCCTTGGAGGCGGAAAGGCCCACTGCCAGCGCGTAGTTGCCGTTGATCACGGCAAAGTCCACATCGGCCAGCGCCCGCGGCACCTGGGCGGCTTCGATTTCAAGGATGTCGATGTTAAAGGGATTGTCCACGATATCCAGCTTGGTGGCTGTCAGGCCCGCATCCTCGGCGATCTTGATCAGGCCTTGGGCTTCCAGCAGCAGCAGCGCACGGGCGCAGTTGGTGGGATCGTTGGGCACGGCGATCTTGGCCCCTTCCTGGATGGCGTCCAGCGAGGCGGTCCTTCCCGGATAGATGCCCATGGGCTCAAAGTGCACGGGGATTACGGCCACCAGGGTGGTGCCGTTCTGCTCGTTGAAGTTGTTTAGGTAGGGTTTGTGTTGGAAGTAGTTGGCGTCCACCTCACCGTCCTGGGTTTCCACATTGGGGCGGATGTAATCGTTAAATTCCACTACGGTAAGGTCAAAGCCCTTTTCGGCCAGCAGGGGCACCACAAAGTTGAGCACCTCGGCATGGGGCGTGGGGGTCGCGCCGATTTTGACCGGGGTGTTGGCCAGGGCAGCGCCTGCTAGGGAGACTACGAGGGAGAGTACCAACAGGGAAACAAGCAGCTTTTTCATGGGGTGAATCTCCTTTCAATTTTGAGGTTTGTTGGTTTGGGTGTTATGCTTACGTCCGCAGGTCACCGTTGCCGGTGATCGAGCAGGCGGGAAACCCGTGTGCCTACAAACTGTATGCCTTGTACCAGCAGCACCAGTTCAACGATGGCGAACCATAGTACGTCGGTTCTGAAACGGTAGTAGCCGTAGTTGATGGCGATGGCGCCCAGCCCTCCGCCTCCAATGGCCCCGGCCATGGCGGTATACCCCAGGATGGCGGTGGTGGCCAGGGCCGCACCGTTTACCAGGCCGGGCACAGCCTCACGCAGTATCACCTTGCACACAATTTGAAAGCGATTGGCGCCCATGGCCTGGGCAGCCTCGATCACGCCAGGGTCTACCTCCAGCAGGGAGGACTCCACGGTGCGTGCCACAAAGGGGAAAGAGGCAACCACCAGGGGTACGATGGTGGCGGTGGTGCCGATGCTGGTACCCACAACCAGGCGAGTGAGCGGGATGGCTGCGATCATCAGGATCAAAAAGGGAACCGAACGCAGGATATTGACGATCACATCCAGCAGGGAGCGTGTACGGGGGCTGGGGATCAGATGATCTTTGCGAAAGACCACCAGCATGATGCCCAGCGGGATGCCAAGGATGTAAGCAAAAGCAGTAGAAGCGAAGGTGATATACAACGTCTCCCACACGCCACCAATGGTTAAATTCCACAAGCCGGGCAGCGCTTCCCAAACGCTAACTAGGGCCGCCCACAGTTCATTCAGGAACATCGCCGCTCACCTCCTCCACGGTTACATTCTGGGTGGCCAGGTAGTCCAGCGCACGCTGCGCGCCTTTTGGATCGTCGGGCAGTTCGATCAGCATCTGCCCCCGCTGCTGGCCAGCCACCCTTTGTATGCTGCCGCTCAGGATATTGACAGGTACACCACAAGCAAGAATCATGTTGGCCACCACCGGCTCATAGGTGTCGGTATCGGTAAAGGCGATGCGCACGCAGCGCTTGCCGGTTGGTATCTCCTCCTGTGCGCCTAGGAACAAGCGGCGGGCGGCGGCTGTTTTGGGATGGGCAAATACTTTGCTTACATCACCCTTTTCCGCGATGCGCCCATCGTCAATGATGGCCACACGGGTGCATATCTGGCGGATCACGGGCATCTCGTGGGTGATGATCACAATGGTGATGCCCATGCGCCGGTTGATATCCTGCAAAAGCGCCAGGATCGACTGGGTGGTGAGGGGATCCAAGGCGCTGGTGGCCTCGTCGCACAGCAGCACACGGGGTTCAGTGGCCAGTGCCCGGGCGATGGCCACCCGCTGCTTTTGCCCGCCCGATAGCTGGGCCGGATACGCTTTGGCTTTGTCTTGCAGGCTTACGATTTCCAGCAACTCATGGGCCCGCACCAATGCCTTGGCCCGTGGCATACCGCTGATCTCCAGCGGAAAGCAAATGTTCCCCAGCACGGTGCGCTGCATCAACAGGTTAAACTGCTGGAAGATCATGGCCACCGACCGGCGCATCTTGAGCAGCTCGCGCCGCTTCATGAGCAGAATGTCCCGGTCGTCGATCAAAATGCGGCCCTCGGTGGGTGCGTCCAGGCGGTTGATGCACCGGATCAGCGTGGATTTGCCCGCGCCGCTCATGCCAATGATGCCGTAGATATCGCCCTGGCGGATGCGCAGGTCGATGCCGTCTAGGGCCACCACCTCGCCCACCTGGGTGGGGTACACCTTGCGCACACCCTGAATGTCGATCAGCACCGGTATTTGTTCGCGGGCCACGATCCCCTGCTCCACCGGCAGCACCTCCTTGTTCATAAAGAAATGAATGATTATGGATGATTATGCAAAAGACCCGCCTCGCATCTCTGCGAAACGGGCCTTGGCTTTGAATGATATTGCTATCACATTTCTATCAGCCTGGCTCTACGATTTCAACAAGACATGCACGGAAAGGACTGCGCAAGGCATAGCCATGCACATCATGCACATCTCCATCGCCCGTGTGCGTTGCATGGGCAGTCCTCCCTTCGTTACAGCTTGCGGATTTGTCGGCGGATTTGTGTAGAAGGATAACATGGATTGGGGCGGGTGTCAAGTATGAAAATGCAGAAAAGTTTGTGAAAAGTTGAGAAAAAGTTGAGGCTTGGGAGAATTTGCGTTACAATACACAATCATCAGTAAGGAGAAAAACAATGTCTTATCAAAAAGAAAAAGCCCTTCTGCAAGAGCTGGCCAAAGAAGTAGCGGATATCGCCGCCCTGCCCTTACAAGAAGAAAAACGCAAGCTATGGCGCGGGCTAAATGATTTGCAGCCCCAAAGGCCCATGGTTATGATCGACCAGATATGCTGGAACGAGATAGACTGCGATGGTACGTTGGCCCTGCACTGCCAAACCCCCGAACTGCGCCCATACGAAGAAGACCTGCGCCGTAAACTTTTTCAATGGAAACACTTTCCGGTTGATATGGTAATCGAGCCGTATATCAAAGTACCCAAAGCGATCCGCAATTCGGGCTACGGCCTCAACAAGCAAGAAAAGACCCTGGCCCACGATCCAAAAAACGATGTGCTCTCCCGCAAATACATAGACATCCTGCAAAACGACCAAGACCTAGAAAAAATCACCGTGCCCAGCGTATCCCTGGACGAGCCGGAAACCGCAAAGCGGCTGGATGTAGCCCACGGCCTGTTCGACGGTATCTTGGGCGTTCACTCGGCAGGCGCGGAATTGTTTTTGCAGCTATGGGATCCGATTTCCACCTACAAGGGCATGGAAAACGCGCTGTATGCCCTTGCGGACGATCCGGATTTTATGCACCGCGTGGTTACCAAAATGATGCTGTCGTTTACATCCATGCTGGATCAGCTGGAGGAGCAGGGCCTGCTGTGCGATGCCAGATATCAAACCCTGGTGCACTGCGCCGGCGCGTACACAAACCGGCTCCCCGCGCCGGGATACGATCCACAAAGACCACGCTGCAAGGATTTATGGATTCCGGGCCTAGCGCAGATGTTTTCCGCCGTATCCGCCGCCATGCACCAGGAGTTTGAGCTAGACTATGTAAACCCCATCTTCAAGCGCTTTGGCCTTGTATATTACGGCTGCTGCGAACCCCTGGATCAAAAGCTAGATATCGTAACCCAAATCCCCAATCTGCGCAAGGTGTCCATGAGCCCGTGGACGCAAGCAGCCAGGGGCGCCGAAGGGCTTGGCAACAAGTTTGTGTTCTCCAGCAAACCCAATCCGGCCTATCTGGCCCATGGCGCCTTCGATGAAGAACTGATCCGCAACGAGCTTCATCAAATAAAGGCAGCCTGTGATCAACACGGCTGCCCCCTTGAGTTTATCCTAAAAGACATCAGTACCGTTCAGTACGAACCCCAGCGCCTTTTCCGCTGGGCGGAGATTGCGATGGAGACCGCTATGGCTTAGATTATTTGGCCAACTGCCTGCGTATCCACGCCTTAAGCTCCTTAAAGGCGCTGCGGGTCTCCATCTCGTCCAGGGTCTCAATCAGGGCCGCTACCTGGCTATCCTCCAGGCTCTGCTTTTTGCCGGAAAGGAAAGTCGCGCGGCTCTTGATGATAAAGAGCAGAATCGCTTCTTCGGCGGAGCGGTTGCCCAGCATCTCGCTCACCACTTTGCTCTTGGCGGCAAACTGCATAAAGTCCTTGTTCATCAGCTGGTAGTTCAACTTGCCCTTTTCGTCGCTGAAGCGGGATACGATGGCCTCGTACTCCTCGCTGTCCACCATGTCGATGGCATCCACCAAGTCTTCGGTTACATCCTCGGGCTCCGCGGGCAAGGTAGAGAAACCCTTTACTTCGATCTTGCCACGGGCGGAGTAGGGCAGGCCCTTAGTGAGCTCCAGCGCCTCTTGCAGGGCTTCTTCGGGGAACAGCTTCAGCTTGTTGTGGGGGCCAAAGGGCACGGCGTCGCCGGTGCGGCGGTCGATGGTGAACACGGCGGTATCGTCGGAATCCAAGCGATACAGTTTGAGGCCCGCGCCACCTGCGGCCAGTTTTTGTTTGTAGGCGATGGCCGGTATGCAACTGAGCTCCACAGCCTGGGTACGGATGATGTTCATGTGTTTCCTCCTGCGTTTTGAATTTGTTGTCGGCTGATTTTACCACAGAGCGACCGTTTGTGTAAAGAGAGTGGTTTTATGCCATCTCTGTTTCCATTGCGCGAACGCTCTTTATGACCTCATCCAGCGTGATTTCCCGGAAAAGCTGTTCGCGCTCGGCGGTGTAATCACCTTTCCCCACGCTGAATTGCCGTAGAAAATCTATTGCGCCAACAATTCCCAATTCCTTTTGCAACACGGACATTCCGGCCTTGTGTATCCATACAGGGTTACGAAAATCGATTGCTGTTTTGCTGCTCATATGTCCTCATTGTAGTGCATCGCTTACAGAATATCAAGCGCTCATCACTGCTTTTTAGCCGCATTCAAGTATAATCTTTTCCATTTCGATGCTATCATGCACATCGCCACTTGGAATCCCCCCGCCACTGCGGTGGCCCTCCCCCCTTTGACAAGGGGGGTAAGGGATTTTACTGTAGTTTTTCGTTCCTATCCCCTACCTCCCTTGCCAAAGGGAGGGGGACCGCCGCAGCGGTGGAGGGATTCTGCACAGCAGTTGGATAATTGCTAGCTTGTTGGTATGCACTCGCTTGCAAATGCTTTTGCCCTGTCATTACTCCCTACAAAACGCCAGCCAGTAATCAATCGCATCCGCCAGCGCACGCCAGCTGGCGTCAATAATGTTGGTAGACACCCCCGTAGTACCCCACACACGGCGGCCGTCGGTAGATGTCATCTGTACGCGGGTGGTGGAGCCGGTGCCACGGCTGTCCAGCACACGCACCTTGTAGTCGGTGAGCCGCACCCGGGCAATCTGTGGAAAAAACACACCTAGCGCTTTTCGCAGCGCGCTGTCCATGGCGTTTACCGGCCCGTCGCCCTCGGCGGCGGTGATCTCCTCGCGCCCGCTTACCGCCAGTTTGATCACAGCTTGGGCAAGCCGCTGGCCGGGCAAATCAGCAGTCACCCGGAAGTCCAGGGCCTCAAAGTAACGCTGGCGGCGGCCAAAGGTATCCAGCGCCAGCAGGGCAAAGGAACCCTCGGCATCCTCGTAACTATACCCCTCTGCCTCGCGCTGTTTGAGCACATCCACCAGCGCCGCCACCTCGGGGGATTTGGCGTCCAGGCCGGGCAGCAGCGGGGCCAGGCGATCCATCAGCGCGGCACGCCCGCTCACTTCCGACAGCAGCACCCGGCGGCGGTTGCCCACCAGCTCGGGATCGATATGCTCAAAGGAGGCGCTCACCTTGCGCACGCCATCCACATGCATGCCGCCCTTGTGGGCAAAGGCGCTGTCGCCCACGTAGGGGGAACGTTCGTCCAGGGCCACGTTGGCTATCTCGCTCACATAACGGGCGGTATCGCTCAAGCGGGCAAAAGCGCCGGGCTTGAGCACTTCAAACCCCATCTTAAAGTGCAGGCAAGGCAGCGCCGCGCACAAATTCGCGTTGCCGCAGCGCTCACCCAGGCCGTTGATGGTCCCCTGGATGTGGGTAGCGCCGGTACGCACCGCCTCCAAGGTATTGGCCACGGCCAGTCCGCTGTCGTTATGGGCGTGGATGCCCACTCGCACTGCCCCGCTCAGGGCATGTATAGCCGCGGTTGTCCCCTCGGCAATCTGCCAGGGCAGGCTGCCCCCGTTGGTATCGCACAGGGCCACACCGGCCACGCCTGCCCGCGCGGCGGCGCGCAAGGTTTCCAGCGCGTATTCCGGCTCCTCCCGATACCCGTCAAAAAAGTGCTCAGCATCATAATAAACGGTCATCCCGTTGGCGATCAGATAGGCCACCGTCTCCCCGATCATGGCCAGGTTCTCCTGGCGGGAGACCCGCAGCACCTTATCCACATGAAAAGCCGAACTCTTGCCAAAAATCGTAGCCACCCGCGCCCCGCAAGCCAGGATCGCCGCCAGCCCAACGTCGTCCTCACAGCGGATGTTTCCGCGCCGGGTTGCGCCAAAGGCAGCTAGCCGCGCGTTACGCAAAGGGACTTCCTGTCGCAGGCTGGCAAAAAGCGCCGCGTCTTTGGGATTGGCCGCTGGATTCCCGGCTTCGATAAAGTCCACGCCCAACTCGTCCAGCGCGTGTACAATCTTGAGCTTGTCCTCCAGGGAAAAACTGATGCCCTCGGCCTGGGCTCCGTCGCGCAGGGTGGTGTCCAGCACTTCGATACGATTGCTTTTCATTCTTTCGCCTTCCTTCGTCTTATTCTGTATGCTAGCGGCGGGACGCCGAGGGCGGCGTCCCCTACAATGGAAACGGACACGCATGGCCGTACCTTTGTAGGGGCGGCCCTATGTGGCCGCCCGCCCGAATCATGGGCGGTTACGTAACCTGCGGGCCACCACGCGAGGAGGGCGACCACACAGGGTCGCCCCTACAGGATAACGCGGCATTCACCAGCCTTACCGCAGCGCACTCCGTTTCACCTTGCCATCCGCCGTTCTGGGCAACGCATCCACAAAATGGATCACCCGGGGACACTTGTACGGCGCAGTCACCCGTTTCACATGCTCCTGCAAACCACGCACCATCGCCTCGCCGGGCTCGTGGCTGGGGCGCAGCACCACCGTTGCCTTTACGATTTGATAGCGAAGGGGATCCGGCGCGCCGGTAACCGCAGCCTCCAGCACCGCCGGATGGGTCAGCAGTGCCGACTCCACCTCAAAGGGGCCAATGCGATAACCGCTGGAGCGCACCACATCATCGGCACGGCCCACGTACCAGTAGTATCCCCACTCATCGCGCCACGCCACATCGCCGGTGCGGAAAACCTGCTCATCCCCAGCCCCCCGCGCCACAATCTCACCGCTCACCCCCGCCGGGCAAGATGCGCCCTCTCCATCCACAATGTCCACATCATACAGGGGCGAAGGACGGCCCATGCTGCCCGGCTGCACCTTCCCAAAGGCCGCAAAATTGGCCGCCAGCACCGTCGTTTCCGCAAGGCCATAAGCCTCGTGCAAGCCCAGGTCAGTCTGCTCCAAGAACTGATGATATATCTCGGGATGCAACGGCTCGGAAATCACCGTGCAGTGGCTTAAGGCGCTCAGATCATAAGCACAGAGCTCCTGCCCCAACAGCGCCCGGTACACGCTTGGCGGCGCGCAAAGGGTGTTCACCCGGTGTTTTGCGATGGCCTCAAGCATCGCCGCTGCATCCGGGGGTTCCCCGGCGTCCCATACAAACACACCACTGCCAGCCAGCCACTGGCCGTATATCTGCCCCCAGGCTGATTTAGAGCCGCCGGTTTCGCACACCGTAAGATGCAGGCCGCCCGCCACCACACGCTGCCAGTACACCGCCGTAAGAATATGCCCCAGAGGATACAGCTGATCATGCAATACCATCTTGGGCAACCCCTCGGCCCCCGAGGTAAAGTAAAGCAGCAAAGGCTCTTTGGCCGATATCGCCGGCGGGCGCTCAAAAGAAGACTCTGCCTCGGCCATAAGGGATTCATAACGCTGCCGGCCCGGCCGATCCCCCCGGATCAGCAACAGCTCGGGTGATGTGCCGGACAGAGCCACCGCCTGCTCCACCCGCTCCGGAATACCGTCTTCGGCAGTAGCGATCACCATGGCCACACGTTTTATCTCACCCACGCAGCCCAGCCGATAGGCGATGTCTTGGGCTGTCAACAAATGGGGGGTTGGCGCGGCCACTGCCCCCAGCTTGTGAACCGCCAGCAGCAGTGGCCAATATTCAAAGTGATTTTTGAGCAGCAGCAGCACCACGTCGCCCTTGCCCACGCCCAGCCCACGCAACAAGTTGGCCGCCCGGTCGGATAAAGCCTTCATTTGCGCAAAATCAATTCGCCCTTCCTCTCCGTCGGGTGCAGCCCAAGCCAGAGCCGTAGCGTTGGGTGTACACTCTGCCAGCGCATCCGCCACCTCAAAGGCAAAATGAAAATCCTCCGGCGCCTTCAAACGAAAGCGCGCACAAAAATCATCGTAATCGGCAAACGGGCCGTAATCTTCCACATACTGTTGATAAAGCGCCATGTTGTCACCCCCTTTTATTTTTTTACTTTACGACCACCGCAATAAAGCGGCAATCCCCCTCCACGGCATACATGGCGTGGGGCAGGTTCGAATCGTAGTACAGCGAGTCGCCGGGCGCCAACAGCAGCGATTGCCCACCCAGCTCCACGCGCAAAAACCCTTCCAGCACGTAATTGAGCTCCTGGCCATCGTGGGCGTGGGCTTGTTTCACAGTGTCCGGCGCGTCCTGCAGCACGGTAACAATAAAGGGTTCGGCTTTTTTGCCCCGGAAGTTAGCCGCCAGATGCCGGTACTGATACTGGGCGCGCCGGTCAAATGCCAAGCCTTCGCCGCTTCGGGTAAGGGCATAGCCGTGCAGCCGCGGGCTCTCGCCGGTGAGCAGGTCGGTGATGTCCACGCCTAGCACCGCCGCGATGTTAAATAAATGGCTAAACGAAAAGTCCCGCCCGCCGGTTTCGTAGGCCAGGTAGTCGGCCAAGGATACGCCAGACTTTGATGCCACTTCCGTTGGCTCCATCCCCAAAAACTCGCGCAAATCCTTTATGCGCAGCGCCACGGCAGCCATTTTATCCATTAAAAACTCCTCCTTTATCAAAAATCCCGCCCACAAAACAATCCTTTGTTTCATGAGGCGGGATCTGTAAACGATCACGCGGTACCACTCACCTGCACCCGAGGCTCACACCTCCGGGGCTCTTATAGGCTCGCGCGCTAAAACGCGTTAAGCCCTTGCCGGTCACGGGGCGTCCGGAACCGCCTATCCACCGGGTTACGGCGGCTTTGGGGCTCTGCTCGGGAGGGATCAACAAAACGCGCGTTTCCGGCTCGCACCATCCGCCGGATCTCTGGTTACGCGTTGCCGCTTTGCCGCTGTCTCCGTCCTCGCATTTAGGGTGTGTGAAGTTATGTGGTAGCATACCACCGGCGGGGGGGGGATGTCAAGAAATATTACTTATTTTTGTCCTTATCTTTTGTCCATATCCAGCTCATGGGGCGCTTTGCCGCCCATGCTCCGCGCCCTCCGCATTTTGATACGAAGTTAAAGAAGAGGGATGGCGCGGATTTGGCGGTTGGAGTGAGCAGGATTAAGGATCGGTATACAGGAACGCCACCAACTCTCCATCATAACAGGAGTAAACGGTTTTGGTTTCGGCGTCCACCCAAGTAGCGCTTTGATCGATAATAACACCGTTTAGCGTGAGCATATGCTCAAAGGATAGATCGTGGACATTAAACCTGCCGATAGTGGAATGATCGCGGGCCATATCAAGGTAATTGTCGATAACAATGTAATACTCGCCCGGTTTGCCGGCAGACTGCAAAGGGCGCTGTTTCGTTTGTGTAAGTGCGCCGCCAATAGATGTATCGACTTGGGTTATTTCGTTACTCATTGGGTCGGCCAGCGCATACATAACCACATCCGGCTGTTCGTGGGAGACCGCTCTGATCAGCAATTTCCCATCAAGGTATGCGCATGCTGTCAAAGAGTTGGGAAAAGCGCTTAGGAGCACCTCTTCTTCAAATGTGTTTAAGTCAACGGAAACGATTAAGGTGTAGACGATGCCTTCTCCCTCTTTAAACTTGGTGCTAATCACCTCATCTGAGCCTGGGACCACGATGGGCGTTACATAAGTGCCGAAGTGAACAAATATCGGCTCTTGATCCATGCTCACGAGCCAAAGCCCTATCGTTCGCTCAGCGTCTTCTGCTTCTCCAGAACGCACAAGATAGTCATTCCACGTGACTTGCCATGTATGGCTGTTCAACATGCGATGCAGGCCGTCTTCATCATCGATAAGCCATTCTGGATCATACTGGTGCCAGAACGCGGGCAGATATGGATAGTCTTCCGTATAATCGCCTACGATACCATCTGCAAATCTGCGCCAGGCCATGAAAGCAGAGCCTCCAGCCTCCGGGACCTCTACCAGTTCTCTGTTTACAAAAAGATGGATTTTTTCGCCTTCTTTCACGTCGTCCAGTACAAGGACGCGAAAATCATCGCCTTCTTTCCAAACGTCCACAACATAATGCTCTGTGTTTGGAATGAGGACGCGGATGCTATTGCCTGCGTCATCCGCTTGGCCAGATCCAGCGGCGGGTGCGGTTGTGTCGGCTGCAAAAACGTTTGTCACCAATAGCAGCAAGCAAAGTGCAAGGATATGCCAAAATCTTCTGAATTTCATCACAACTCTCCGTTTGTCGTTATTTGTCTGTTTTCTACCATTATGCTCCAGTAGCCTAGGAAAAGCCAGCCCTAATCCGCGTTGATCCGCGTTATTTTGTCCATATCCCGCTCATGGGGCGCTTTTTTACTCTGGGCCGTTCCTAGCAAAACCGCGATGCCAAACTCATAACCCGCCGGGAATTGCATGCGCTTTTTAAATTCACCGCCACGGGGGCCAGCCAATGGAATACGGGCCATGCCGCAGATCACATTGCCCAAGCCCAGGGAATGGGCGGCAAGGGCCACGTTTTGGCTTAGGATGCCGCAGTCCATGGCGGCGTAATCCGAACCGTCGGACGCCACCAAAATCATACAGGGCGCGTTGTAAAAAAGCTTGCCTCCTCGGGACATGATGCGCTCGTAGCCGGTTTGATCCTCGGCAGCGGCCAGGATGCCCATGCTATCAGCGTCCATTTCGTCTATGAACGTTTTGTCTTCGATCACAATCACATGCCATGGCTGGCGGTTCAGGGCGCTGGGCGCGGCCAGGGCAGCTTGTGTGATGGCCTGAATCTGCGCGGCAGTTAGGGGCGTATCCGCAAAATCGCGGCAAGAGTAGCGCTCGGCTATGGTTTTGAGTGTTTCATTCATACGTGATATCCTCCATTCTGTTTTGCGAAAGCAGGTTGCCTGTGCTATGATTATAGCAGGAATTAAAACGGGAGGCAAATAAAACCATGTCCATCCAACGCACAAAACGTTTTTTTGAAACGCAAGGTTTTTTGGATCGTGTGCTGGAGTTTGATGCTTGCAGCGCAACGGTGGAACTGGCCGCAGCCGCCGTGGAGGTGATCCCCGCCCGCATCGCCAAAACACTTTCCTTCAAAACCCAAGAAGGCGGTTGCCTGCTGGTGGTGACCGCAGGCGATCAAAAGATCGACAATGCCAAGTTTAAGGGGATCTTTGGCTACAAAGCCAAGATGCTCACGCCCGACGAAGTCCGGGATTACCTGGGTTATGAAATCGGCGGGGTGTGCCCCTTTGACTTGCCTTCTTCGGTTGCGGTGCATCTGGATGAATCCCTCCGCCGTTTTGACGCCGTGTATCCGGCCTGCGGCAGCGCAAACAGTGCCGTGCGGCTCACTTGTGAAGAGTTGTTTTTGCTTTCCAACGCCCACACTTGGGTGGATGTTTCAAAGGAGATCATTTCATGAAAAAGCTGCTCATTGTAGTGGATTACCAAAAGGACTTTGTGGATGGCGCGCTGGGTTTTGCACAAGCGGCGGCGCTGGAGCAGCCCATTGCAGAAAAGATAAAGGCTTACCGGCGTGCCGGCCAAACCGTGGCCTTTACGCTGGATACTCACCAGGTAGATTATCTGTCTACCCAAGAAGGAAAAAACCTGCCGGTGCTCCATTGTGTGGCAGGTTCCGCCGGCCACGCGCTGTATGGGCATGTTGCCGGGCTGCTGCAACAGGGCGACAAGGTATTTGAAAAACCCGCCTTTGGATCAGCGAAGCTGTTTGATTATCTGCTCGGGGAGACCTTTGACAACATTGAGCTGGTGGGCCTGGTGTCCAACATCTGCGTATTGGCCAATGCAGTTTTGGCCAAAACAGCGCTGCCCGAGGCGATCGTTGAAGTCGACGCCGCCTGCACCGCCAGCTTTGACGAGGCGCTAAACCGCGCCGCCCTGGATGTGCTGGAGGGACTGCAAGTACGCGTAATCAATCGCTAAAAGAGCTGAACCCGGCCATACTCCCCATCGTATCCGGGTTGTATGTTTACCTTCCCGGCGCGCATGTTGCCAATACCCTCGGCCACGGCTGTACCGGCAGACCGGGCGATATCCTCGATGGGGGCGTGCCGCAATACAAACAGCTCCGGCCCCACCTGCTGGATCAGTTCATCGCAGAGCCGCCGCTTGCCCTTACTGGCGGTGATCACCTGGGCCAAGGGAATAAGTCGCTCAAAGGGGGCAGCCCCGGCAAGAGTAAAACCTTCGGGCCGGTCGGCCAGGGCTTCCACCCGGTGCAACACCCCCACGGTAAGCTTGCCGCCACATACGGGGCACAGGCCCAAAGCCGCCCGGGTATCTGTCGGTTCTAGGCACACGTTGCACTTGCGGTGCCCATCATGAAAATATTTCCCCTCTTCCGGAAAAAACTCCAACGTGCCACGGTACCCGCCAGCCTTTGGCTGCTTGAATGCCTGTGCGATGCGCGGATAAGAAGGTTCGCCGCCAAATAACGTAGCCTCCCGCCCCAGGTTGGCCGGGGAATGGGCGTCGGAGTTGGACACCAGCGTAAACCGATCCAGAGCCGAAAGCCGCCAATTCATGGGCGGGTCTGAAGAAAGGCCGGTTTCTAACGCGTGGATGTGCCCGGTTAAATCGCCAAAACACTCCTCGATGGTGTCGAAGCCAGAAAACGCGCCAAACAACGAAAAGTGGGGCGTCCAGATGTGGGCGGGGATAAAGAGTGCCTCCGGGCAAGCCTCCAGCGTGATCTCCAATAGGTCTCTGCTGTCCAGGCCCAGAATGGGCCGCCCATCGGAATGCAGGTTGCCGATGGCCTCTAAAGATTGAGACAGCGCTTCGGCCGCCTCCAATGAGGGCAGCAAGATCAGGTTGTGCACCTTTCGGGTTTTTCCATTCTTTTTGTAGATGCAACTGATCTCGCCGGAGATCACAAACCGGCACGTGCCCTCTCGCAACGCGTACAAACCTTCCTCTGCGGGGATCAGCTTTTCCTTGAGTTCCGCCCGCCAAGCCGGGTGGGTAAAGTCTCCGGTTCCAATTACGTCCAGTCCTTTGCGCTGTGCCCAAAACTCCAGCATTTCGGGCACACAATCCCGGCTGGTAGCCCGGGAATACTTAGAATGAATGTGAAAATCTGCGATAAACATGGTGTGTTCTCGCTTTCAAGGGTTGTTTTTTTTTCGCCCACAGTGTATCATAAACCGCGAGGTGAACCAAATGTTTTCATTCTCCGAAAAAAGCAAGGCGCGCCAAGGGCGGCTTTTTTGTCAACGGGTTGTGTGTTGGGTGATTTTTCCAACGCTGTTGTTGGCGGGCGCATTGGCCGTGCCCGCTCTTGGCGAAACCCCCATCCCTCCGCCGCAGCCCTTGTGTTTCCCCGGCGCCCCCGACTATTCGTACGCGGACGGCCGCCTTTGGATCAACATTCAAATACAGGTTGCCTACACGCCGGAATTGCTCACCTACTTTGTGTGCGATATCCAAACCACCGATCAGGGCTCGCTCAAAACCGCCCTGTCCGGCGACATACCTATGGGCCCCCGTGAAGCCACGGCGGATATCGCGGATCGCCATGGCGCCAAGCTGGCCATCAACGGCGACGCTTACGGTTTTCACAACCATGGCATCATCGTACGCAATGGCGAGATCATACGCACCAGGCAATCCAACTCCTACCACTTGCTTGCGCTAAACGGCGACGGCGACCTTTCCGTAATCCCCGGCCACACCACCACCGGGCAAGACGGTGCGGTACTGGCCGACGCATTGGTGCGTGGCGGCGCTGTTCAAGTGTGGGCCTTTGGCCCCGAGCTGGTGCGCGACGGCGTGGCCGTGAACTTTGATGACTTTCGGGTGATCTCGCCTAGGGACAGCGCCCGGGAGCCCCGCACCGCCATCGGCCAGATCGAGCCGCTGCACTACGTGGTGGTGGTGGCCGACGGCAGGGGCAAAGGTCGCTCCGCCGGCATGACCTTGCGCGAGATGCAGCAGGTGTTTTTGGCCGCCGGGGCACAAACCGCCTTTAACCTAGATGGGGGCGGTTCCTCCACCTTGTACTTTCTTGGGGAGGTTCTAAACAAACCCGCCGGTGGCGTCGAACGCTCCGTATCCGATATTCTATTTTTTGATTAACCCACGAGGTGAGCTATTTTGATTCCTAGTTTTCTCCGAATCCTACCGCGAGGCGTATTGCTGTTCATACTTTGTATGCTGTTGTTCGCGGCCCCGGCCCTGGGCGAAGGGCCGCCCAATCCCTTGTGTTTTACCGGGCAGATCGATTACACCTATTCCGATGGTCGCCTGTGGATCAACATCCAAAGGAAAACCGTGTTGGAGCCAAAGCTTATCACGTACTTTGTGTGCGACATCCAAACCACCGATCCGGGCGCACTCAAAAGCGCCGTGTCCTACGATGAGGAAAAGCACGCCCGGAAGGCCACCTCTGTGATCGCGGAAAGAGAAAACGCAGTGCTGGCCATCAATGGCGATGGCTACGGCTTTCGGGGCACGGGCATCGTGATGCGCAACGGCCAGATCCGGCGCACCAACTCGGTGGTGGGTTTCCACCTGTTGACGCTGGACAATGAGGGCGACCTTTCGATAGAAACCCAATTCGACAAAAGGGTGGATCCCCTCACGCTAACGGCCAGCCTGATGGAGGCCGGCGTGCGCGATATTTGGTCTTTTGGCCCCGCGCTGGTATACAATAACGAAGCTACTTCTTTTAAGGGTTTCACCGCGATTTCAACTAGGGGGAGCGTACGCGCCCCCCGCACCGCCATCGGCCAGCTAGCGCCGCTGCACTACGTAATCCTAGTGGTGGACGGCAGGCGGCCTGAGTATTCCAACGGCATGAGCCTGCCCGAACTGCAAGCGCTGTTTTTAGATATGGGCGTAGAGACCGCATTTAACTTAGACGGCGGCGGCTCTACCACCCTGTATTTCCTTGGCGAGATCATCAACAGGCCCAGCGACCACCGGGAGCGCACTGTTTCGGATATTTTGTATCTTAATTAATATTCCTCAACGCCTCCGCCATGCCGGGGGCGTCTATTGTTGTATTGTGCCGCACAGGCAGCGACGGCAATTCTGCGATAGAAGGCGGTACCGCCAGATTACAACTGCTTGCCAGCAGATCACAGCAGGCAAAATCGTCCATCCCCTGGATTAACGTCTCGCCCAACAACGCCCGTGCCACCTCACGCCCAAATTTAAAGGGGCTGGCTGTGGATACAACCACCGCCGGTGTCCGATCACCAGTACGCTCGCGATAGTTCATCAGCGCACGGGCCGCCACCGCGGTGTGAGGATCCATCAGATACCGGGCGTCACGCCACACCCGCTGGATGGTGTCGCAGGTGGTCTGGTCATCGATCCAGTCGGCAGCAAATACCTCGCGCATCGCACCTAGGCGTTCCGGGCCAATGTCGTAAGGCCTGCCCTCCTTTAGGGCCAGCATCCAGCGCACCACCCGCCCCTCGTCGCGGTCACACAGCTCAAATAGCAGCCGTTCCAAGTTAGAAGAAACCAGTATGTCCATAGAAGGGGAAATGGTTTGGTAAAAAGGCCTGCGGGCGTCGTACACGCCGGTGTGTATAAAGTCGGCCAGCACATTGTTGCTGTTGGAGGCGCACAGCAGCTTGCCCACGGGCAAACCCATACGCCGGGCGTACTCGGCAGCTAATATATTGCCAAAGTTGCCGGTGGGCACCGCAAAGTGTACCCTTTGGCCCGGGGTAATCGATCCCGTTGCCAGCAAGTCAGCGTAGGCCGAAAAATAATAAGCGACCTGGGGCGCCAGCCGCCCAAAGTTGATGCTATTGGCTGAGGAGAGCGCCCGCCCCCGGGCGTCCATGCCCGCAACAAAGACCGGATCGCCAAAGATTCGTTTTACGCCGGTTTGGGCATCGTCAAAGTTACCCCGCACGGCGATCACATGGGTATTTGCTCCGGCCTGGGTTACCATTTGCAGGCGCTGGGCTTCGCTCACCCCCTGGCTAGGGTAAAACACCGCGCAACGTGTGCCCGGCACATCGGCAAACCCCTCCAAGGCGGCCTTGCCGGTATCCCCCGAGGTGGCAACCAGCACAAACAGCTCCCGCTCCTCGCCGCACTTGTCCATGGCCAAGCGGGCTAGGCGAGGCAGCAATTGCAGCGCCATATCTTTAAACGCCAGGGTAGGGCCATGAAACAGCTCCAGCACATAGGTGCCATCATCGTCCAGTTTGCGCACCGGGGCAACCTCGGGCACATCAAAGCGCCCATAGGCGGCCTCCACCGCGCTCCCGATCTCCTCGGGGGCATAATCGTCTAAAAAAGTTTGCAATATCCTGGCCCCGCGCCGGGCATAAGGCCAATCGGCCATTTGCCGCAGCTCGTTGGAATCGATGGGGCAAAACGCGCTGGGCACGTACAGGCCGCCTCCGGTTGCGATGCCGGCCAGTATGGCCTGGGATGCGGTTACCGCCGGGCCGCCACGAGTGGAAATGAGGGGCATATGTACACCTGCCTGTCTTTAGTTACAAGTTACGAGTTTTAAAGTTACAAGAGGAGACGAGAAACACAGCATGGTTGGCCGCCGCCTCTTGTAACTCATAACTCGTAACTTGTATCCTATATCGCAAACTTTCGAATGGGCTCGGGCACCAGCGCCGGATCCTCGCTCAGGCTGATAACAAAATCCACATTGGAGCGGGTGGACAGCTCCTCCAGCTCGTTAAAGAAACCCTCCAGGGTATAGATGTCGGGCTTATCCACCTTCACCAGCCGCAAAAACGCATCGATAAACACCAGGCTTACATCGTAATTCCCGGCCATAATGCCGTTGATAAACCCAATAAATCTTTCCGGGCCCCACACGCCGTATTCGCTCGCGTTTACAAACCGAATCTCGTGGCGCAGATCGAACATGTACCGATTGTCGTCGTCGATAAACAATACGTCGCCCTTCTGCACTTTAATGGATCCGTTCGCAAGGTCGATGATCCGCTTGGTTTTTCCGGTGCCCCGCTTACCAAAGATGATTTGGATCATGGTCAATCCCTCCTTGGTTATTTTTTTGATTCGGTTGTTCTGATGCCATTATACCCCAAGGTTCAAGCATACGCCAGCCCTAAAAAACAGCCAGCCGGCATTCCCTTCCAAACATGCTGTGCAAACATTACAAATTCATTTCGCCATGGGCATTGATTCGACAACTTTCGTAATTGTAATTAAGGTCGCTTTGTGGTATAAAAGAGAGTAGAATCCTTGGTAGTTTACCCATTGCGCAAGGAGGTAACCATGAACAAGCACAAAACAAGGTTCCACCGCAAAAAAGCGGCGCGTATCATCGCATCGCTGGCGGTGGTATTGGTTCTGCTTGCTGCTTATGGGGTAAGCGCAGACGGCATCCGGATGCTTTCTCCGCAACCGGCCAGTTATTGGCAGCTCGCCCAAATGGAAGTTATGCTGCCCACAGAATCCGCTCTCAAAGCCTTCAGTGCCGAAGCCATAGGCGAGAACCTGGAGCCTTTTGACATGGGTGAGGACGCCGTAGATCAAGCGGATCTGGTGCCCTCTCTTCCCGAAGGTTCTTCTATTACGCTAAATGTGGAAAGGAACGACGGGAGCGCTTCCCTTTCCCATCGTTACAGCTGGAATACACCCGCCGCCTTTTCGGAAGACGGCTCCTTTGCCCTTCGCATTGGCGGCGAAAGGGTTGCGCCCGGCGTGGGCACCTCCCTTGGCTCCTATGCCGAGGTTCGGGTAAACGGCCGGCACGCAGGGCGGGTGAGCGTCTCGGGCTACAAGGGTGCGCCCGTGGAGCGGGATATAGTCGTGAGGCCACCCACCGCAAGCAACAAAGACATCACGGTAAGCATCTCGGTGCGTGACACGCGGGGAGCGATGGTTGCATCGGTGTCGTATCGTATCCCGATGCACGCGGGTTTGATGCCCACACCAACGCCGACACCAACGCCGACGCCGACTCCCACACCAACGCCGACTCCCACACCAACGCCTACGCCGACTCCCACGCCTACGCCAACGCCGACTCCTACACCAACGCCCACGCCTACACCAACGCCGACTCCTACACCAACGCCCACGCCTACACCAACGCCGACTCCTACACCAACGCCCAC
>Ga0123356_10000675_pt1 | contig 37777 bp, 36 predicted proteins | sample TergutEmb28metaG_2_FD_92546 | JGI IMG/M metagenome (GOLD analysis project Ga0123356, IMG submission 92546) | Embiratermes neotenicus P3 segment gut microbial communities from Petit-Saut dam, French Guiana - Emb289 P3 | ecosystem: Host-associated > Arthropoda: Insects > Digestive system > Gut ...
CGCCAAGAGCAGGAAGCCTTTGGCCGCGCCTGCAACCAAAACCTCAAACGCCTATGCTACCTAAACTATACTGAAAACATAGATCCCAAAGGAAACTGGCCCAAATAATTCTGTCCCAAAGCCCTATACAGGAAAACACACATAAGCAAAAACAGTGTTCTAACATCACAAGGAGACAAATATGACTAAATCCTACAGTATAGCTGCACTCAAAGGCGATGGCATCGGACCTGAAGTCACCGAAGCTACCGTTAGGGTACTTGAGGCGGTTGAGAGAAAATCCAGTTTTAAGCTAAACATACTCTACGGTGAAGCAGGAGCCCACTGCATCCCCAAACATGGCACAAATCTACCTAAAGAAACCATAGAGCTCATCAAGCAAACAAATGCATGTCTAAAAGGACCCATGACTACTCTTGAAGAAGCAGATGCACCTGTTAGCGTTGCAGTTACGCTTCGACGGATGTTTGGATTATATGCAAACGTGCGCCCATGCCGCAGTTTCCCCAACGTAGAATCACTAAAACCAAACATTGACCTCATTGTTGTTAGAGAAAACACAGAAGGCCTCTACTCAGGCGTAGAATCACTTTTGGCACCCGGAGTGGGTATAGCACTACGAATTATCACAAGAGAAGCATCCCTCAAAGTGGCAGATTTTGCCTTCAAATTGGCTATACAACGTCGCAAACATCTAACATACATACACAAAGGCAATATTTTGCGTATAACTGATGGTATCTTTAAAGATGCGGTCAAAGAAGCCCAGAAAAATTATCCCGAAGTCGAAGTTGACGACCTCCACATTGATGCGGCCACCATGCAACTAATCAAGCAACCTGAAAAATATGATGTCATGGTTACCACCAACCTCTTTGGCGACATCCTATCAGATGAAGCAGCACAAGTTACAGGTAGCTTAGGACTAGCCGCAGGAGCAAACATTGGCATTGCTTATGGTATGTTTGAACCGGTTCATGGTTCAGCACCCAAATACACAGGCATGGATCGAGTAAATCCCATAGCCACCATTATGGCAGGAGCGATGATGCTAGATTGGATGGGCGAGAAAGAGGCGGCTAAAAAAATTGAAAACGCCATCATAGAGGTGCTCAAAGAGGGCAAAGTCAGAACCCGCGATTTAGGCGGAGAAGCCAAGGGTACCGAAATAACGCAGGCTATTATTGCAAAAATTTAGGCCCTAGCCTTCTTTATTTTTTGTTTGCTACAATTCGGTTTGTGCGCAGGGCAACATATCAATTGTGGACAAGGTGGTTTGTAGTTTTTTGCGCCCGCCGCCTTTTTGCGTATGCGCTCCTCAGGTTCAGGGGGTTTTGTTTGGTTGTTTTTTAGTTCGTGTTTGGCTTTGATTATGGTGTGGGGGAGTAGCCGCTTATTTGGCAGACTTTTTTGAGTATGTGCCGTACTTTGGTGCCGTCTGAGCAGAGTTTGGATGGAAAATTGGTATGTGTTTAGGTGCTATGGGGAACTGTAAACAACATTACACCAATAACACCTTATTGTCCATAAACCTCAACATAGGCTAAATACATACGAAAATTGTTTGTGTGTTATATTGATTTGATTTTTCTGTCCTATCTTAAAAACCGTATGCAGCAACCGAATTGTTTGCGCACTATACTGTGCAGAGTCTGCTTGATTGTTTGGATGTTATTGAGTGTTTTGAGTATCCCAACCAACCTCTACGTGCAGAGAGATAACCGATAAGCAAAAGCAAATCTACAAAGCCCTAGAAATCAACCCGCCAACGTAGGGGTGTATTGCGGGAATCCAGGTGTTATGGCGGCTTTGGTTGAGGGCGAAATCTTTAAGCCAAACAATCCGTATTAGGCCAAAGCTAACATAGGCAAAAAAGCTAGACGATCACCATACGCAACCAATTTTTTAAGCTTCCCAAATTGAGCATCCACAATAGTTACTGAGCTGAAACATAGGTGTTTGAGTCCACATGTACCTCAACTGCGCCACCCTTTGCTCCCTTTACACGAACATTAACCAACAAAAGATGCACGCTTTCACGGAAAAACTTTTCGAGTTCCGCCACTTTTTCGTTCCAAACGACCACGGTTGTTTCACCTGAATCATCTCTCAGTGCAAACCGCATAACTACACCGTCGCTGTCGTTGTTTCGGGTAAATCCAGTTTTTCCAAAAACTGCCTTCACCACTCCCACGAGGTGTACATTACCTGAATTGGGATCTAAGTCACTGATTTTTGTTGTAAACTGCTCAAGAGAGGGACACCCAGAGGCATTTTCGGGGGATTCAAATTCGATAGCACTTTTGACGCCTAGATGCAATTCGGTTTTACCATATCGGTCGTCTCGGGTATAGCCATGCAACAGCCTAACGGTTTGGCCAACTCTGAGCGCCCCTTTTTCTACCAGCTCAGCTTTTTCATTCCAAAGAATCACGCGTAACAAGCCGTCGTTATCACCCAGCATAAGAGTTGCGAATTTACCAGATTTTTCTTCGCCGCTAAAAGTTTTAACAGGAAAAATTGCAAATAGCCGTCCAGCTACATTCACATCATACAATCCCGCGAACAGGTGACTTGAAGAGATGATGTTGCTGGGTTGAAATGTAGACTGCGATACCGGTACACCGAGTTTGGCCGCAATTAGTCGTAGTAGGGTTTCATCACTCAATAGACCACCGCTTTTGGTCCGTTCAACCTCAAGTTGTTCCAAGATTTGATTTGTATTTATCTGTGAGTTTTTGGCTTGAATCTCAGCAATGAGGTCTTGGGTAGTCATTTTACGCCGACACGATAAAAGAGTTTGCCGCTTTTAATTTTTGTGTTATCGTACCTTCGGGGTTTACTATGGATAGTTGGTTTATAACATCAGGGCTTGATTGGCAGGAAATTAGTTATATGATAGTTGTTGCCAAGAAATATTTTTGTTTTAGAAATTTTTAGTTTAGGGGATAATTGATTGGTTAGAGTAAGCAAACTTTCCAGTAATCAGCAGACGGGTTTGGTTTTAAACCGACGTGCCAAGGATTGGATTAAGAAGAGACCTATTCGGTTGTTGTCTCTTCATCTTTGCCATAGTAGGCGTACAGGAAAATCAGGGCTAATGTGATAAAAATTGAGCCCATTAAGATGTATTGAAGAGTTACGAAGTATGTGCCTATATCCATTGAGGTTCCTCTTGTATATTTACTCTTAATCTTGTTAGTTTACATATTTAAGGAGTAGCTTTTTTCCACTCGTTCATCAACATGCTATAGCAGTCATCAGCTTCCTCAAAGGTCACAAACCAACCCAGATTATGGGCAAGTTTTTGTGTTAGGAGATGGTAACACATGTGCACTTGTTTGTCTAGTACTCGGAAGTAGAAATCATCACAGGTGCAAAACGCCGCTTCAGGCATTATGAGATAATCGCGTTCTCTGCCCACCACAATCCAAACCACCCTATTGGAGGGTTTGAAAATGTATTTTTTAACTCTACCCTCTCGCAATGCATCAAGTGCTCGGCTAAAGCGTTGACCAAATAAGTCGTAGAGAACATTTAGACTATTACCTGATAATTTCCCTGTTGCTTTGGCGTCTTTGCAAACGCCGTTTAGTATGTCAATTTCTGAATTACTCATCGGTACACAGCTTACTATAATGGAACATGAAATTTAGATTTTTAGCCTATATTGATGGGTTCGCCCTTTGATTTGGATGGTTCCGCTTTAGGTAACACAATTTCTAGCACACCGTTTTTGTAGGTGGAGTTTGCTTCTTTCACATGGACTTTTGCGGGCAGTTGGACTTCTTTGTAGTACTTGTACTGCGGAGTATCTACAGAGATATCAATGGAGTCTTCGGTTCCGTGGAGTTTAATGTCAGTTTTCTCCACTCCGGGCAGTTCTGCAATTATGCGAACTTCAGTTTTTGTTTCCATAAGGTCTACAAGCGGCTCACGTTCTTCTTTTACTTGTAGGGGACCTTTGAGGCCCTTTTTGATGTTACCAAACTGCTGGATTTCAGGTTTGCCATCGGAACCAATTTTCATGCTGTAACCATACACAAAGGGCCCAAGTTCTTTGACGGTGCGACCATCTGGAAGCTGGCGTTCTTTTACGTATTCTTTGGGCACCTTTTTGCTGAAATCCTTAAACCGCTCATCCATCATTCGCTCCATCTCTTTGAACATATCATCTATGTCACCAAAGAAGGGATCTTTGGATGGACGCTGACGTTTTTTGAACCATTCAGGGAAATCTTCATTATCCGAAGACATATAATCACCTGCGTTATGTGAGATGTCCAAACCAATAAATTTATTGCAAGAAACATCAACAACCCTTGAGATAGGATAACTGTTTAAGTAACACATAACAATCAGCCGTACTCCACCAAGCCCAAGTCCAAATCTACCCCAGCCCGGTTCGAGTTCTATCGTAAACCCAAGTCAAGTCTAGTCCCAGACTTGGTTCTGTTCCAGTTCGGCTTCTACATCCAATTCTGACATATTTTAGAACATAGTTTTCATAGTTATTTGCGATTATTGTTTTGGTTGTTGTTTATTTTTTGTTTTAAAAAATGAAATAACTAGGTAACGATAAACGAGTACGATTAATTAAATAACTATGGGGTATTTGATTTTGTTTGAGGATGCTGTTATGACAGATGTTGTGTTTGTCTTTGAAGTTCATCAGCCCCATAGGCTTCGGCGGAGTTTGTTTTGGGAAGGAAAACTGTTTCGGCGACAAACCAAAGAGGAGCTTTTTAACTATTATTTTGATACTAAAGTTGATCGGGAGATTTTTAAACGGGCTACAAGAAAATGTTACTTTCCTTCAAATCAGATAATTCTAAATGTTATTGATGCACATAAACGCAGTAGTAAACAAGCGAAATTTTCGTTTAGCATCTCAGGGGTTTTTCTTGAGCAGTGTGAAATGTTTGATAAAGACCTCTTAGAAACTTTTCGTCAGCTTGCCAAGTCGGGACGTGTAGAATTTTTAAATCAAACATATTATCACTCGATTGCTAGTCTCTACCCTGACAAAGAAGAATTCAGAACCCAAGTTCAGATGCATAAACAAACCATAAAAGATCTCATAGGTTATACACCGGTGGTTTTTGAGAACACTGAATTGCTATACAACAATGCCATAGCCAAAACTATTGAGACTATGGGGTATCGTGGTATCTACACTGAGGGGGTGGAGAGAATTTTAGGTGAGAAATCCCCCAACTATCTCTACACACCCAAGGGTAACAAGAAAATTCGTGTGTTACTTCGCAACTACAAGTTAACAGATGATATCGGTTTTCGTTTTTCAGCGAGGTGGTGGCCTGAGTGGCCGCTTACGGCAGATAAATATGCACGTTGGTTGGCAACAACTAAAGGCGAGGTTATCAACATCTTTCCAGACTATGAGACGTTTGGTGAGCATCACTGGCCCGAGACTGGCATTCAGGGATTTCTTCAACATCTCCCTGATAAAATTCTAAGCCATGACCATCTACAGATGGTAACGCCCTCAGAGGTTATTGAGAAGCACCCCTCCGCAGGAGAAATTGATGTGCCGGAAGCAAAGGGTACCGTTTCGTGGGCAGATGTGCAACGTGATCAGTCAGGATGGCTGGGTAATGTGATGCAGTGGGCATACTATACGATTTTGTATCGATTAGAACCCCTGGTTATAGAAGCGGGTGATGAGATGTTTTTGCGGTTATGGCGCAATTTTCAAACAAGTGACCACCTCTACTACATGTTTACAGCTGGCGGTGGACCCGGTGAGGTGCATAGTTATTTTAGCCCCTACGAATCACCCATGGATGCCTTTGTCGCAGCACAGACACTTATTAGCGATTTTGAAACTCGACTAAGACTTGTGATTTTGGCGGCAAATGAGCCGTTTTTGTTCTACACAAACATCGGTGAAAGATGCTACACCGGCAGAAAAGTTTGGAGTCTTAGGGGTTTTATAGAAGCATTAGGTGAGGTGCCGCTTAGCGCCATTGAGTTCCATACAAATAAAGATGATTTTGAGAGTTGGGCACGCTTTTCACTACGAGATACCAAATTAGCCAACAGTATTAAATTACTCAAAATACAGAAGGGTGAAAAACTACGCACCGACCTTATCTCTGTTACTAAGAAACATTTCACAGCCCAGAGCCACCAAGTACAAAAAGCAACCCAACTGTCTTAGGTCAACTCAGAGTGTTTATAAGACGATACACTAACTATTGAGTGATACGGTGCACAGAATGCGCGAAGAGCTTCCGTTTCCAGATAAAGTTTTGCAGACCCTCCACAATCTCTGCGCTACCGCGGCGGATTTAGCCAGACGTGGCGAGGAAGTGGCTAGGTTATTGCAGAAAGATCCACTTGAAATCGAAAATATTTTGGATCAATACAAATCAGAGGGATTTGCCGAGAGCTTCACAGACAACGAAGGCAAAAAACGCTACTATCTCAACGGTCGGGGAATAATTAAGGTTTGTTCACTGTTTACATAGCATAGTGAAAACATGCGCACCATTATTTTTTCTTGGGAATATCCTCCACGGGTTGTAGGCCAGCTCGCTGAATACGTCAAAGCTCTAACAATCCAACTTGCAAATAAAAAAGTAGACATCAATATCGTCACCTACGATGATAGTAAAACAGGCGTGACCCAAGAACCCAGCGGAGTAAAAACCATACGTATAAGCAACCCTGTAAAAACCCACATAGGCGTTTTAACATGGGTGCTTACTCTAAACCAAGAAGTGGAACGCGCGGCAACCAACATCTACTATGACTCCGACAAAAAAATCGATTTAATTGATGTTTATGATTGGCACTTCATTCCTGCCGCAGTCACACTCAAAAACGGGTTGGACATCCCCTTTATCTACACAGTGGAGAGTTTAGAGGATCACAGATCACCTGCGGCACAGTCATCTTATAACATGTCAATTAAAAGTATCGAATGGCTAGGTTTCTATGAGGCAACTATGGTAAATGTAAAGTCCCAGTGGATGAAAGAGGAAGTCATTCGCATATACAACGTACCTCCAGAAAAGATAGGGGTTATTTCAACCGACCCAGACACCTGGATAGAAGATATCTTAAAACTATACAACACAGCCTGCGGAGACGACTAAATGGATAAACTATCGGTTTTGATGCTAAGCTGGGAATATCCACCTCGAGTCATCGGAGGTATCTCACCACATATCTATTTTCTCTCCAAACACTTAGCCAAACAAGACATCAAAGCCTACGTGATTACCTGCGATTTTCCAGGTGCCCCAACCCATGAAATTATTGACGGTGTAGAAGTATACCGAGTGGACTCCTATAAAAGTCCTTCACCAGATTTTGCCACCTGGGTTTATCTTATGAATATGAACATGCAAAAAGAAACCGCGACACTCATAAAGAAAATCGACTGTAAAATCGATGTTATCCACGCACATGACTGGCTAGTCGCCAATGCCGGCATCGGATTGAAACATATCTTTCGCAAACCCCTCTTGGTGACGATGCATTCAACCGAGATGGGCAGACGCGACGGACTCCACACCACAGCAGAGCGGATGATCCATGAAACCGAAGCCTGGCTTACCTATGAAGCCTGGAAAGTCATCTGTTGCAGTGACTATATGATAAACCACGTCAAATACGTGTTTGGCTTACCAACCGATAAGTTAGCAATGGTTCCAAACGGAGTTAACACCCACAACTACAACATAAACAAAAACTGCCCCGCCTTTCGCAACAAATTTGCCTTACCCGAAGAGAAAATCGTGCTCTTTGTTGGAAGACTGGTCTACGAAAAAGGCATTCACATTCTCATAAACGCCGTACCCAAAATACTAAGCAAGGTCAACGCGAAATTCATCATCGTTGGAAGCGGCTACATGAAAGAACAGCTCCTAAACATCGTACGCAGTATGGGTTTAGAACACAAAGTGCTCTTTGAGGGCTTCCTTGATAACTCGACTTTGATGGACCTGCAAAAATGTGCTGATGTCTCAGTTGTGCCCTCATTGTTTGAACCCTTTGGCATTGTAGCATTGGAGGCTATGGCAGCAGAAAGCCCAGTAGTTGCCTCAGACACAGGCGGACTTGCAGAAATCATCGAACATGACATCACCGGCGTCAAAGTCTACCCCAACAACCCTGACTCACTGGCATGGGGCATAACCAAAGTGCTCCTCGACAAACCCTATGCCCAATCTCTCCGCAACAATGCATACCGCCAAATAAAGGAAAAATATGACTGGGAAAAAATCGCACAAAATACTAAACGCATCTATGAAGAAGTCTTGGGCGAGTACTCAAAAAGCTTCTGGGCCTAACTAACCAAACGACGCTAAAAAGCGTTACCACCCAAAGAGGAGCACATAAGCACCCAGACTCATACAGACAAACGTCTATTTTCCTATAATTTTCATACCCTCAACTAAAATCCAAGGAGCAATCATAGAACCTACTTGCCGCTCGTTTGCACCGATTAGGGTAATGTTTTTTAGGAGTTCAAAGATGTTGCCAGCCAACATGATGGCGTTGCAGGGGTGGGTTATTTCGCCGTTTTTGATTTTCCAGCAGGGATTGGCCACTACACTAAATTCACCACTGATAGGATTGCTACTGTGGGCTCCTTGGAGGTAGAATATGATAAAGCCTTCTTGAACTTCGGTGAGTAGCTGTTGGGATGTTTTATTGCCGGGAAGGATGCGTAAGTTTGAGGTGCTAATACTTGGGGTAGAGAGGTATTCGGCCCGTGCAGCGTTGCCGGTGCTTTCTTTGTTGACTTTTTTTGCGGAATAATTGTCATAGATGAAGTTTTGTAGGATACCTTTTTCGATTATTGGGGTTTTCTGTTGGGGGACGCCTTCGCCATCAAAGATCGATGTTCGTAAACCTCCAGGGTATAGACCATCATCGCAGATGCTGAGATTTTCGGATGCAACTTGGGTACCGATTTTGTCTTTGAACGGGGATTGGTTGCGCTGGACGTTATCGGCTTTGATTGCAGCCATGAGTGTGTAGGCAAAGAGATCTTGGAGAGCTAATTGTGTAAGGATAACTGTGGAGGTTTGAGTTGGGACTGGCTTGGGTTTGAGGGCTAAGAGGGCGAGTTTTGCAGCTTCTTTTCCTACCCAAGAGGGGTTGAGGTTGTAGTTTCTTGAGGCGTTAAATTCGAAACAAACCGGAGTTGTAGCGTTTTCGTCTTTTGCTAGTGTAGCTAAGCTACATTCAGTTATGGTTCCTTGGTCAAAAGCGACTAGATCATTAGAGTTAGCTATGGCATTAGCGGCATAACCGCTACCAACACCGCCTGCGATTGGAAATATGCGTTGGTCGACTTCACCTGCGGCATCTATCATAGTGGCGGTTATTTTGACAAGATCTTCAGGGCTGAGGTCAACTATTTTTTGGTCAAAAGTGCCCTGGATTGTGTTGTAGGGTTTATTTTGGGGAAAGCCGTGCCAGTCAGGGTCGGGTCTGCTGGCTTTAGCTGCACTCAATGCTTGTGTAGCAGCGTTTTCAATGGCTTGAGGGTCACCGATGAGGTTTGTGTAGGCAAAGCCTACAGCTTTGTTTAGAGTGACTCGTATGCCTAATCCGTGATCGATGATACGATCGGTTTTGATTATTTGACCCAATTCGATGCCAATGTTGGTTGCTTGCCCATCGTAGACGTAGACTTCTGCCTCAGCGGCACCCAGTTTTAGGGCTGATTTAACTGCGTTCTCTGCTAGGCTAATTAAAAAGTTTTTTTCAAGCACTGCCACCAACAATCACCTCGCTGACACGTATATGGGGTCCGCCGTCGCAGATAAAGGCTGTTTGTCCCTTTCCGCAACGACCCGGATATAGGGTAAAGTCTTTAGCCACACCATCTACTTTGTGGAGTGTCTCAAAGGTATTGCCGCTGATGGATGCGTTGCGAACAGGTGTCTGGATTTCACCGTTTTTAATTTCGTAACCTTCTTGTATGCCCACCTGAAAGGTACCATCAAGACTAGCTTGTCCACCGCGAAAACTCTTGAAATAATAACCTTCTTTGACGCCTTCGAGGAGTTCTTCGAGGGTCTGGTCTTTGGGTGCCATGTAGGTGCATCGCATACGGATAATGGGTTCTACACGAAAGTCCTCGGCGCGTGCATTACCGGTGGGTTGGGTATTGAATTTTTGGGCGGTTTCTCGATTGTGCATCAAACCGCATACAACACCGTCTTTTATAAGCAAAGTTTTGTGGCTAGCGATGCCTTCATCGTCATATTTAAACGCGCCAAATGCACCCTCTATAGTACCGTCGTCGTAGAATGTAACAAGATTAGAACCAATTTTTTTGTCCATGTTACTATCAAGTAAACCTCCAGATAGTGCAAGATCGGCCTCGGCGAGATGACCAAATGCTTCGTGTACAAATACGCCAACTACATTTGGACCAAGCACCACGGGAGCTTTACCGCCTTTGGGCGGTTTGGCGTTAATTTGTCCAATAGCGCGCTGAGCAACTTTTTTGCCCAGCTCCTCAGATGGCTGATCATCAAATAATTCATAACCAGAGGTGGAACCGATTTCTTCGCTGCTAAAGGTAAAAATCCCCTCGGCTTGTGCAGAGGCGGTTATGCGGGCCCAAACATAGAGTTTATCTTGTTCGATGCTTGTGCCTTCGCTGTTAACAAAAAAGTTTGTACCCATCAGATCCATGTAATCCAATCCGCAACTCTTTATGCGGGAATCAAAACCTAAACTTGCTTTGTTGATGTCGAGAGCGTTTTTAATTTTGTCCTCCATGGCGATATTGTTGGGATTCTTTTTGGGGTTAGCACGCACATGATCCTCCACTATGGGGGCAGATGCGAGTTTAATGGGCGTTTTTAAGCGTTGACTTACCAGCTTTGCCATGCGGCAAGCATCCGAAACAGCCTCCACTAAAATTGTACTGTCCAATGAACCCACAGAAGCAAACCCCCACGCACCATTGACTAAAACACGGATAGCCACACCGGACTCAATACCCTGCTTAGCGACTTCTACGCGTTCCTCTTTTAGAGTAAACATGGTTTTAGTTAGACGTTGGGCACGTGCTTCAGCATAGTTTGCACCGTATTTGGTGACTGCTGTGGCGGCGATTTTCTGCAAAACATCCTTCAAATCATTTGACCTATAGAAAATAGTTTGAAGTAGAAATTAAACCATACGTTTCAATCGCTAGCTTATTAACAGAAATCGCTCATACTCCGTTGTTGTACTCGCGGAGCCGCCAGAGGCTTAGCTTTGATCACTGAAACATCAACATCAAGGGTAAGTTGTCCATATACGCCATCGTATCCGGGGGTAACTTTTGCTGAGCCATCGCGTACCTTTATGATGGCCTGTGCAAAGGATGCATTGACCACTGAGGCCATCGCCTCAAAGGGGGCATCGATAAGCACGGAGTATTCGTCTCCAAATTTCTCTATAAGAGTATTGTAGATTTTCCAGACCGCTTGAATAGCAGGGGAATCGGTTCCAATGACAGCCGCGATGACTTCACTTAACGGTAAGAGACGTTTAAACCCTGGGGCATCAGAGCGACTGTAGTCTGAGGGGCGGTCGGCAAGTTCTTCTACACGTTGCTCAACACCCTTGACGAGTTTTCGGCGGCAGACAGGACAAATATTACCAAATTTCATAGCCTCAGAGGGTGAGAGGCTGACTTTGCAGTTGCGATGCCCAGTCCAGTGGTATTTACCATAGGCAGGATCGGTTTCGATGGTGAATTTGAAGTGTTTGGGATCATTGTTAGATATTGCAGCGATCACCTGATCGTAGGTAAAGTTGGGGAGGTCAAATACGTTGGCTTCTCTACCAATACGCCAGGGCCAAAAGCTGTGACAGTCACTGTTTGAGATTAAAGCGTATTTGTCTAGTCTGCTTAGTCGCCAATTCATAGCTGGATCAGAGGACAGACCTGTTTCAAGGGCATGGATGTGTTTGGTCATGTCTTGGTAGCAGTCCTCAACGGTGTTAAAGCCGCTAAAGGCTCCAAAAAGGCTAAACCAAGGCGTCCAAGCGTGTGCGGGAAAAACCATGTTATCGGTACTAACGGCCATAACTTCTTCGACAAGTTGTGGTGCGGTACAATCTAGAATAGGGCGTCCATCAGAGGCTAAATCTCCAAAGTGTGCAAGGCGTTCATTAATTTGGTCAACTACCTCTAGACTTGGGGTTAATATGACATGATGTATTTTTTTGGATGCACCCTTGTAGTCAAAGATTGTACAGACCTCAGTTTGGAGCATAAAACACACAGGTGAATCAGCGTTAGCAAGCTTGAATAATCCGGTGTCTGCTTCGGGGAGGAGCGCTTCACGGATCTCTTGTAACCACAATGGATGCGAGAAATCACCCGTACCCACCAAGTTGAGCCCCTTAATTTTTGCATACTTTGCTATTTCACATAGACTCATCTGTTCGCTGGTCGCACGACTGTATCGACCGTGAATATGAAGATCCGCTATTACTCGAATTGACAAACATCCCCCTAACTACTCAAAGCTTGTTAAAGTTGAAGTTATAGGCCGGCGGTAATAGATTAAGTTTGCCCGATACCAATGTCATCAGGCCAACACTACAACGAACGCTACTTTAAATCACATCCATTACAGTTCGTGTCCTAAATTTCCAAAAATTATACGCGTACGGTATTTTGAGTTTTTTGCAAATAACATTCCCAATCAATATCTAAAACTAGCCACATAGATCAATCAAATATTTCGGGCGTAATAATTTATACACATGCCTAATTTTAGCAGATTTATTTCAATTTTTCACAATTTCAGTGTTAATACGATTAATATTGATGAAAAAATGTGGTTGAGTTGGGCGAAGTGTTCGTTATTGCGCAGTCTGAGTTGGTTATTGTTGTTGGGATTTGGTTTGTAGTTTAGTGGTCCATGTCGTTAACGATTCTAAAAGTTGGCGGATGAGTTGGCGGGTTTGTTGGTTAGTCAGGTTTCCTTTTTCATCGATGTTGTTTGAGGCGTCTGAGAGCATCACTTCGGGGTGGTTAATCGGGTGCATATCAAGGAAAACAAAAACTTGTCGCAGGTGATATTGCGCTCTGGCGCCGCCAAATCTTCCACCAGAGGCGCTCATAATGGCAACTGGTTTGCCCTCTAAGGGGTTGCCTTTTGGGGGTCGGCTGGCCCAGTCTAGGGCGTTTTTGAGTACACCAGAGAGCGAATAGTTGAATTCAGGGGTTGCGATAAGTAGTGCGTCTGAGTCACGTATTTTTTCTTTGAACTCCTCAACTTTAGGGGGCAAGTTAGTTTCCAAATCGGCGTTATATAGAGGAATGCCCTCCAAATCATATGTTGCTATAGTCACCATAGGTGGTGCTACTTCAACAGCGGCTCGAACTAAAGCCTTGTTATAGGAACCAACACGTAGACTCCCCGCAAAAGCTAGAACCTTGATTTTATTGGTCAAAAGAACACCAAAAAGATTAGGTTAACTATCGATTTAAAGATGCTGATGATCCAGAAGGGGCGCGGTTTACAATATTTTTTTATTGCGCCGTGGTGCACCTACAGTTATGCATGAATGGGCCTTAGCTGAATCCATCCTTGTTTCTGTCCAACAAATCGCAGAACAGGAACATTTAGTGTCAGTTTCAGAGGTCACCATCCGGGTAGGGGCACTACAACAAGTGGAGCCAACGATTCTGCGGTTTGCTCTAAACCAGATGCGCCAAGACCCGCTAGTGGGTACTAAATTTCGGATTCTAAAAGCAAAATCTACCCTAAAATGTCGGGTCTGCAACATCACTTGGCAGTACAACGCTAAAAAGCTCGACAAAGTTGCCGCTGAAGCCATCCATTTTGTGCCTGAGGTTGCTCATAGCTACATTAAGTGTCCTAAATGTGGCAGTCCAGACTTTGAAATCGTGGGGGGGCGTGGCGTTTGGCTTGAGGATATAAAAGGGGTCAAACGCAGTGATTGACCCTCGTATGAGCATAATCAAAGAGCGATTAACAAAAACAGGGCGAGTTATTGCAATCTCCAGCGGTAAGGGTGGTGTTGGTAAAAGCATGGTTGCATCGGCACTAGCGCTTGGACTTGTTAGAAGGGGCTTTAGAGTGGGATTGTTCGATGTGGATTTTACAGGACCCTCAACACACATAATTCTTGGAGTCGCTCGAGATGTACAACCTGTGGAGGATCGGGGGTTGGTTCCAGCTGAAGTGGAGGGTCTGCGCTATATGTCGCTGGTTTATTTTATCGGGGATAGGCCGGCGCCTCTGCGTGGAGGGGAGGTTTCAAATGCGCTCATAGAGTTACTGTCGGTTACCCAGTGGGGGCCGCTTGATTTTCTCATAGTTGATATGCCGCCAGGCATTGGGGATGCTGTGCTGGATTTGGTGCGGTTGGTTAAAAAAATTGAGTTCTTAATCATCACCACGCCATCGCTTCTGGCTTTTGAGGTTGTTAAAAAGCAAACGGTGTTGCTTGGGGAACTGGGGATACCCATAATTGGGGTGGTTGAAAACATGAAACAAGATAATCGTTCGCATGTCATTGAATCGCAGACCGAAAAACTTGGGCTAAGATATTTGTGTGGAGTTGCTTTTGATCCAAAAGTGGAGAGTGTCATTGGGCATCCAGCTAGACTCCTAGATACGGCTCTTGGGGAAATTATAGAAAAGCTAGAAAGGTTCTTGGCAGCAAAGAAGGGGAACGCTGATGGTTTGCAGGGCAGTGATTTTTGATTTTATTGGAACTTTAGTTCATTGTAAAAACTACAATATGGTTGATTCTGAGGTTAAGCTCTACTCTGCATTGCTCTCGGAGGGGTTTGGGGTGGAGAAAGATCGGTTTTTGGGTGCCTACAAAGAGGCGCATCAGAAGTATCGAAAAATTCGTTATGAGATGTTTAGAGAGGTGACCAATGCGGTGTGGGTTTCTGAGGCGCTGTGTAGCGTGGGGTTTAAAACGACCCCCGAGGATAGCGGGGTTAAGGCGGCGCTGAATATATTTTTTGAAGATTTTCTCAGCACCTTAGAGATTTGTAAAGGTGCTGAGCAACTTTTAGTCCAGACTGCTCAACAGTACCGGGTGGGCTTAATTAGCAACTTTACCTATGCGCCTGTGATCTATAGATGTCTTCAAAAAACAGGTATACACAGTTATTTCAATGCGGTTGTTATCTCTGATGAAGTGGCGTGGCGCAAGCCCAGTTCTAAAATTTTCTACGATACTCTAAATCGGCTCGGTGTTCAAGCGCATGAGGCGGTGTTTGTTGGAGACAGTCCCCTAGAAGACATCAAAGGTGCCAATGAATCGGGGTTGCGAACAGTGTTTATACCTTCGCAGTTTAACAGTCTAAATGATTTAGCTCAGAGTAAACAAATTCCAGATCAGATTGTAGAAAAACTTGAATTTGTTCCTCAGAAAATTAATCAAATTTTTGCCGCTGAGGTTTAATTTTTAGGTCTATGGTGTATTTAGAAAATAGTTGAATTCGGTAGGTTTTTACGTTTAGAAACTGTTTACTTGTGTGTGACTATCTTGGCTGGAAAGCTGTTAACGTTTGAGGAGGCTAAGCGCGCTGTTGATGTCAGTTTTAAGACACCGTTGCTAGAAACGGAAAAGATTGTGTTGCTAGAAGCCTACAATCGGGTGTTGGGTATTGATGTTGTGGCACCGCAAGATATTCCGGGCTTTAATACTGCGTCGGTTCAGGGTTATGCTATAAGCGCTCAAGATACTGTGGCGGCAAGTGAGGATAATTCCGTGACGCTCAAGGTTTGGGGGACGGTGACTGTTGGGGAGCAGCCCCGAGTTGGTTTTCTAAGTGGGGAAGCCGCAGAGGTTTCTTTGGGGGCGATTCTTCCGCAAGGTACCGATACAGTCATAGGGGTCCAAGATAGTGAGCGGGAAGATGATACTTTGCGGGTTTATGGGGAGGTTTTTCAAGGGGAAAACATGTATAAAGCGGGTTCAGACGTCCAAAAAGGTGCTGTTGTGCTTTTGAGGGGACAGGTTTTGGGTTCTGCTGAAATTGGTGTTTTAGCGGCTTTGGGGTTCACAGAGGTTACGGTTTTTAGGATTCCTATGGTTGCGGTTTTCTCAGTTGGTGCTGAAATAGGTGAATTGGGCAAGCCCCTGTTAGCGGGGAAGGTTTTTGATGTTGCCGCTTATAGTCTTTGTACGGCTGTGATGGAATGTGGGGCTAAACCGGTTTGTTTGGGCGTAGTAGACGATAGAGGGGCAATTGCACAAATGCTTCGAACGGCAGCAACTGTAGCGGACATGGTTGTGGTCTGTTCGAGTGTTGATATTGCAGAGGTTGTAGATGGGGTAGATAGGCCAGGGGTGGTTGTCGGTGGTGTTGCAGTAAAGCCGGGTAGCCAAACTGTGGTTAGTTTCATTGGTGAGAAGCCGGTTTTTATTTTGCCCAGTAATCCGTCTGTTGCGCTGGTGATGTTTCAGTTGTTTGCTCGGTCGTTGGTGCAACGTTTAGGCGGCAGGCCTGTTTCGGGTTTAAGAACTGTGAGGGCGGGTGCTGGCTCAAAAATGTTTGGTGCTAAGGGTAGATGTACCTATGTCTTGGTTGAGCTCAAGTTTGATGAGGAAGGCCGTTTAATTGCTGATCCCCTTCAAACCACATCAGGTGTGGTGTCGAGTTTATCGAGTGTGGATGGGTTTGTAGAGATTGCAGAAAATGCGCCAGCTATAGAGGCAGATCAAGAGGTTGTGGTTCTGCTGTTTCGTGGTTTAGCTAGTAGAGGTTAGGTTTCTTTTTTAAGAAGTATTAACACAGTCACTATCCAGGTGAGCGCTGGATATACAATCATGCTTAGTGCAACAAGCATGTTGCTAAACCCTACAAAGTAGAGGGTATAGAGCGAGAACACTGTAGTGGTGATCAGTAGAATAAACATCAACCAAGGTGTCCAAATACGTTTGAATAGAATACTGTAGGCAGTTATGAGACTAAGTATACCCAGAAAACCTATATGGGGCGGAAACCGTGTGAGCGGTAAGGAAACAAATAAAAGTACGCCTGTGGAAACATAGAAAACCATGGCTACCAACTCTTTATGATTTAGACTCCTAAGTTTGGTCGCTATGGACACGCTATTCGCCTATTGATATGCAGTATGAATAACTAATAATTTTTGCGGCTAATTAAGCTGTACTTTAACTTACTTAGCAAAGGTGGAACAACAAAATTACGTGTGTTGACAAAATGTTTAATGAGATGAAATGATTAGAATAAATAAGCGTGTGAAAGCCAACAGATTAGGGTAGAGCAGTATGTTTAAAAAATTATTTTTATTATTCATCAGTGTTTTTTTAGTTTTTACACTTGCATTTATAGCCTTTACCCCGGCTTTTGCGTCTGAATTGCCAGATTTAGCGGCATTAAAAGCAACGGATAGGAATTCATATTCTGCTGAGATTTATTGGAGATTGCTTGATTGCTTTCCCATAGTTTTAGTGCAGACTATAAATGGGGAAGATGAGATAGTTAGGTATCCTGATGAGTTTGCAGGGGCCTTTATTGATGAATCTAATAATCTGCATATTGTTTTAACCAAAGATGTCGATATGAAAACAGAGTATGATTATCGAAAAATAACGGGTTATGATGAAGACATTGTTTTTGAGGTTGCAGAGTTTCCCTTGTTTTTCTTATATGAGGTTCAAAGAGCGCTGGATGGATTTATGATGGAATACAATATTGAGGCCACCTTGATAGATACACGTACAAATAGATTAAACATTCATTTATTTGATCAATCAAAAGAGAAAGATATTGTCGAGTTTCTTAGAACTAGATTTGACAAATTTGATGATAATTGCCTCATATTTGGAGACCCGCTTGGAATTACGCCAGCATACGACATGAGAGCAACGGATAATTCCACCCCACAAAATCCACTCCAATCTAATCTAATTATACTTCTTGCCGCAGCAGGTATTGTTGCAAGTCTCATAGCAGGCGTTGCATATCTGAGACGAAGAAGGACCCAGAGTTCACAAGCCAAATTTAGAGACATATCAACCCATAAGGTCAGCTAAATGGACACTATAGGTTTTAGTCAAAAATCAGAGTCGGGAGTGTTTACGATTGGATATTCCACGCGCTCACTTGAGGAATTTATAGAGTTGCTCAAAATCTATGATATCACACTACTATCAGATATTCGCGCGGTTCCTCAAAGTCGCTACAATCCTCAATTTAATAAAGAAGCACTCCCAGACAACCTCAAACGCACAGGCATAAAGTATCTTCATCTCCCCGGCGTCGGTGGTCTGCGCCATCCTAAACCCAACAGCACCAATCGTGCATTGGAGGGACAGCTCCGCGGTTATGCAGACTATATGCAAACCAAAGAATTCACTGAACAACTCCTAAAGATAGTGGTACTATCACAAGAAAACCGACTAGCATTGATGTGTGCAGAGGCGTTGCCCTATAAATGTCACCGAATACTGCTCAGTGATGTGTTAACAGCACGACACATACAAGTATTGCATATCATAAACAAAGAAAACACAGTTACACATAAAATTAACGAACTTGCACAGGTGAATGGCGGGAGGGTGTCATATCCACTCTATACTAAAGAGACCCCGCAAAGAACCCTAAGCGATTTCAGAACCACATAGAACAGCGCTTATGTTACTTTGTTGTTGATTGCTTTTGCGCACTGCAAACCAGAACTATACACATCGGTCCATCGGTGGACTTCTTTTTACGAATCAGGCAGACCCCCATTATTTAAGCACAAAACGACTCTAAAATCAGGCGTTTCTAAAGTTTGGGGTATATTTGGTTTTACCCAGTTAATGTCCGCTTATCGACATATCGCATAGAAAAACATATAAAACTATCCATAGATAACCTCACATGATTTGATATGGGTAGAAAAATTGAGTTAAACAAAGAAGGATTCTCTTTAACTGAAGTTGAGGTAGAGGGATTTTTGGAGCGAATAGTTACGCCACTTGGAAACTCTGCCAAAGCCGATGTGCCCAAACGATATATTGGCCAAAGAGTCTATATCGTCATTACCAAAATCAAAGACAAAGACAAAGATGAATAGACATCAAACAAAAATAGCAAGAGAAAAATATTGCCGCAACCCCTTTTGGTGGGAAATTATAAGAAAGCAAAGGCAGTCACGGTTAAACGAGGGATTAAACATGCAAAAAAACTTTAACCAAACCAACACCGGTCAACCAAACCCTATTGCAACCTATGGAAAGCAACAGCGGGCAAGCAGGTTCTTTGCAAGTTTCCCCGGTTTCTTTGGCTTTAGCGGTTTTTTAGCCTTCGCCGCTTTTCAATACCATAACCCTTGGTTTCTATTTCTATTTTGCCTTTTTTTGCTTTTCAAAGAATTTAAACACTGGAACCCCAAACTCAAATATCTAGGCGCTTTAGGAATAGTGGGCTTAATAGCAGGTCCACTAGGAGTAGCAGGCACAATTGTTGTGTAACAAAATAGACAACAACAAAATTAGTGAATTTGAGAAAAATCGTTGGAAACGATGCAACATCACACCACCCATGACAAACATAGTTTCACAGATTAAGAAAAATTGTTGCCAGTGCACCGTATGTGTTTAGGTGTTATGGGAAACGTAAACACCCTGTGCAACAATATCACCATATTGTCCATAAATCCCAGCACAAGCCAAACACACAGTGCGCAATGCCATCCGACATGAAATTGCTCGACAATCAAACTGGAACCCCCAACAACACCCCAAAGACAACAACTAACCTAGCTAAAAAACCAAAGAAACAACAACATTAAAAGAAAACAAAAAACACCCAAAACCGCCAACCGACAGAATTCTACAAACCCTGCACAATATAACCAAACCTAAACTGACTAAAACCCAAACCCCAGAAAAACAATTAACATTTGGAAAATACACAATCTAAACACCCCACCACCACAAACAGCCATAATTTTATGTAACATGGAAAAAGTTAGGTCTGCGAACCACATGACAATGAATCATGACAAGGAATTGAGTAGATGGCCCAAGTTGAGCTACTGTTCTGTGTTGAAAAAACATTGAATCGGCTAAGGATCGAGAGATCTAAGGTGACGGAATTCCAATACACACTCAATATGACCTCTATAATGGGACTACACTAGCGCACTGTAATGTGTGCCGCTGACTCAAAAAGTAGGGGAAGCGGAACAGATAACAAGGTGCTAAAGGTTTGCGGCACGTGTGATGCGAAGCGCCAAGATAACATTTGGCATCATAGCAATCATTTGTGTTGGTTTGCTAAGTTGGTTGCTGGCAAGCGGAGTGCGGTGAAAGTCGCATGCTCTTGTTCTGAGAGGGGTATTTGGAAAAGGATTCGTAAGAGTACCTCGCTGGGTGCCTACTCTACCAGTGCATCTGCACTATAAAGCACAAATAATTTTTACACTATTGGACGTTTGTGTTGTGAGGACATCAAGAAATGCATTTTGGATAGCGCAGTTGTATTGTTGGGGGTAAATTATTCAAAGATGGCGTAATTGGTTATGTTGAGGTTTTTTGGAGTTTAGCTATGAAGAAACCATTACATTGGTGGATATGTGGGTAGAGTCGACGGCATTCTGTTAGGCCGGCTAGTCCAGGTGAGCCGAATTCGGGGGTGATTGAGGTTAGTTTAAAGTTGGGATGTTCTTTTAGAAATTGCTCCACTACACCTTCGTTTTCTTCTAGAGTTATGCTACAGGTGGAGTATGTTAGGGTACCGCCGGTTTTGACTTTTTGGGCACAGTTAGCAATCATTTGTTGCTGGATTTGGCTCATGTTGGCTATGGATTTGGGACTCAGCCGCCATTTTGCTGAGGGCTGTTTGGCAAACACACCAGAGCTGGTACAGGGGGGATCAAGGATTACTAAATCAGCTTCACCTACAAATGGAATCGATACCCGCGCATCTGCAACGATGGGTTCGGTGATTTTGGTTTTCATTCGGCTAGTTTCTTTCTGCCAAGTATGCATGCGCTTAGCTGAGAAGTCTACTGAAATTATGTTTCCGTGATTTTGCATAAGTTGGGCAAGAAAAGTTGTTTTGGCTCCGGGTGCTGCACAGACATCAAAAACTGTGTTGCCAGAAACGGGGTTTGCAACTTGAGCGGCAAAACAGCTGGCTTTGTCTTGTATATAGAACAGACCGGATTTGAGGCTTGGAGAGGTGTTTAGAGGTGTTTTTTGTGCTATGACTTGGTAGGTGTAGTTTAGGGGTTGGGCTTTTTCGAGTTTAATGTTTTCAGCGGTGAGTTTTTGGAGGATTTCTTCTTCGGGTGCTACTAGGTTGTTTAGGCGGATGTAGGTTGGCGGGGGGGTGAGGCTGCCTTTGAGAAATGTGTTTGCTTCTTGTTTGCCAAAGAGTTTGATGCAGTATTCTACAAACCATGTTGGATGGTGGGTTTCAAGGGCGATGCGCTCAGTTTCACTGGCGGTTTCTATGATTGGCGTAAGTGGCTGGGTTAGAAGAAAACCCAAGTGAGATTCGGCTTCGCGTATGGTTTGCCAGCCCAATATCGAGCGGCCCAGACTTGCGATAGATTCGGCTTCTTTTATGGAGAGCTTGTTCCAGTTTTTGGCAACCCGGGTTTGATACACATAGAGACGTAGAAAGGCTTGTAGGCCTTGGGTGTATTCATCTATTTTTTTGGGCGTGATTGTGGTGTTGATGAATTTATCGATGAGATTTTTACGGCGGGTGGTTTCAACGATAAGGCCATATGCTAAGCGGATGGCCCCAGCATCTTTTATGCCTAACTGGTTTGTGGTGCGCATAAGTGCTGAGCGTTCATTGAGCCGGCGTATCTCCATCCAGCTCAGAGTCTCAATTGCAATGGTCCAAGCTTCCCGTAGCAAATTTTTATCCCACTCAAACAAATACGGCGTCCTAAATAAGGGAATTTGCAGAGTCTGTTACTTCAGCTCATCAGCCACATATGTTTATGAATTCTCCGGGGTGTGGTGTTGTGTTCTTTGACAAGCTCCATAAATGGATGGAGGTGAGGTAGTTGTCAAGAAGACAAATTCGAGAAGAAACGGACTTTAATAGAGGAAAAATGACGGTACAAGAAGCTGGCAGAAAAGGCGGTTCTATAGGCGGTCCGCGTGTCCGTGAACTCATAAGGGAAGGCAGAGAATTTGAGCAAGAAGAAGAAAGATAGTGCGCTTGTAACCACAGCAGCTAACAGAGAATCGATGACACAAAGCGTGGAAATCAAACTCACAACCGCTAGCTATCAATAAAGCGTATAAACAGTAACCCCCGTTTCTTTCTTATTTATATAAATACACCGGGTTTTAATCCCGGTTAAAGTTTATTTTTTCGTTTAATTGACCAGATTGTTTTTGGTTTGTTTGTCACTAGACATTTTAGTCTCTATGTAACATATTTGCAAGGGAATATGGGATGGAGACACTAGACAGGTGGTTTGGTCAATCAACTAAATCGCCGCAGAAAGAAGTTGTTGAAGCGAAAGCACCTGTAATGTCTCAGCCGCCAATAGAGCCACCAAAAGAGGAGATTGTAGAGACACAAAAGCCTAAGGAGAGAAAACCTCGTCAGCTTCCACCGCTAGCTCCACAAAATTTAGGACCCTCTTATTTTGTTTCAGCGTCCTATGATGGGAGACACAAAAAAGTTGTGGTAAAGTTGTATGATCCTAAATCGGGGCAGCTTTACTTTTGGTATGACAACACAGGCCATAAACCATACTGTTTGACCAATCTTAAAACAGAAGAGTTAGAAAAGTTTGAACGCATCACAAGTCATGAGGGCTTTGAGCGGTTTGAAACAGAAAAAAAAGTTGACCCTCTAAACGATAGAACTGTCCAAGTTACAAAAATTGTGGTCAGAGATCCTCTTGCAATCGGAGGACGCTCCTCAGAAACAATACGTGACATAATCCCCGATGATTATCCCAAAGTTTTGGGCAGCAACATTCGAGATAGCGACACAAAAATTTGGGAATCCAAAATCAAATATTACCAATCCTACATCTATGACACCCAACTTTTACCGGGTATGCCCTATGAAATCCAAGATGGTACACTTATTCCAGTTGTTGATAATAGGGCCACAGAGAATTTGAACAAAATAAAAGAGCTCTTTGTAGATTGTAACACAGAAGCCGAACAGGAATATGCTCAGTACTCTATGATGTGGGCTCAACTACTTGAAACATCCGCACCTAGTTTTCGTCGAGCCGCCATAGACATTGAGGTCTACTCCCCCCTTGCTAAGCGAGTACCTGATGCCCGCGAAGGAGCCTGTCCAGTTATCGCCTGCTCTATCTATAGTAGTGATGATGAGAAAAGAGTACTTATACTCAAACGGGAAGACACAAAACAAGGTGACCCCGCATTGACTAGGGGCATAACTGTTGAGTATTGTGAATCCGAAGAGGAACTGTTGCGCAAAATCTTTGAGGTTCTAAACGATTATCCATTCATTTTAACCTTCAACGGCGATGACTTTGATCTACGCTATCTTGCCCACCGCGCCTACAACTTGGGACTCCAAAGAAAAGACATCCCCATAGACATCGGCAAACGCGTCTGCATGATACGCTATGGCATACATGTTGATCTCTACAAATTCTTCTTCAACCGCTCAGTGCAAATTTATGCCTATGGCGGTAAATACAAAGACGTCAGCCTAAACGATGTTGGCAATGCCCTAATCGGCACCCCAAAAATTCAACTCGACAAAGATTTTGGCGACCTCAACTACAGTGAACTTGCCGCATACTGCCTACGGGACAGCGAAATCACCTACAAACTCACAAGCCACGACAACGACTCAGCGATGAAACTAATTTTGGTGTTAGCCCGAATCGCAAGCATGCCCATCGAAGACGTCAGCCGCCAAGGCGTAAGCCGCTGGATACGCAACTTTTTGCAACGCGAACACCGTAACCGCGGTATGCTCATCCCCAACGCAGAAGACATACTAACCAAAAAAGGCAAAACCAGCACAACCGCGATCATTAAGGGTAAAAAATACAAAGGCGGCATAGTCGTCGAACCCACCCCAGGCGTCCACTTCAACGTAGCAGTGATGGACTTTCCCAGCCTATATCCCTCCATCATCAAAGTCTGGAATCTAGGCTACCAATCCATCTGTTGCAACCACCCCAACTGCCGCACACACACCATCCCCGACACCCAACACTGGGTATGCACCGAAAAACGAGCCCTAGAAAGCCTCCTAATTGGCTCTTTACGTGATTTGCGGGTACACTGGTACAAAAGCCGAGCTAAAGACAAAACCCTACCAGCAGAATTACGCAGCTGGTATGGCATCACTCAAGGAGCACTCAAAGTCATCCTAAACGCCAGTTATGGCGTATTTGGAGCCGACAGCTTTGATCTCTACTGCCCCCCCGTCGCCGAAGCAACCGCGGCCATCGGACGCTACAGCATCACCCAAATACTCAACCACTGCCAAACCATTGGAATCCAGGTGCTCTACGGTGACACTGATAGCTTATTTCTCAAAAACCCTTCAAAAGAACAAATCGATGAAGTCATGCGCTACACCGAGCAAGAATTAGGCATGGGCATTGATGTAGACAAAACTTACCGATACGCCGTTTTTAGTTCACGCAAAAAAAACTATCTAGGCGTACTCGAAAACGGCACAGTTGATGTCAAAGGCCTAACAGGCAAAAAAAAACACATCCCCCTGTTTATAAAAGACGCCTTTAACCAAATGAAAGAACGACTCGCACAAGTCAAAAACCCCGAAGACTTCGAGAAAGCCCGAAAAGACATCGCCGCCATCGTTCGAGACCGCCATCAAACCCTCAAACGTAGAGAATGGAAAGAAAACAACGAACTCGCCTTCCATGTGGTCTTAGGCGACGACCTATCACACTACACTAAAACGACCCCCCAACATGTAAAGGCCGCACGAATTTTGCAAAAAAGTGGTAAAGACCTGCGAGCCGGCGACCTGATAAGCTTTGTTAAAGTCATCAAAGCCTCATCTTCCCGCCAGGGAAACGAAGATAATTCAGGCGTAAAACCTATCGAGCTAGCAAGCCGCAATGAAATAGATGTTGAAAAATACATCGCCTACCTACAAGCTACCTTTGACCAAGTCTTAGATGCACTAGGCTTAAATTACGAAGAGATCATCGGATTAACCAGACTAGCAAGCTTCTTGGGCGCCTAACTTGCTTCAGATAAACCAAATTTGTGACTACCAAAACTCAGCCACATAGCAATAAAAATAGCAAACACTCTCAAAGAGAACTGTATATCTACAGGTAGTCTATATGAGCAAAAAAATAGGTAAAAAAGCACCACCCTATTTCTACGATGGCCCCCCGACCAATAAAGAAGACCGCATAGACGAGACTGAGGATATCTACAATACAGATGAGCGCAACGAAATGCTGGATGATGATGAAATAACAGCGGCTGAAGACGGCTTTATGCGCGGGCGCCAAGAAGAGACACCCAGCAGAAGACAAACCCTCAGAAACACCATCAGTCACACTGATGGGATAGCAAATGAGTTAGCTAAAAAAGACGCAGAAGATGACTAGGAAACTGTACAAAAATAACTTGTGATCACTTGGTTGGGGAAATGACATAGTTCCACACTCCCCCTATGCGGCCCTATCGCATACTATCCCTATCCTGGTATCTAGCATCCAAAGCAAACACCCTAAACGACTCAGGTAGCTGACTCCAATACTACCAAAACCCCAAAGGATCCCCCCCTAACAAACCAAGACATCACCCACCGCCTATACACCATAACCTACGACGACATAAGGACCTTCCACAAACACTGGCTAAAACAAGCCTCCAAAACCACAACAATGCGAGATCCTTGAGGCTCTAGGGTGGATCAGCAGGGTTGATACCCCCATAATTTTTTTGGGAATTTACATTTTCAAACAAAAGCCAGTTTGGCAGTACAAGTTTGGCAGTTTGAACGGTTCTATACACATAAGGCTTATATCTTCAGTGTCAGCTTTTTTTGGCTGAAGGGTAAGCTATGCATAAGAAACTCTTGATTCCGGGCCCTACAGAAGTGAGTAGGGGGATACTTCAAGAACAAAATCAATACTTGATCGGTCATAGAGAAAAAGCGTTCTCAGACCTCTATGGTGGAATAACTGATAAACTCTCCAAGTTCTTTGAGTTATCTGACGCGTATAGGCCTACAGTTACCACAGGGTCGGGGTCGATTTGGTTTGATATATTGGGTCGAAGCGTTGTTAAAGATAGAGTGCTTGCATGTGTGAATGGGGCATTCTCAGAACGTTGCTCACAAACGCTTATGTCGTGTGGTAAACAAACTGATGTTCTCAAAGTTGAGATGGGACAAGCCATCAAACCGGATGCTGTTATTGAAAAACTCGCTGCAAATAAATATGATACTCTAACAGTGTGTCACAATGAAACCAGTACGGGGGTCCGAAGTCCCATTGCTGAGATTGGAAAACGGGTCAGAGAAGAGTTTCCAGAGGTTATCTTTGCGGTTGATGCTGTTTCATCTATGGCAGGAGATAAAACCTCACCGCAGGATTTTAACTGTGATATCGTGTTTGGGTCTACCCAGAAATGTTTTGCATTACCCCCGGGTTTAGCGGTTGGTTTAGTCAGTGAACGTGCAATAGAGCGCGCCAAAATGGTGCCAAACCGAGGGGCCTACACGGATTTGGTGGATATTTTTGAGTTTGAAAAGAAGCATCAAACTCCCTTTACACCCAATATATCGTTGCTCTATGCGTTAAACAAGCGCTTAGATTTGCTTCTTGAGGAAACCTACGATAAAGTCTACATGCGTCATCAAGATATGGCAAGCTATACCCAAACATGGGCTAGGAAGCATTTTAGTATGTTTCCCGAAGCGGGATATGAGTCCATAACAGTGAGTTGTATAAACTCCAATGGCAGAGATGTTAAAGCCCTAAACCAGAAACTTGGCGAGAGGGGTTATCTTATAAGTGCGGGATATGGCAAGTTAGCGGATAAGACTTTTCGGATTGGACACATGGGTGAGTGGAACTTGCAGGGCATAGAAGAAGTCTTGGCAATAATTGACGAAATTTGGGGATTATAGTGGTTATAAAGATCCTTGTCAGCGATAGAATCGCCGATGAAGGTATAGAAATGCTCCAAGAAAAGGGCTGTGAAGTCACGATAGGTTGGGACATACCCAAAGCGGATTTGCCCAAAATCATAGGTGAGTACGATGGGTTGATTGTGCGCAGTGCAACCAAAGTTCGAGGCGAAATTTTGGAGAACGCCAAAAAACTCAGAGTTATCGGCAGGGCAGGCGAAGGGTTAGATAATATAGATTTTGAACGGGCAAAACAATTAGGCATCACCTTGGTTAACACCCCACATGTTTCCTACATAAGCGTCGCCGAGCTTACGCTGGGTCATCTCATAGCATTGGCCCGAAACATTGTGCAAAGCACCCTCTCGATGCGAGAGGGCAAATGGGAAAAAGACAAACTGATGGGTTCTGAGTTAAACGGTAAAACCTTGGGTATAATTGGTTGTGGTTTTATCGGCAAAGATGTTGAGCGGCTTGCCTTGGCATTGGGCATGAAAGCCATTGTTGTTGAGGAGTGTGTGTATGATCGTTTTGTTTCGCTGAGTGATATGTTGCCGCATGCAGACTTTATAACGCTCCATGTTCCATTGACCTCAAAAACGCGTCATCGTATTTCAAACAAGGAGTTCAGTCTTATGAAAGATGGGGTGTGTATCATCGATTGCTCACGCGGCGGCGTAATAGACCAAGAAGCGCTCTACCAAGCGTTGCTTAGTGGCAAAGTTGCAGGTGCGGCGTTGGATGTGTTTGAAGAGGAGCCGCCCAAAGATAGAAGGTTTTTTGAGTTGCCAAACGTTATAGCTACTCCGCATATGGGGGCTCAAACCTTTGAGGCTCAATATCGAGCAAGCATACAAATAGCTCACAACATTATAGATGTGCTAGAAAAATTAAACCTTAAAAGTGATACCTCCCTTGGTTGATATTCGGCCCTTTAGAGCGCTAACCTATACGTCAAAAGCAGGTGACCCTGCAGATCTTATAACCCAACCCTATGACAAAATCGATACTGCTCAGCAGAGAGCCTACTATGCACTCTCGCCCTACAATTTCTGTCGCCTCATTTTACCCTTAGAAGAAAACAAATACGAAATCGCTCATCAGCGGGTTAGTCAATGGCTAAAAGATCAAGTTCTAAGTAAGGAAAAACAACCAGCGGTTTTTGTCAGCCGGCAAAAGTTTCAGCTATATGGTAAGCAGTACATTCGTACAGGCATAATTGCTGCGTTAAGACTCTATGCTTACAGTGAAAATATGGTTTATCCTCATGAAGCTACCTATAAAGCGCCTAAGGCTGACCGATTAAACATGTTGCGCAATGTGCAAAAGGATTTGGAGCCTGTTTTTCTTATGTATCAAGATCCTCAAGCCCAAACTATCGATTTCATGGATGAGGTAACAAAAACTGAGCCTATAGTAGAGGTTACTGATGCCTTTGGTGTTGAGCACACTGTTTGGAAGGTCTTAGATTCAAAAAAAATTCAGTATCTTCAAACTATCTTTGAACAAAAAAAGATGGTGATAAATGATGGGCATCACCGTTATGAGAGTGCTTTAGCGTACCGAGATGAGATGCGTGCTAAGGGCAACTGGACGGAGGATGATGCGTTTAATTTTTATATGTGCTATATGGTGCCTGTGCAGGAGGAAGGGTTGGTTGTTTTGCCCACGCACAGGTTGCTTAAAACCTATAAATTGACTCCGGAGGTGCTGGAGGGGTTTAGTTGTTTTTTTATAGTTCGAGAAATTCAACCTACAGTAGAGGCTATTGAAACTTTTCTTTGTGGTCATATGGGGGAGCATGTTTTTTGTGTTTATGATGGCAACAAAGCCTGTGGGTTAACGCTTAGGCATGATAGTGCTGTTTATGAGTTTGTTGAAGCTTATGTATCTAAGGAAACCAAAGTTTTTGATGTTGTTATTCTTCGAGATATTGTTTTTAGGCAGGTATTGAGAACGGGTCAGTTAGATCTTGATGATACTATTCTCTATGAGCGCTGGGCGGGGGATGCTCTTGCAAGGGTTGATATTGGGGAGGCTTCCATGGCGTTTTTAGTTAATCCGATTTCGGCAAAGACGGTGGCTGAGATTGCGGTGCAGCGGGAGCTTTTGCCTGAAAAAAGCACTGATTTTTATCCTAAGCTGGTCTCAGGGTTGGTGCTTATGGATATTTCTGTTGGCGAAAAGTTGTAGTCTATTTTTTTAAATATTTTTTGATAGTTGGAGGTTTTATTTTGTTTGATAGAAAGTGTTTTTTGAAATTGTGCGTATTTGTTAGTTTTTTGCAGTTAGTGAGTTTTAAGTGATATGGTTTAAGGTGGATTATATTGGTTCTAAGTGTTCAGCGTTATGCGAACAGTAATTTGTCAGCATTATTTGTTGTATAGTAGTGGTTATGCGTTATTTTAGTCATTTTTTATGTCAATAGTGCATTTTTGTGACCGTGTAGAGTGTGTTTTTGGGCATGTCATGAGAAAGTGTGTTGTAGATAATGTATTGTCCATCTGAGTTGTCACTTTTTGGTACACTAACTATATTAACTGATTTTGCACGAATTTATTTTAAAAGAGGAAAAAGCACATCAAATCTTAATACGATTAAATCATGTATTAAGACACATCGCTTAATAGCGATAAAATGAAGAGGTAAAAAACAATGACCAATGAAGAAACCACCCAAACCACACCCAAACCAATCACAAAATACACCGCAGAACTCATCGGCACAATGATTCTAGTAACCATGGGCTGCGGAAGCGCAGTCATCGCAGGCAGCTACATCGGCACCCTAGGCATAGCACTCGCATTCGGCCTATCTGTCATAGCCATGGCATACGTCTTTGGCCGCATCAGCGGATGCCACATAAACCCCGCCATCACCATCTCAATGTTTATCGCAGGCAAAATCAACACCCGCGACACCACACTCTACATCACATTCCAATGCATCGGCGCAATCATCGGAGCAGCCATACTCTACACAATCGCAATCGGCAACCCAAGCTACAGCATCGCAATCAACGGCCTAGGACAAAACTTCTATGGCACCACACCCAACAGCTTTAGCCTAATTCCAGCCCTAGTTGCAGAAATCGCACTAACATTCATCTTCGTTTTAACCGTACATGGCACAACACACGAACGAGCACCCAAAGGCTTTGCAGGCATCACCATCGGCCTAACACTAACACTTGTCCACCTAATCGGCATACCCCTCACCGGAACCTCAGTAAACCCTGCAAGAAGCTTAGGACCAGCCCTCATAATCAGCATCTTTGACAGCACCACACCACTCAGCCAACTATGGCTATTCTGGGTAGCACCCATCATCGGCGGCATCTTAGCAGCCCTCGTCTGGAAAATGTTCAAAAAATAAAAACCAACCCCTCTTTTTTTAACCTCACTACAAAAAAACCCGCTAAAAAATTAAATAAATACAAACACTCAACAATATAGATAAAACTAAACAGCCACCATAAAATAGATCCACAATAAAGCACTAAAACCGCAAACAAACAAGTTAAAGTAAAAAATGGTTATTTGACGAACTTTGTGGGCTGACGCTTAAACCGTTTCTTACAGACTAAACTGCAGAAATGATAGGTATCACCCTCATAAGATATCTTGAATTTAGCAGTATTCTCGTCGAGAACTGCACCGCAAACGGGATCACGCATTGACATCAGGTGTGTTAAAGCCTCAACAACTGATGCAGCTTTCTGCCTATTAATGTTAGCGGTAAACCAAGTTTAAAAACACATACATTAGAACAAGTTTAGAACAAAAACACCCAAACAAACCCAACATAGAAACAAAAAAATGTTTGGACAAAAAACACAACCAACCACCACTAAACCACACAACATCTAACGATGAAAAACCGCCACCTAAAAAAACCCAACCTAAAATTTGTTAAACCCAGATCAGACTGCGCAAAAACGAAATTTTAACACACATCAATACACAATAAACTGACATATTATGTGTACTGACACACAATAAACTGGTATGTAGCACACATAAATACACCATACACCACAAACCAAACAAGGCCAAATCCATGCGATACAAACAAGAACTCAACAAACAACAAGCAACCCTAATCCCAAAAAGCCTCGACCAATACACAACACCAGACAACACATGCATAACAATACACACATAGGTTCTATGCTTGGAAAAAATATCGCCGTTTTTGCGCAGTCCGATGCCAACAAACAATAACAACAAAAGCACAAAGACACCCAGTTAATACGCAAATCAAATATTGAGGTTGCAACAATCTAACGTATATCAAAGCGAGCCTGAATAAAGAAACGCTTAACTGTAGAACCATCAATAAATGAAGTTGAGAGGAGAAAGTATGCCGTTCAATCTATTTCGCAAAAAAAAATCAGAAGACAAACCGCTTTTCACATTCCCCCAAAATGAACCACAGCCGCCAGCATCCACTCAGCCACAAAAAACCACAGAAATACCCAACACCCAAACCATAGACAACAAAGAAAACATAACAGCTAAACAACCCAACACCCAAGAAACCAATCCAGACCCACAAGAACATACCCCAGACCTACCAGCGCAAGTATCAAACGGCATAGATGACAACAAACCCATTGAGCCACAAAAAACAGAACCACCCCCACTTGCTCAAGAAGAAAAATTTAATGAAACATTGGAAACCACAAAAAAACCACAAGACCCAGACCTACCAGTGCCTCAAGAAGAGCCACCCGCTACTGAGACCCACAACGTTGAACCACCCGCGGAGAAGACTGAAACTCCAACACCAGCAGAGTTTCTAAGCAAGACATATCTAAAGGCTATGCCACTAAAAGATCTCGCAGATACTGAAAAAGTCAAAGCAGAAGTCAGTGATGGGAATATAATTATTTTGCGCGTTACACCTCTTGCAGGCAAAAACATAGAGGATGTAAAAAAGGCCGTTAATGAACTCTTTGAGTTTGCAGAATCCAGCGGCGGAGACATTGCACGCTTGGGCGAGGAACGAGTGGTTGTTTGCCCGAAAAATATTAGAATTTGGCGGGAGAAAACTCCTGCGCCAGTTACCAGCGAGCCTTTGCCTACAGCAGCCTAAAAGTTTCCAGCGGCGCTGGAACCACTGTATTTATACCCGCCTTATTATCTAAAAATCCAGCAAAGTTTATGGTTTTTTGTTTTTCACCGTGAACCACAAAAATGCGCTCAGGTTTAGGTGAGAGATGCGTTAGATAGTTGACGAGCTGACGCCGGTCACTGTGGCCGGAAAAGCCCTCGATTGTGTTAACACCCATTTTAACACTTAGAGCAACCATTTTACCCTCGTTATCCATCATAGTAACTTCACCTATACCTTTCTGGACACGTCTACCCATAGTCCCTTCGATCTGGTAGCTGACAAAGATAATAGAGTTGCGCTCATCTGAGGCCCAGGTCTTAAAGTATTCAATGACTGGACCACCTTCGAGCATACCACTTGTCGCTAAAACGATGCAGGGTTCGCCCTCCATTATACTTGAGCGCTGTCGAGGATGATCAACGATAGTAAAGTAGTCAGATTGGAAAGGGTTAACTTCTTCATGCAAAATACTGTGACGAACTTCTCGGCCCAAATACTCGGGGTAAGCGGTGTGAATAGCTGTAGCTTCGCTTATCATACCCTCGATAAATACGGGGGCTTCTTTCATCATACCACGTTTCATATAACCATCGATTACTAGCATGATTTCTTGTGCACGTCCAACGGCGGGAACAGGTATAAGGACTTTGCCTTTGCGCTCAAGAGTTTGGTTAATAACTTTGGTTATGGCTTCTTCTGCTTCAACCCGTGAGGGCACAATATCGTCAGGTCCACTGTAGGTGGATTCGGTGATAACAGTTTCGATGCGAGGAAATTCTGTTGCGGCTGCTTCTAGAAGCATTGTTCGACCAAATTTATAGTCGCCGGTGTAGACGATGTTGTGAAGGCCTTCACCTATGTGGAGGTGAACCATAGCACCACCTAGGATGTGGCCGCTGTTGTGGAGGGTCAGTCGAATGTCGGGGGCGATGTCGGTGACTACCCCAAACCGCAGAGGGATAGTGTGTAGGACACATTCGCGGACGTCTTTTTGGTCGTATAGTGGGGCAACGCCTTGTTTGTTGGCGACATCGAGATAGTCGAGTTGGAGCATAGTCATCAGATTTGAAGTTGGTGCAGAACAGTAGACGGGGCCGTCATAGCCGTATTTGTAGAGAAAAGGAACCAAACCACAGTGATCAAGGTGAGCATGGCTGATGACAACAGCATCAAGGGAGTCAATTTGAAATTCGGGGGAGTCAAATCTTGGGAAGGATTCAAAGGGACGGTTACTACCGGGGTGAATTCCGCAATCTAGAAGGACACTGCTTTCGCGTGTTTTTAACAGAAAACATGAGCGACCGACTTCTTGGGCACCGCCCAACACAGTAAGGCGTATGTCTCCTACATCATAGGTTTTGGGCCTGAAGATACGCTCGCCCACAGTGCGCAGGATACGTTCCCGTTCTTTGCTCTCAGAATGGAGGTAGTGGCGCATGTGGGTAACAATTTTAGATTTAATGGGAGGACTACGCAGTATGTGTGGGCGCCATTTGGTTTTTTTTATGATTTCTTGAAGAACAGCGCCGTTTCGACCGATAACTAGACCAGGTTTTTTGGTTTCAATTATAATTTCACCAAGGCTGGGGTCAAAGTTTATATCGGTTATTTCAGCTTCAGGCGCGATGAGTTCGCGGGTTATTTTTTCGGCTTCCACCTCAGGTATGCGAACTGAGGGGTCAGGCCGTATGACGATTCTTTTGCGGATAACACCGACGATTTCAGCTACGATACTGCTTTGATCGACTAAAATTTCAGGGCGTTTAGTATATACTGCAAGCATTGGACCCTCATATTCGATACGAGTGACTTCTGCTTCGCGGGGAACTTTTTGAAGAATATATTGGCTTATCTCTATTTTGTCTTTATCTTTTTCTTGGGTTCGTGCCACAGTATTAACTTCCTGCATGAAGCAGTTTAGCTTTCTCTTCTGCGGTTAATTCGGTGTAACCGTGTTCGTTGATAACTATAATGTTGTAATTGTTACCTGAGGCTACGTCGCGTTTCATAGCGGCGTTGACAGCCCGGGCGATAACTGGCAGGGTTTCAGCTATGACGCTGTTTTCTTTGAATTTATCTTCTAATACCCCAAGCGCAACGGGGGAACCACTGCCGGTAGCTATCATTTTTTCCTCATTTAGACTACCGTAGGGATCTAAATTGAAAACATGAGGACCGGTATCATCGATACCTCCAACGAGAACTTGAGTTGATAGAGGAACGTAGCGTGCGGAGAAGAGCAAATTAGCCACTAAGCGTGCGGCTGAGGCTACAGGGATGGGACGGTTCATATTGATTTTATATAGCTGTGCATTAGCGATTAGTATGTCTACAACACGCTGGGCATCAGCAACGGTACCAGCGATAGTCATGCCCATGTGGTCATCGATTTTGTAGACTTTTTTGCCTGCTGTATGAGCAATATAGTAACCCATTGTTACACGGGTATCAGAGGCCAATATCACCCCGTCTTTACAGACTACACCTATAGTTGTTGTTCCCTTAAGGATTAGTTGGTTAGCTGAATTATTTTGTGACATAGTTTTGTGCTCCCTAAAACTCCGTTTTGCGGAATGCCATCCACTGAAGGAAGATGCACCATGTAATCTTTCTGTGAACCTAATTAATATTTCGCCAAAGAGTGCAAAGTGTCTTTTCATAAAATAATTCCCCATCCCCACATTATCGCATGATTTCCGATTTTACCACCCAAACCACCCGCCCACAATACCTAACCACACCTCAGACCACAACCCCGCCCCAACAAACGCCATATTAGGCGTCTCATCCCTTCAAAGATTTAACACCCCATAAAACCGATCAGTATACACCACACAATAAATTCCCCCAAACAACCAAACCTAAACCTATACACATTGTAGAGACGATACTACTTTTCCAACTCACAACAACACCACTATTACCCTAAATTCCCACTTTTTAACCTCCATGCGATTTCATACGGCTGAAATAAGGGTGCCATTTTTGATTTCAGCTTTTATTCAACCATTTTCTCGCCAATACATATGGAGGTTATGTAACCCCCACGTTCAATTATTTTTCAGAAAAAAGTCGAGTTTTTACGGCGTTTAAGTGATTTAGAGCATTTTTAGCGACATATGGAGGTTAACTCTCGGGAATTTAGGATTACCGAGGTTAATCGCAAATATTCAAACGATAAAACGCTTGCCGAGATTCATATTATGCGAGCGCGGTATGCTTAAATGATTTTGACCTGCCGCGATTCTCTGCTATAACTGTATGCTAATCGTCGTAAATCAGCCAATAGCACCGTTTCTGTCAAAGTCATTCCCACGAGCGCACAGCCAAACGGAAGAACAGGAGCAGAGCAACTTTTAGGCCCACTATCAAAATATTGACACATCATTGGTTGATGTTGGATAGGTGCATTCCCAATATTGATACGCTCAATAAGGGATTACCTGCTTGGGAGAGGAATCGAAATGTCGTCTTTTTTGGGTAAATATTGATCGCGTGATTAGTGTTTTGGGGTTGTTATGGGAACGATTATTGGCAGAAAAGCTGTGTTTGTGTCTTGATTGTTGTTTTGGGTTTGTTTGCAAGGTTGTGACACGCATCACCTAACAAGTTAAATCTGCTTTTAGGTTCAGTTCCTAAATGTTTTTAAGATACCCAAAGTTTGAGTCAGTAATTGGCGGGTGAGTGAAGTCTCCCATCCGTTCCGCCAATAAAAATAAAACCCGGATCAGGGAGGCAAATATAGATGAAGATACAAAGTAGAGATTTAGCAATAATAGCAATATATAGTGCCCTCTATGTGACGTTAACAATTTCTCTTCAACCCATATCCTATGGAGCTTTTCAACTTCGCGTGGCCGGTGCTTTGCTTGCAACGGTACCGCTTTTAGGCAAAGCAGGTGTTTTGGGTCATGCTATGGGCGTTTTTATTGCCAATTTGTTTTCACCCCTTGGCCCCATTGACCTACTCAACACTCTGCCATCTTTGGTTATGGCCCTTATAGTTTACTATGTCTATAAACACACAAAAAATGAGTTCTCAGTCATTGGGACAGGTATTGCTTACTCAACAGTCTTGGGGATAACGGTTGGTTTGATGCTTAACTATGTAGTGGGCCTACCATTGATAGCCACTATAGCCTATGTTACACTAGGAAACATTGTAGCTAGCGTAGTCATCGGATGGCCGGTGTTTATGGTTCTCAAACGAATCGGTGTATTTGAAAGATGGTTTAACAGAGGCGAAAAATATGGGTGACAACAAAAAAAAGTGTGTTATTGTGCTAAGCGGAGGTTTGGATTCTGCAGTTGTTGCATATTGGGCTAAAACGCAGGGTTACCAAATCTATCCGCTAACCTTTAATTATGGTCAAATCGCACTCAAAGAAACCATAGCAGCACAAAAAATTGCGCAAACACTTAGCAACACTACCAAAATCATTGACCTCTCAGCCCTAAAAGATATCTATGGGAACGTCACATCTTTGATGAGCCGCAATATTCCCCTTACCGCAGAATTTAGCGATACCATCATTGTTCCCTTTCGAAACGCCATTTTTCTCTCTGCAGCAGTCGCATATGCCATAACGGTGGGGGCAAATCAGATCTTCTATGGCGCACAGGGCTCGGATGAAACCTGTTATGCAGACTGTAGACGGGAGTTCTATGAAGCCTTTGAGAAGGCCGCCCAGCTAGGAACTGAACAAAAAATCAGCATAGATGCGCCCTTTAGCGGCAAATCCAAATCGGAAGTCATAGAAGAAGGTTACAAGCTAGGTGTATCTTTTGGGCTTACATGGTCATGCTATCTTGATGGAGATAGGCATTGTGGTAGATGTGAGTCCTGTGTTAACCGCAGAAGAGCCTTTATTGAAGCAACCACCGCAGATCCCACAGAGTACGAGCAAATATAGAATACACAACGATTCCAACACCTATTAGCCACAATCACAAACACTACAACCCTTGCATAAAGATGCAAATCAAAACCCAACACCATAACAACTCCATTAAACGCCGCCTCCACACTCATCACACCATTTTTATGCAACCACAAAATACCCACAAACCCAAATCCACCCCACAGATATCTTCCAAAATCCACGCCCCACACTCCACTCATAGAGCCTAAAATCATGCCCGCTCCCCGCCGCATGCGCCGTACAGATAAGCTGAGTTTAGTACTATCAATCAACGTGGTTTTTAGGGGTACCTCTTTTTGCCACTGTAGTAGCGTCATTATTTTTTAGGCAACTCAATTAACTCCGTCACATCAATAAGGATAATCTGCCGCTATTGCAGGGTGTTCTAGCAGAGCCTTGCGTCTCAGCAGACCGAGTTTTTTGCTCGCAACTAAGCTGTCTTCTACCAGACTATTATATCATGGGTGGTGGCTTCGTCGACTTAATTCTATGTAGTTCTAGTTGGGTGACGTATTGGCACAGTTTAGTATCTTACGAGTGAAATTCTTTGTAAATCGCACAGAAAATTAGATCAAGGCAATACTCCTGCCAAGCTGGGAATCACAACAAGTTCCCTAAGCTTCAAACCAGTCAA
>Ga0123356_10000676_pt1 | contig 37752 bp, 22 predicted proteins | sample TergutEmb28metaG_2_FD_92546 | JGI IMG/M metagenome (GOLD analysis project Ga0123356, IMG submission 92546) | Embiratermes neotenicus P3 segment gut microbial communities from Petit-Saut dam, French Guiana - Emb289 P3 | ecosystem: Host-associated > Arthropoda: Insects > Digestive system > Gut ...
CGCCTTCGGTGAGGATGACAAGGCCACGACCGACGCTGCGGGCATCGCTCTCGTGAATCCGGTCGATGGCGCAGGTCGCTTCGATGCCACCGTCCCGCCTTTTGAGGGACTCCAGGTATTCGATGCGAACAAGCCGATCACCCGGGCTCTCAAGGAATCGGGTCGCCTGTTGCGGCAGGAATCCTATGTCCACGCCTATCCGCACTGTTGGCGCTGCAACACACCCCTCATCCAGCGCGCCGTCTCCTCGTGGTTCGTCGCGGTCACCCAGTTCCGCGACCGAATGGTGGAGCTGGGCCAAGAGATCCGGTGGAGCCCCGAGCATATCCGCGACGGGCAATTCGGACAATGGCTCGCCGGGGCCCGCGACTGGTCAATCTCGAGAAACCGGTTCTGGGGTTCTCCCATCCCCGTGTGGGTCTCGGATGATCCGCAGTATCCCCGCATGGACGTCTACGGTTCCCTCGATGAGCTGGAAGCAGACTTCGGGGTCCGCCCATGCGATCTCCACCGACCCTTCATTGACCGTCTGACCAGGCCAAACCCCGACGATCCGACGGGGAAATCGACGATGCGCCGCGTCCCAGAGGTCCTCGACTGCTGGTTTGAGTCGGGGTCCATGCCCTTCGCCCAGGTTCATTTCCCCTTTGAGAACGCCGACTGGTTTGAGCATCACTACCCGGGGGACTTCATCGTCGAATACATCGGCCAGACAAGGGGCTGGTTCTACACCCTCCACGTCCTGGCCACGGCGCTGTTCGACCGTCCGGCCTTTTCCACCTGCGTGGTCCACGGAATCGTCCTCGGCTCCGACGGAAAGAAGATGTCGAAGGCTCTGAGGAACTACCCCGATGTGAGCGAAGTCTTCGACCGTGACGGGTCGGATGCCATGCGCTGGTTCCTCATGGCCTCTCCCATTTTGCGCGGCGGAAACCTCGTAGTCACCGAGGAGGGAATCCGCGACGCTGTCCGCCACGTGCTCCTTCCCTTGTGGAACACGTGGTCATTCTTCGCCCTCTACGCCAACGCCTCACGGGAAGGCCAAGGAATCCGCGCCCGCCGCATCACGGACGCCGACGTTCCCCGCCTGGGGACCATGGACCGCTACATCCTCGCCCGCACCCGGGCGCTGATTGGCGAGGTCACCGCCCATCTCGACGAGTTCGAGATCCCCGAGGCCTGCGAATCGGTCCGGGTCTATCTCGACGCCCTCACCAACTGGTATGTCCGCGGCTCCCGCGACCGATTCTGGAGCGAGGACGAGGACGCATTCAACACGCTCTACACCGTCCTCGAGGTCCTCGCCCGCCTCCTCTCGCCCCTCGCGCCCCTGGTCAGCGAGGAAATGTGGCGCGGCTTGACCGGTGGGCGCTCGGTCCACCTGTGTGATTGGCCGACCGTGGGACCAGACGGTGCAGATGACGCCGCCCTTCCCCCCGCCGACGAGCTCGTGAGCACGATGGAGCACCTGCGCCAGATCTGCTCGGCGACCTTGGCCCTTCGCAAGGCCCGCTCGCTGCGCGTCCGTCAGCCGCTGGCCCGCCTCACCGTGGTCGATCCCGACCCGTCGCGCCTGGAGCCGTTCGTCGATCTCATCGCCTCCGAGGTCAACGTCAAGACCCTCACTCTCGCCCAGCTTGATGACGATGCCGCAGCTCACCACGGTATTTCGACGCGCCTGGAGGTCAACGCCCGCGCCGCCGGACCACGCCTGGGACGCGGTGTGCAGGCCGTCATCCAGGCCGCGAAGCAAGGTGCCTGGGAGGAGGACGGAGGGGCCGTCATAGTGCGCACTGCGGAGGGGCTCGTGCCGCTCCATGAGGGGGAGTACGCGCTTCGGACGGTCGTCGAGGAGGGCGGTCAGCGGGCGGCGGCAGTGCTGCCGGGCTCCGGGTTCCTCGTGCTCGACACGGCGCTGACCAGCGAACTTGAGGCTGAGGGCGAGGCGCGGGACCTCATCCGGCTCATCCAAGACGAACGCAAGGCGGTGGGTCTTCACGTCGCCGACCGGATCGATCTGACGCTCACGATGCCGCGCGAGCGGGTCATGGCAGCGCAGACTCACCGGGAGTTGATTGCGGCCGAGACGCTCGCCATCGTCCTCACCATCAAGGAAGGCGACGTCGCTGAGCCGACGATTCAGCTGGTCAAGCGGGACGAGAGCTGACCGGCGTGCCTGAGCCCCCCGAGGTCAAGCGCGCCTTTGCCCCGCCGCGGCCGGTCAGCGAGGAGCAGGCGGAGCGTGCGCTGTCACGCGCTGAAGCCGAGGCGGAAGTGCCGATGAGAGAGGCCTACGCCGAGCTGCTCGCCCGCGCGCCCGAGTCCGACATTGAGCCCACGCTCGAGCGGACAGCGCGAGCCCTCGCGCTCCTCGGAGACCCGCAGGAATCGCTGACAGTCATCCATGTCGCGGGAACCAATGGGAAGACCTCGACCGCGCGGATGATCGCATCGCTGCTGGTCGCAGCCGGAATCCGGACGGGGCTGTATACCTCGCCTCACCTGACCACCGTGCGCGAGCGGATAGAGCTGGACGGCGAGGAGATATCGCGGGCGGCCTTCGTTGCGGCCTGGCGCGAGGTCGCCCCGGCGATTGCCGCAGCGGACGCCGAGTCGCAGGCCGCGGGCGGGCCGCCCCTAACCTTTTTCGAGGCGCTGACGGTCCTGGCGTTCGCTGCCTTCGCCGATGCGCCCTGCGACGTCGCGGTCGTCGAGGTGGGCCTCGGGGGAACCTGGGATGCAACCAACGTCGTCACGCCGTCAGTCTGCGTGATCACCCCGATCTCCCGCGACCACACCGCCTGGCTGGGGGACAGCCTGGATTCCATCGCCCGCGAGAAGGCGGGCATCCTCAAGCCCGGGGTGCCTGCCGTCATCGGCCGCCAAAAAATGGAACCTGAGCAGGTACTTCAGGCGACGTGCCAGGAGCGCGGCGTCCCGGCCATCTGGCTTGGACGCGACCTAGACGTCCTTTCGCGCACGATGGCGGTCGGCGGCCAGGTGCTGACGTTGCGCGGGGCTGGGGGCACCTACGAGGAGGTATTCCTCCCGCTCCACGGCGCACACCAGGCCGACAACGCGGCCTGCGCCCTTGCCGCGGTCGAGGTGCTCTTCTCCCACTCCCTCCGCGCCGAGAGTGGGGAGGCGCTCATCTCCAACCCCCCCAGCGCCGAGCATGTGGAAACCGGACAATTAAGAACGCTGTCAGAGCCGTTAGTTGTCGGGTTTTCACATACTCAGCGCGAGGGGGCGGGGGTGGAGCGCGAGGGGGCGGGGGTGGAGCGCGAGGGGGGCCGGGTTGGGGTGGGGGCGTTGGGGGCGCGAGTTGTCGAGGAAGGGTTGGGCTCGGTGCGCTCGCCGGGGCGGATCGAGGTGGTGCGATCATCGCCGCTGGTCGTCGTGGACGCGGCGCACAACCTCGGTGGGGCGCAGGCGCTGCGCGAGGCGATGGACGAGGCCTTCGGACGCGATCTCGTGGGGCTCGTGGGGCTGCTGGACGACAAGGACGCCGAGGGATTCTTTGGTGCGCTGGAGCCGATCCTGGAGCAGGTCGTGGTGACGGCATCGTCATCGTCCAGGGCCGTTGACCCCGCTGAGCTGGGGAAAGTGGCCGTTGACGTGTTCGGCGACCCGGATCGGGTGGAGGTGGTGGGGCGTTTGGACGAGGCGCTCGCGCGGGCGATCGAACTCGCCGAGCAGCTGACGGGAGATGCACCCGGGGCGCTCGCGGCGGGAGTCCTGGCCACCGGCTCGATCACCCTTGTGGGGGAGGTGCGGGTGTTGCTCACTCCCCGCTCGACGCGCCGATCCGGGGTGGGCGGCCCGCGGCCACTCAGGCGCGACTATCCTTTAGGCTAACCCTCGACCGGGTGGGACCTTGTGACACGGGAAGGCACTGATGAGTGATCCACGCCGCGTGAGTGCCGCGGAATTCTGCCAGGCGGTGCGCGGGCATCCGATCATCGCCAGCGTGAAGGATGCCGAGTCGCTGGACCTGGCTCTCGACGGGCCGACCCAGGTGTTGTTCCTGATGTATGGCGAGTTGCTCGACCTCGAAGCGACAGTCGAGCGGATACGCGGAGCCGGGCGGACGGTCTTTGTGGACGTCGATCTGCTTGAGGGATTCGCGGGGCGTCCTGTGGTGATTGACCTAGTCCAGGCGTCGCAGGCGGACGGGATCGTCTCGGCGAAGACCTCGATGGTCAAGGCCGCAAAGGATCACGGACTGACGGCGGGCCACCGATTTGTCCTGGCGGACACGCGGACGTATCGCTCGATCCCGACGGCGATTGAGGCCTCGGGTGCGGACTTCATCGAGGCGCAGCCGGGCTGCGTTCCACGCCTGATCTCGTGGCTGCGCGAGGAGATCCCGGTGCCCATTGTCGCCGGGGGACTGGTGTTTGACCGCCAGGACGTCCGTGCCGCGCTTGATGCGGGGGCGCTAGCTGTGGCGACGAGTAACGCCAGGCTCTGGGATGCGGTGACGGCGGGGGCCTCCGACACACCCCTCATGGCATCGGAGTCCTGAGCCGTTGGGAGTACTCGGCGTGCTACCTTTTCCTGTGCTGCCGACACCGAGGGACGCAGCGAAAACCCAACAGCCATTTCTAGCACTCAGGGAAGAATCGCATGAAATACCCCAAAACACACCTGTCGATCGCATTGGCGCTGGCGTTGGTGACCACGATGTTCGTGGGCCCACAGGGCGCGCTTGCTGCGGAGGGAGACTACACGCCGCAGTATCGGGGAGGCCAGACCACATACCCGATGCCTGGCGAACCTTCCGTCACGTTCTACGACGTCTACGGCAACAGCCAGCGGAACCTGACCACTGCGGCCCAGTTCTTTGAGCAGGTCGCCAAGGCGCCGTCTCCGGGGTCCGGGCTACCGCCGTGGCAAGCATGGCAGGGAATAGGCGTCTATGCCGCAGGTGCCAGGCTGCTTGGCCCTGGCACGTCGTGGGATCTTCTGACCCAGGACATTCAGGCGCTCCAGGACGGCAACAACAACAGCAATGTTGGGGGTACCAACGATCGGTTCGGACGCTGGAACGCCCAGGGACCGTTCATGGCACGCTCGCTGTACGACCTACAGGAAGACATCGTCGCTGAGGTGGCGAAAAAGGAAGAAAGCAACCGAACCACGTGGGATCCTGGCACACCGCCGGGTCCCTCCGGCTTCGCGGAGGACCACATCGCCGCCGCCGTCAAGGACGGGGAGAGCTCGGGTCCCATCATCTGGTCAATGCAGTACAAGCGAAACAGTCGAGCCGGGAATCCTGACGACTTCGCCGGGGTCGTCACCGTCATGCACGGATTCAAGCTCCAGTACGTCAACCTAGACCCCCTGAATTCTGCGGCGGGCGAGGAGACAGACGCCGAAAAACTGAAGACCATGCCGGGCGTTTCCTACACAGCGGAAGAAACAAACTCATTCCTGGGCGGGGCGAAGAACGAATCTGGAGTTACGGCCAACGTATCGCAGACAATCTCGCAGTCGCATGACGAATCAGTTTCCAATTCCCGGTCGGACATGCGGCAATACAGCTTCTCTGAGATGATAGGGGCGGAAACCAGCTTCGAAACGGGGATCCCCTTCCTCGCCAAAGGACAAATCAAGGTTCAAGCGCAGATTACGGCGCAGCAAGCGTGGGGGTTCACAACAACCAACACCAACACCGTGAGCGACTCGGACAGTAAAGACACCAATGTCTCCGTTCCCCTTCCTCCCTACACCCAAGTTGTGCTCAAACAGAACCTGTCGAAAGCCCAAATGAGCATCAGCTACGACTACCCCGTCGCGGTCAGCTACCAGGTGTCGGTGTTCGTGTTTGGTGCGCAGCGCGGATTGACCAACGGGCGGATTGCCCAGATGGCACGGTTCGGAGGGTACACGGGCGTCAACGCCTCAGCGTATGAGAACCTCTACCACCGCTTCGGGAACCAGGGAAGCTACGAAAGCACCTATGGAGACAGGATCGACTACTCGTTCTCCCGTCTGTCGAGCAACACGGGCAGCGTGCGGTGCAGCAACGGCAACCGCACCGTGGGCAGCAACTTCTACAACCTTCTGGGACTACCGGACACCGTACCGATGCACTATGTGTCGCTCCCAGCGGATGATTTCTACCACTACCGCCCCCTTTCCGTCACCGGTGGCGTCCTGGAGTACACGGGAACCGGAGCGTCGACGCAGATCTTCGAGTATCAACCCATTTATCCTCTTGACAGGGTGCGAACGGTGGATCCGAATCTTGATTCCATCGAGCTAGTGACAGACGAGGTCAAACGCGTCGACAGCATCGCGTTGGCCGGCCAGAACGTGTTCGAGGGAGACTACTACGGCTTCCGGCAATCCCAAGGGCACTGGGTTCTGGTGGATTCGGCTGGCGAGCTGCTGCCGGCGAGCAGCGATATCGCGACTCTGACGACAGATCCTGTGTCCCAACAAGCTGTTCTCAAGGGCGGGACAAAGGAAGGCACGGTCTATCTGAAGTACCTGATCGACGAGCACAGCTACTCCTACTTCGAGAACCCCCTGACAGAGACGTTCCAGGGTGCCGTGGTTCCCCGATGCACCAAGAACGCCGACCTCTCGCGAACAGCGGTCATTCCCGTGAACGTGAAGAGACCATATGTCCCACCGGTCACCGTGTCAGGACGAATCCTTGACGCAGACACGGGTCAGGGCCTGTGGGCGACGGTGACCCTGAAGAATGCCACGACGTCCGAGGTCGTGGACACCACCTATGCTGACAGCAGTGGATCCTTCTCCTTCAGCGGCGTTGAGTCAGGCAACTATGTAATCACGGCGACCCTTTTCAGCTACGAGTCGGCGACTTCCGTACCCTTCAACGTGTATGGGACGAACACCTCCCGGAACCTGATCCTCTCGAAGACGACCTACGCAGCGGAGGTGAGTCCGGAGCGAATCGCGTACCCGAGCATAATCGAGGGATTTGCGCCCCTGAGCGAGACAGTCGTCACCATCACGAACACGGGAACAGGGTCGCTCACGGGCCTGACGGCGTCGCTCCATGGTTCGGACTTCGAGATCAGCACTGGCCTGTCAGGCACGACCGTCGCGAGGGGCGATTCTGTGACCGTCAGGGTTCGCCCGAAGACGGGACTGGTGGCGGGGCAGTACGCCGACACGCTGTCCATCATGGGCGATCGAGGGATCTCGCTGGTCGTTACCCTGTCGTTCGATGTGACATCAACCGCGAAGGTGACGATCAGCCCCACGGCTTTCACCTATGCGCCCCGGGAGGAAGGCTACGTCCAGGCGGACCTTCAGAAGTTCACCATCACGAACCTTGGCACCGAGACCGTGTCGGGGTTGTCGGCTCTTCTCAGCGGAACTGACTTTGGACTCGTCGGGAACCTGGGCGGCGTCACGCTGGCTCCAGGCGAGCAGACGTGGGTCAGCGCCTATCCCAAGGCGGGGCTCGCGCCCGGAGTCCATTCGGATGGGCTGAGCATTACGGCGGGCACGGGCAGCGACTTCCGTATCCTCAAGACGGCCGACCTGACCTTCACGGTGACCCACAAGCCAGCGGTCACGGCAGTGGTCGTTTCTCCCTCCACCGCCTCGGTCCAGCGGGGGCTCAAGCAGCAGTTCCGCGTTGCTGTGACCAGTGTGGGCGGGGCGCCAAGTGGGGTCGATTGGTCGGTTGATGGCACGAACTCGCAGATCAACGCCAATGGCCTGCTGACCGTGGGAGCGGGGGAAACGGCATCCTCGCTGACGGTGAAGGCCACCTCCCTGTTTGATCGTGGTGTCTTCGATGAAGCAACCGTCACCGTGACGGACACTCCTGTGACCAGTGCGATTGTGGGCCTGACCGTCCGTCCTAGCGTGGCGAGCGTTCTCAAGGGACAAACCCAGCGGTTCAGCGCGGATGTGCTGACCCAAGGCGGCGCGGACACATCGGTCGCATGGTCGGTGAACGGCACGGACTCCTCCATTGACCCCAACGGCCTGCTGACGGTGGGAGCTGGGGAGACATCAGGGTCCCTCACGGTCACGGCGACCTCGTCCTTTGACAACTCCAAGTCCGGAACGGCCACGGTGACAGTGACGGAGGACCAGCCAGCACCTGCGATTCTCGGTGTTGTCGTCGCTCCGGAGGCTGTCGACGTACTGAAGGGGACAACCCAGCAGTTCAGCGCGAGCGTGTCCGCTCAGGGCGGTGCGAGTACTGGCGTGACGTGGACAGTGGACAGCACGGCAGGGTCCACCATCGGCGTCAACGGTCTGTTGACTGTCGCGGCGGGAGAGACCAAGTCGACCTTGAAGGTGACGGCAACCTCGGTCGCCGATGCCACGAAGTCCGCTTCGGCCATTGTCACCGTGACCTCCACCGCGCCCTCCCAAGAGGTGCTCAGCGTGGCCGTGGTCCCGGACAGTGTCGTGATGCGAGCGAACGATCAACAGCAGTTCAGCGCCACAACGCTCGTCCAGGGCGGCGCAGCCAGGACTGTAAATTGGACGGTCAGCGGTGGAAACAGCGCCCAGACGGCAATCAGCGCGAGCGGACTCCTCTCGATCGCCTTCGATGAGACGGCCACGGCTCTCACCGTCACGGCCACATCGACCGCTGACGCAACCAAGTCTGGCCGGGCCTTTGTGACCATCACTGATGCTCCGCCATCGGCCATCTATGGCTTCTCACTGGACACCACCACCCACGCCTTCCCAAGCGCCACCGAGGGATACGCCAGCGCTCCGGCGGCGAGGACCGTGGTCATCGCCAACGCAGGAAACCAGCAAACCGGGGTCTTGACCTTGGCGCTGTCCGGAGCCAATGCGGACAGCTACGCGCTGTCGGCTGACACGATCGCCAGCATCGCCGACGGAGGGACCGGAAGCTTCACTGTCGCACCGAAGGCAGCTCTCAAGGCGGGGACGCACACCGCGACCGTGACGGTGAGCGGCGGTAACGGGATGGTGTCACAGAGCTTGGTTCTCCTCTTCATTGTCGGCGCCAAGGCCCCCGGCGCCGAGCCTTCGATGGATCCTTCGAACCGACCGAATACGTCTCCTCCGCTTAGCCCTGCCCAGAATGTCACGTCTATTCGGGCTCCCCAGAAGGTGATGTACATGCCGAAGGGTCACAGAATCGCCCTGCCGAAGGTCGCGATCTACACGAAGACCCCGGCCAAGTACAAGGTCGCCTGGGAGAGCAGCAACAAGAAGATCGTGACCATCAGCGGTTCTACGATCTTCGCTCTGAGAACAGGATCGGCGGTCGTCACCGCGAAGGCCCCGGGAGGCAAGACCTTCAAGCTGCTGGTGAATGTCGTGGGCAAGCGCAAGGCCGTGGCGGGAGTCGCGATCAAGAGCCTTCCCAAGTCCAAGGCCATGAAGGTCGGCAAGTCCCGGTTCCTCAAGGCGAAGATCAAGTCCTTCAACGCCACCGGGTCGTCCGGCGCTGTCGTGCGCTGGAAGTCCAGCAAGCCAAGCGTGCTCAGCGTGGACGCGGCGGGCAAGATCACGGCCCACAAGAAGGGCAAGGCCCGGATCACGCTCACAGTCGGAGGGAGGAAACACACCGTCACGGTCCGCGCCCGATAGCAGCGCGCCCGATAGCGAGACCCCACAAACCCCCAGCTCAGGCCAGGTGCCGAGCCTCCTGTGCCCTCGGCGGGAAACGGCTTACTCTAGCATTGCTAGAGTAAGCGAGAGTAGAAGGCGGCCGCTCGGCGCCGGCGGGTCCGACTAAGCTGAGGGGCTGTGTATCTCAAGTCCCTGACGCTGCGGGGGTTTAAGTCCTTCGCCGGGGCGACAACGCTGACGCTGGAGCCAGGGGTGACGGCCGTCGTGGGGCCGAACGGCTCGGGCAAGTCCAACGTTGTTGATGCCATCGCGTGGGTCATGGGCGAGCAAGGGGCCAAGTCACTGCGGGGCGGGAAGATGGAAGACGTCATCTTCGCCGGGACGCGATCCCGGCCGCCACTGGGGCGGGCGGAGGTGCGGCTCACGATCGACAACTCCGATGGAGCGCTGCCGATCGACTACGCGGAAGTGACGATCTCGCGGACCATGTTCCGCTCCGGCGGGTCGGAATATGCGATCAACGGCACGGCGTGTCGGCTCGTTGACGTGCAGGATTTGCTCTCCGACTCGGGGATGGGGCGGGAGATGCATGTGGTCGTTGGGCAGGGGCAGCTCGATGCGATCCTCTCGGCGTCCCCGGAGGAGCGGCGGGGATTCATCGAGGAGGCGGCCGGCGTCCTCAAGCATCGCAAGCGCAAGGAGCGGGCGCTGCGCAAGATCGAGGCGACCCAGGCGAACCTCGTGCGGCTCACGGACTTGACGGGAGAAATCCGAAGGCAGCTCGCACCGCTGGCCCGGCAGGCCGACGTCGCACGCCGGGCTCACGCGATTGCGGCGGAGGCTCGCGATGCGCGGGCGCGGCTGCTGGCCGATGATCTCGCCCAACTCCAGGCGCAGTTGGCGGCCGATGTCGCTGATGAGAGCGCCTTGGTGGCTCAACGCGAGGAGGTTTCCTCGCGCTTGGCGTCAGCGCGCGCGGCGGTGGTGGCCTTCGAAGCAGAGGCGGCTGCCGCGGCGCCAGCGGTGTCAGAAGCATCGGAGGTGTGGTACAGGCTTTCCGCCTTGAGGGAGCGGGTGCGCGGGACGCGTGGCCTGGCGCGCGAGCGGGTGCGGCTCTTGGGCGTGGCGGACTTCGGTGGTCTGGGTGCGGACCCCCAGGAGTTGGAAGAGACGGCAGTCCGGCTCGCGCGCGAGGCGGAGGCGTTGGAAGCCGAGGCAACGACCGCGCGGGAGACAGCGTCCGCGGCGGGGGTTCAGCGCCAGGCAGCGGAGAAACTCGCAGATGAGGCGGCACGGCGAGAGGCAAACCGGCTGCGCGAGGCGGCGGATCGGCGGGAGGAGATGGCGATCCAAGCGGGGATCGTCGCCGCAGCCCGGTCCACCGTCGAGGCGCGCCAAGCCGAGATCGAGCGCCTGAGGGGGCGTCTCGCCGAGGCGGAACAGGCCGGCACGCAGGCGCGGCTCGAGTTCACGGCGTTGGAGGGGCAGATCGCTGGAGTCGAGGCGGGGGAGGTCGACCTCGACGCTGCGCATGAGGCCTCCGTCGAAGCTCTCGAGCTAGCGCGGTCGGCTCACGAGGCGGCCGTGGCGGCGCGCGGGTCGGCAGAACGGGAGGTCGCGGCGCTGACAGCGCGGGTGGAGACCCTCGACCTGTCGCTGGCGCGGGCGGATGGCGCGGGGGCCTTGCTCGCCTCGCCGCCGCCGGGGTTGCTCGGGTCCCTCGCGGCGCTCGTCGACGTTTCCCCTGGTTGGGAGGCTGCCGTCGCCGCTGCGCTGGGTCGGGCCGCCGCTGCCGTCGCGGTGGAGTCGCCGGAGGCGGCGGTGGATGCGATTCGCTCCCTGCGTGCGGACGATGGCGGCCGTGCAGGATTCCTCATCGCCTCGCCTGAGGATGTGGTCGGGTCGCGCGGGAAGGCTCCCGCGGGGGCGGTGTGGGCCTCGGATGTGGTGAAGGCGCCGACGGGGTTGCAGGCGTCGGTGGACCATCTGCTGGCGGGTGTTGTCTTGGTGGAGTCGCTATCGGAGGCGAGGGCCGTCATCGTCCGCGATGGGGGTGTGGTGGCGGTGACACGAGGTGGGGACGTGCTGGCGCCGACGTGGGCTGAGGGCGGGTCGGCGGCGGGCAAGAGCTTGCTGGAACTGCAAGTCGCGCACGATGAAGCGGTGGCGGAGCTCGCGGAGGCGACGGCAGCGCTGGAACGCGGGGTGTTTGAGATCGCGCGGCTCGACGGGCAGCGGGACGAGGCGGTCGCGCGGGCCGAGGAGACGTTGGGGGCGCTGCACGAGTCGGATGCGCGATTCGCGGCGGTCGCCGATCGGCTGGGGCGACTGTCGGCCCGGATGCGGTCAGCAGATGAGGAGGTCGGGCGGCTGACGGAGGCCGTGGCGGAAGCGGGAGCGGCGCTGGAGATGGAGAGCGCAGCGCTGGAGGAAGCAGCAGCGGGGTTGGAGGAGGCGCGGACAGTCAACGCGGGCGACGAGGTGGGGACCCCGGACGGAGCGGAGGCTGTCAGCGCGGGAGACGAGACGGGACCCGCTGAGGAAGACGGGGGCGACAGGGACGGACTCGCTGAGCTGACGGAGGCCGTGGAGGCGGCGCGGGCCGCGGAGACAGAGGCGCGGCTGACGGCTCGGACCTGCGAAGAGAGGGCTCGCGCGCTGCGGGCCCGGGTCGAGGCAACCCAGCGGGCGGCGTCGACAGAACGCGAGGCGCGCGCGGCGGCGGCTGAGCGTGAGGCGCGGCGGGAGGAGGGTGCGCGGGTCGCGCGGGCCGTCGCAGAGGGGGCGGCGGCGCTGGAGGAAATGGTGGCGGCGGCCCAAGCGGAGGCGGGAGCCCGGCGCGAGCGCATTGAGGCCGAGCGAGCCGAACGCGAGGCGCAGCTAGTCAGCGAACGGAAGGCCGCCGAGGAGGCGGTCGCACTGTTGGGGCAGCTCACGGACGTGGCACACCGGGATGAAATGGCCCGAGCGGCGGTGACGCTGCGGATTGAGCAGACCTGCGAGCGGGCGATTGAGGAGCTGGGCCTCGACGGCGAGGAACTCATCGCGCAGTACGGCCCGGATCGGTTGGTTCCGCTGGTGGCGGGGATGGAAGCAGGCGCGGGCGAAGCCACAGACCCGGCCGCGCACGCAGACCCGGCCGTGCAAGCAGAGCAGGGCACGCCCTATGTCCGCGAGGACCAGGAGAAACGCCTCCGCAAGGCGGAACGGGCGTTGGCGGTCCTAGGGAAGGTGAACCCCCTGGCGCTCGAGGAGTACGCGGCCCTCGAGGAACGCCACCGCTTCCTGTCCGACCAGCTCACCGATGTCAAGAAGTCCATGGCCGACCTCCACGAGGTGATCCGCGAGATCGACGGCCGGGTCGAGCAGGTCTTCGGCGAGGCATTCGCTGACACCTGCGCCGCGTTCGCCCGCGTGTTCGAGCGCCTCTTCCCCGGCGGTGAAGGCCGCATCATCGCCACCACCCCCGACGACATGCTCCTGACCGGCGTCGATATCGAGGCGCGCCCGGCAGGCAAGGCGGTCAAGCGCCTCTCGCTCCTCTCCGGTGGCGAGCGCGCGCTCGTCGCCGTGGCCTTTGTCATCGCCATCTTCCTGGCCCGCCCCAGCCCCTTCTACGTCCTGGACGAGGTCGAGGCCGCCCTCGATGACACCAACCTCGACCGCCTCCTGGCGATCATCGCCGAGCTCCGCTCGAACTCCCAGATCCTCCTGGTCACCCACCAAAAACGCACCATGGAGATCGCCGACGCCCTCTACGGCGTCACCATGAAGGACGATGGCGTCACCCACGTCGTCTCCCAACGCCTGGGGTCTGTCTCCTAGGATCATCGACCCGCTACCCTGGTGGTGCCATGGCTTTTCGTCTTATCAACCCCGTCCGCCGCTATGACTGGGGTTCGACCACCGCGATCCCCCGCCTCCTAGGCTGGCCCAGCGACGCCACCCCGGTCGCCGAGCTGTGGATCGGCGCCTACCCCGCCTCCCCCTCCGCCATCGCTGCGCACGATGCCGGCGCTCCCCTTGCTTCCGACACGCACCCCCGCGTCACCCCCCCCAAGTCGCATGCGCACGATGGCGGCGCTCACCTCCTACCCGAGTCGCACCTGGGTGAGGGGCTGGGGGAGGAGGGTCCGTCATCGTCCGCTCTACGGGGACTCGATGTGCTGGTGGGCGAGGATCCTGACGGGATGTTGGGGGCCGTGGTCGTGGCGGCGCACGGGCCCCGACTGCCGTTCTTGGCGAAAATTCTCGCGGCGGCGCGACCGCTGTCGCTCCAGGTGCACCCCCACGGGGAGTACTGCGCGGCGCGGTTTGCCGCCGAGAGCCAGCAGGTGGGAGGCGGCGCGGGCCGCTTGACCGATCCCTGGGAGAAGCCGGAGGCGCTCTACGCGCTAACCCCCTTCGAGGCGATGTCGGGCCTGCGCGCGGAGGCCGAGGCGGCGGAGCTCGTGCGCGCGCTGGGGATCCACGAGGCAGAGGAGCTCGCGGAGGTCCTGGAAGCCGAGGGGCACAAAGCGGGGTTTACCTGGCTCTATGCCCACGACCCTGGGGGCGCGACCTGGACGGCGCAGGTGCCGCCGGTCTACGCCCGACTTGCCGAGGAGGGGCGAGCTGACCCAGCGCACCGACTTGCGGCGGAGTTGAGCCAGCGCCACGTCGGCGACCCGTCCTGCCTGGCGCCACTCCTGTTGAACTACGTGACGCTCGCCCCAGGCGAGGTGCTGCACACCCCAGTGCGCACCCTACATTCCCTGGTCAGCGGCACGGCGATCGAGGTCATGGGCTCCTCCGACACCGTGCTGCGCGCGGGATTGACAAACAAGACGATTGAGGTCGACGAGGTCCTGCGCTGCGCCGACTTCACCGCCCGCCCGCCGCTTCTCCTGGAAGGTCTCGGCGCCAACTCGGGACCCCTCTATGCCCCGGAAGGATGCCCCTTCACCCTCCAAGTCGCCGACGTGACAGACTCCCTGCTCCTGCCCGACCCCGGCCCCCGACTCCTCCTCTGCCTCACCGGCGAAATCCACCTAGACTGCGCATCCCCCCTAACCCTGACAGCCTTCGACACCGCCTTCATCCCCCACGCCGACGGCCCCGCAACCCTGACCGGCCAAGCCCGCCTAGCCATAGTCTCCCCCTCCTAGCCCCCCGCCCCCCACCAAGCAAAAGTCACAAACCCATGAGCAAAAGTCACAAACCCAGGTTTTGGCTCCCGCGGCAAATCCAGGCACTCCTGTGACCAGGGCAAACGTCGGACGTCGGGGACGGTGGCTGCGCCAAAACCTGGGTTTATGACTTTTGCCCCCTTTGTGGGGAGCGGTGTCAGGCGGTCCCGGGTGGGGGTTTGCGCAAGGTTCTTGTGGGCGAGTGTTTCCTTAGCTTTCTTGTGGGGGATGGGTGGGCGACACGGGGGGTTGAGGTGGGGTTGCTTCGCTTGTGGTGCCCGGGGATCCCGGGTCTGGGGCCCGGCTCCTGCCGGATCGACCAGAGCGCATATGCCGAGGTCACACCCCAGTTTCGCCTGACTTTCCGATGAGGAGACCATGAAACTCTCGTTCCGTATTCCCGCCCTGCTCGTGGCAGCAGGGCTCTCCCTGGCCCTGCCGGCCCTGCCGACGCAGGGTGCCTCTGTCGCTGAGGACGACCATGTCATCTTCGGCGTCATCTCTGACACCCACGTCACCCCCACCAAGACCCTCCAGCGCAACCGCTTCTCGAAGGCGGCGAAGTTCTTCTCTGGGGTGGACAGCCCGATCAACGCCGTCGATGCCCTCGCGGTGGTCGGCGATCTGACAGACAACGGCACGGCCGCTGAGCTCGACCAATGGGGGGCTATCAAGAACGCCGACCTGAGCCCTGAGGTCAAGCTGCTCGCTTCGATGGGCAACCACGAGAACTCGCGCTACGCCGACTTCGAGCGCAACACCGGCAACCGACCCAACGAGGTCACTGTCATCAACGGCTACACCTTCATCACCCTGAGCCCGGGAGCTGGAACGCTCAACGAGGCGACAGGCCGCCCGAGTTCGACCAACGGGAGCAACTACGCCTACGCCGTGCCGTGGCTCAATCAGCAGCTGGCGATCGCCGAGGCTGCCTCGCCTGACAAGCCGATCTTCGTGTTCTTCCACCACCCGATTCGCTACACGTTCTACGTCTCTCACGAGTGGTACGGCTCGGGTCTCGCCGGAGTCCTCGATAATCATCCTCGCGCGGTGACCTTCTCCGGCCACATCCACACGCCCAATATGCATCCCCAGTCGATCTGGCAAGACGGCGGATTCACGGCGGTCAACACTGTGACGACCTCCTACTACGAGCTTGAGACCGGCATGATCTACGGCTCGGTGCCTCCCAAGGCATCGGAAGCTGCTCAGGGCCTCATCATCGAGGCCTCCGGATCCACCGTGACGATCAAGAACTACGACTTCATCTCTGACTCGTGGATCGACCAGACCTGGACCTTCGACGTGACCCAGCCGCTGCCCTACACCGACGCGGTGCGCCGCCCAAAGGCCGTGGCCCCGGTCTTCGCTCCCGAGGCCCAGATTCGGGTGTTCAATGTCCGTGACACGCGGGTCAACATCGAGTTTGACCAGGCCAGCATCCCCGCCAACGAGGTTCAGGACATCGTCCACTCCTACCGCTACGAGTTCCGCAACCTGCTCACCGGCCGCAATGATGCCGACTTCAAGACCTGGTCCGACTACTACTTCCTCCCGTTGAAGCCGACGCTCCTCTACTACGACGGCAACGGCAACCCGGCGGATGTCACCGGCCTGCGGCGCAGCACCGATTACGAGGTCCGCATTACCGCCTACGACGCCTGGGGACTGGCCTCGACCCCGCTGACCACCACGTTCACCACCACCGGTCCGACCCCGGCGGAGTTGACCGTTGTGGCTCAGGCGGTCGCGGTTGCGGCCAAGTTTGAGGCGCGGAGGGCTGACTACACGACAGCTTCCTACGCCCCCTTCGCCACCGCTCTGGCCGCTGCTCGTGCTCTGATCGCCGATCCGACGACAGGGACGCTGACGGCCGGACAGGCTCTGACGAATCTCCTGGTTGCGCAGGGTTCTCTTGTGCTCGAGGCCACTGACAAGTCGACGCTTCGGGGTCTCATCGCCCAAGCAGCCCTCATCCTCGATGACCAGGCACGCTACGTTGCTAGCAGCCTCACGGATCTGCGGGATGCCCTGGCGGCGGCTCGCGTGGTTGACGAGAACCCCGCCGCCACGCAAGCCGTCATCGACGATGCCACCCTCACCCTGCTCGCCGGCTTGTCGAAGGTTGAGATGGCCGGTGACCTGACGGCCCTATCGCTCCTCGTGACCATCGTTGACGGGCTCTCACCTCAGCAGTTCACCCCGGCGAGCTGGGCTCCTGTCGCTTTGGCTCAGGCATCGGCCCGAGCGATTGTCGCGACCGGTGCCGCTGAGATCCGCATCACGTCAGCCTGGAACGTGTTGACCGCTGCCCTCGGTGACCTCCAGCTCAAGGCCCGCAAGAACGGCCTCGAGTCGGCGATCGCAGTGGCTCAGTCGGTTGTCGACAACATCGGCGCCTACACGGTTGCCTCGGTGGAAGGCCTTCCGACGGCTCTCAACGCCGCGAAGAACGTGGCGGCCAACGAGAACGCTTCTCAGGCCGAGGTTGATGCTGCCCAGTCCGACCTGATCGCCCGGGTCACCAAGGCGCGGCTGAACCCGGCAACGCAACCGGTTGGGACGCCATCGTCCATCGCGATGAGCCCTGCGGGAGCGGTGAGCGGCGCGGCGGGCATGACGGCGTCGCTGGTCACAGCGGCGGCGAGCGTTGCTACCAAGGCGAAGCTCACGGTCACCACCAAGACCCTGCGCCTCCACAAGGGCCAGAAGGCGCGCCTGGGAGCCAAGGCCACCAGCGCCTCCGGCGCCAAGGTCAAGGTGCGGTACTCCTCGTCGAAGTCCAAGGTCGCTTCGGTCTCCAAGACCGGCGTGGTCAAGGCCAAGCGCGCTGGCAAGGCGACGATCACCCTCACGACCTCGACTGGCAACGCCGTCAAGGTCAAGGTCCGAGTCACCCGCTGACCCCCCACCCCCGCGAGAAGGTCGCTTCGCTGAAAACTCGGTCCGAGAATTGAGCGAAGCGACCTTCTCGCGTAAGGGGCAGCGGTGCGGGAGGGGGCGGTGCGGGGGGAGCGGCGCGATCGTGGAGGGGCGGCGCGGGGGGAGCGGCGCGATCGTGGGGGAGCGGTGCGATCGGGAGGGCGGCGCGGGGGCAGCGGTGCGGGAGGGGATCGTGGCGCTTTAGGCTGGGGGCATGTTATCTGGGAGTGCGTGGGTCTGGGTTGTGGTGGCGCTGATCGCCATCGTGGGCGTGGGGATTGCGATTGCGCTGGTGAGGAGGTCGGGAGGGCGGAAGTCAACCGGTCCGGGGCGGGCAATCGGCGCGGGCAAGGTCGCAGCGAGTACCCCGGCGGAGGACCACCTGCCAGGCCCCGATGCCCCGGCGGAGGACCACCCGCCAGGCCCCGGCGCCCCAGAGTCCGGCGCGGGGCGCCTTGTCCGACTGCGTGCGCGGCTCGCGGGATCGTCCTCCTCGCTGGGGCGGGCGCTGCTCGCCGTGCTGTCGCGCGATCGGCTCGAGCAAGACGACTGGGACGAGCTGGAGGAGACCCTCCTCCTCGCCGATGTCGGCGCCGACGCTGCGACGCAAATCCTCGATAACCTGCGCACACGCCTGCGCGTTGAGGCCGAGGCCACCCCCGACCCCGCTCAGGCCCTCCGCGAGGAGATCGAACACGCCCTCGACATCGGCGTCTCCCGCGAGATCCGTTCCGCAGGTGAAGATGCCCCCGGCGTCATCCTCGTGGTCGGAGTCAACGGGACGGGGAAGACGACAATGATCGGTCGCCTCGCCCGTCTCCTTGTCGCCGAGGGAAAGACGGTCCTGCTGGGAGCTGCCGACACCTTCCGAGCCGCCGCGGGTGAACAGCTTGCTACCTGGGCCAATCGCGTCGGAGTTGAGGTCGTTGGCGGACCTGAAGGCGCCGACCCGGCCTCCGTCGCCTTCGAGGCGATCAAAACAGGCATCGAGAAACAGGTCGACACCGTCATCATCGACACCGCTGGCCGCCTCCAGAACAAGGCGAACCTCATGGACGAGCTCGGCAAGATCGTCCGCGTCGCATCCCGCCAAACCCCCATCACCGAGGTTCTCCTAGTCCTCGACGCGACAACCGGCCAAAACGGCCTCACCCAGGGACGGGTCTTTTCCGAGGTCGCCGATGTGACCGGAATCGTCCTGACCAAGCTCGACGGCTCAGCCAAGGGTGGGATTGTCCTCGCCGTCCAGGCTGCGCTCGGTGTGCCGGTCAAACTCGTGGGCCTAGGAGAAGGCCCCGACGATCTCGCCCCCTTCGACCCCGCCGTCTTCGCCGAGGGTTTGGTGGGCTAGGTGACCACCCCTCCCGCATTGTCCGAGGTAATCGACCCCGGCTGGGCCCGCGCGCTCGCGCCAGTCGAGGAGCAGATCCACGCGATGGGCTGCTTCCTTCGCCAGGAAATGGCCGAGGGGCGGCGCTACCTTCCCTCCGGAGCGAACGTCCTGCGCGCCTTCACCTTCCCGTTTGACGAGGTCAAGGTCCTAATCGTGGGGCAGGACCCGTACCCGACTCCCGGACATGCCATGGGGCTGTCTTTCTCCGTCCCCGCGGATGTGCACGCTTGGCCCCCGTCGCTCGCCAATATCCTCGCTGAGCTGCGAGAAGACATCGGCTGCCCCTTCCCCCGCTCGGGCGATCTCACGCCTTGGGCTGAGCGCGGTGTCATGCTGCTCAACAGGGTCTTGACTGTCCGCCCGGGCAGCCCCGCCTCGCACCGCAACAAGGGCTGGGAAGAGGTGACAGCCTGCGCCATCGACGCACTCGTCGCCCGCCCCGCCCCGCTCGTCGCCATCTTGTGGGGCAACGACGCGCGCAGCCTCGCCCCCCGCCTTGGCCAGGTGCCGCACATCGCCTCGGCCCACCCCTCGCCCCTCTCCGCCAGCCGAGGCTTCTTCGGCTCCCGCCCCTTCTCCCGCGCCAACGCCCTCCTCGCCGAACGCGGCGCACCCCCCGTCGACTTCTCCCTCCCGTAGTGCGAAACACGGTGGGTCGCGCGCCCCCCGTCGACTTCTCCCTCCCGTAGTGCGAAACACGGTGGGTCGCGAAATGACACGGATGTGATTTAGCGCGTACGATGGCGGAAGGCGGCCCGGGTGGGTCGCTCACCGTCACGCGAAGGAGGGCCCATGCAGGCCACGACAGCCCGTCCCGCTGCCGCGACCAACTTGTCCGAGCGCGACCAGCAGATCCTCATGTTCGAGCGACAGTGGTGGCGCTTCGAGGGGTCAAAGGAACAGGCCATCACCTCGCTCTTCGGGCTCGAGGTGGGCACGTACTACCAGGTCCTCGCCGCGATTGTCGACACCGAAGAGGCACTCGCCTTCGACCCTCACCTGACCAAGAGACTGCGTCGCATGCGTGAGACAAGGCAGCGCGCACGCTCGGCGCGCCGTCTTGGTCCGCCATCGTCCGGGTGATTGGCGTTAGCCTGGGGCGGTGAGCAAGAGGTATCCGTACCCGCGCGACGAGTTTGACAACGCCGACGCGGCAAGCCGACCCAAGGAAGTTCATGCCGCCCGCCGGACCACATGGTCGAAGGTGTGGCCCTTCATCGTCGTCATTGTCGTGGTTCCTGTCATGGCTTTTGGCGTTGTGAAGTTCATCGCGTCGTGGAACGACCCCGCCAACAACGAACCCCTGGACACCGAGGCCGCGCCGACCGTGACACAGACCCTCACGGACACGGCGACGGCGCCCGGACCTGAGGTGACACCGGGGGAGGACGATCCGACGGAGCCCGCCGCCACCGAGGTCGCCAACACCCTCAAGCCTCCGGATCGCACGCTTCCCGTGGTAATCCTCAACGCCAAGGGCGAGTCGGGCCTGGCGGCAAAGGCGCAGACCTTGCTGCGGACGGACTCGTGGGCTGACGTGTCGGTCGCTGACTACCGCGGCGAGGCGACGGATGGCCTCTCGACGGTCTACTACGCCAAGAAGGCTCAGCTTTCCTCGGCCCGGGTGATCGCGGGGATTCTTCAGGTCGACACGATTAAGAAGGACAAGAGACAGACCAACGGTGGTGCCATCACCGTGATCCTGCGCCAGGACTACATCGTCCCCACGGTGATCGACTAACGACGCAGGTCAGCACTCCTTTTGGCGGGCCAGTGGACTCTGCGCGGCCCTGACCATCGGAGTGTCGCAGCTTGCACTCTCGGCTGGAGAGTGCTAACCATGATCTAGCACTCTTCGTAGGGGAGTGCCAACGACGCCGAGGGGTGAGGGCCCCGGACGGCTGCGGGACGTGAGCGCAGACGGCCAGGCCCGTCCGTCGCGGGCACCTGACGGCGTGACGTCCACAACCTGAAACGGATCATCCGCATGGCCAAAATCATTTCCTTTGACGAGGATGCCCGCCGGGGCATGGAGCGGGGCTTGAACATCCTCGCTGACACCGTCAAGGTGACCCTCGGCCCCAAGGGCCGCAATGTTGTCCTGGAGAAGAAGTGGGGCGCCCCCACGATCACGAACGACGGCGTGTCGATCGCCAAGGAGATCGAGCTCGAGGATCCTTTCGAGAAGATCGGAGCCGAGCTGGTCAAGGAAGTCGCCAAGAAGACTGACGACATCGCCGGTGACGGCACGACCACTGCCACCGTCCTCGCCCAAGCGTTGGTCCGCGAGGGCCTGCGCAACGTGGCGGCTGGCGCGAATCCGATTGCCCTCAAGCGTGGAATCGACAAGGCGGTCGAGGCCGTCGTCGATGCCCTGCTGGAGCAGGCCAAAGAGGTCGAGACCAAGGAAGAAATCGCCGCAACGGCTGCGATCTCTGCCGGCGATCAGGCGATCGGCGACCTCATCGCCGAGGCTATGGACAAGGTCGGCAAGGAAGGCGTCATCACGGTCGAGGAGTCCAACACCTTCGGCCTTGAGCTCGAACTCACCGAGGGGATGCGCTTCGACAAGGGGTTCTTGTCGATGTACTTCCTCACCGATGCTGAGCGCCAAGAGGCCGTCCTCGAGGATGTCTACGTCCTGCTCGTTGAGTCCAAGATCTCGGCAGTCAAGGACCTGCTCCCCGTCCTGGAGAAGGTCTCCCAGGCTGGCAAGCCTCTCGCCATCATCGCCGAGGACGTCGAGGGCGAGGCCCTGGCGCTCCTGGTCGTCAACAAGGCACGCGGCTCGTTCAAGTCGGTGGCCGTCAAGGCTCCGGGCTTCGGCGACCGCCGCAAGGCGATGCTCCAGGACATGGCGATCCTCACCGGCGCCACCGTCATCTCGGAGACCGTGGGTCTCAAGCTCGAAAACGCGACGCTCGACATGCTGGGCCAGGCCCGCAAGGTCGTTGTCACGAAGGACGAGACGACGATCGTTGACGGAGCTGGCGACGCCGAGCAGATCTCCGGCCGGGTCTCCCAGATTCGCGCCGAGATCGAGGCCTCCGATTCCGACTACGACCGCGAGAAGCTTCAGGAGCGTTTGGCCAAGCTTGCCGGCGGCGTGGCCGTCATCAAGGCAGGTGCCGCGACCGAGGTCGAGCTCAAGGAGCGCAAGCATCGGATCGAAGACGCCGTTCGCAACGCCAAGGCAGCCGTGGAGGAGGGGATTGTCGCCGGTGGCGGCGTGGCCCTAATGAACGCGACCGCCGCGGCCTTCGCCAAGGTTGATCTCGAGGGTGACGAGCGGATCGGCGCGGAGATTGTTCGCAAGGCCGCTGACGCCCCGCTCAAGCGGATCGCGGAGAACGCGGGCCTCGAAGGCGGCGTTGTCGCTGAGCGCGTGCGCGGCCTTGCCGCAGGTCAGGGCCTCAATGCCCAGACCGGCGAGTATGAGGACCTCATGGCGGCCGGCATCGCTGACCCCGTCAAGGTCACCCGCTCCGCACTGCAGAATGCCGGCTCCATCGCCGGGCTGTTCCTCACGACCGAAGCGGTCGTCGCGGACAAGCCGGAGAAGACCCCGCCGGCTCCAGCCGGTGGCGGCGACATGGGAGGCATGGACTTCTAGTCTGATCGAAGGATTCTGCCTGGGGTCCGACAGGTCCCCAGGCGGAATCCTTAGGTAGAATCCTTTGCATGGCAGACGCGAAGTCCCCGATCCGCGTCGGCATCGTCGAAGATGAGGGCCTCCTCCGGTCGATGCTGACCGACCTCGTCGATGAGAACCCTCGCATGAGGGTGGTTGCGACAGCAGCTGGTGCCACCGACGCGCGATCCGCACTGACCCCCGGCAGTGTTGACGTTGTCCTCATGGACGTCGAGCTCGGCGATGGCAATGGCGTGGCGCTCGGTGTAGCCCTCCAGCGTGCGGCCCCTGACACCGTCATCATTCTCCTCTCGAGCCACGATGTCATGGAGCTGGTCCTCTCGATCGGCAACAACGTCTCGCGCCCGTGGTCCTACCTCTCGAAACGGTCATCGGTCACCCGCGAGATCCTCTACCGCGCGATCGAGGCCGCAAGTCTCGGCGATGTCACCCTTGACCCCGAGCTCCTCGACCGCTCCTCGCCGCGCGAGGGAATGCCGATGGCGAACCTCTCCGGCGCCCAGCTCCAGGTCCTGCGACTCGTGGCCCAGGGTTTCTCCAACGCCTCGGCCGCTGAGCTTCTCGGCCTCTCGCGCCGCTCCGTAGAGAACCACCTCCAGGCGATCTACAAGGAGCTTGGCATCACCTCCGCAGAAGCCTCCCCCCGTGTCGCCGCTGTCCTTCAGTTCATCCAGTAAACGGCCCGGGCCTAACAGGGCGCACGATGACGGCACCCGGCCCAGGCGGCAAAGTCACCCCTGAATCCAACGACAGACTCGCCGTCATCGAGGCTGGGCTGGTCACTCTCGCCTTCTTCGCTCTCGTCGCCTTCACCCAGTGGGTGACCTTCGCGGTCATGGGGGTGGGGTTCGTTGGTCGAGAGGCCAGCTTTTCCGAGGCCGTGGCCACCTTGGGGATCTCCTTGGTCCCATCAGGAGCCGTAATCGTCCTATTTGCCTGGGTGGGGGGAACGCGGTGGGGCCTGGGAAGGCGTGCGGTCGCGCTGCTCGTCTTCCCACTCTTGGGTTCCGCAGGTCGGCTGGCTGGCTTGCGGCTTCACTGGGGTGAGGAGCTTTCCGGACTTCCGGCCGTCGCCGAGTTGGCGAACGGGCTGGTGGCGCCGCTGTTAGCCCTGGTCATCGGCCTCTACTACGTCGACGCTCAAGAGCGCGCACGCCGGATCCAGCGGCTCATTGCCCAGCGTGAACTCGAAGCACAGCGGGCGCTCGGCGACTTGCAAGCAGAGGAGCTGCGGGTTCGGCAGGAGGTGTCCCACGCCCTGCACGGGCGCATTCAGCAGAGGCTCGTGTTCATCGCGGCTCGACTCGCCGCCATCGTCCCCTGGGCGGAGCGGGACGACGATGCCTCAAAGGCGACCGAGCTACGCGAGCTGGTCGAGGAGGTGGATGAGCTGCGGGAGACGGCGGTGCGCGAACTGAGCCACCATCTCTACCCGACGGGGCTCGACATTGGGCTCCACGCGGCGATTCAGCTCTACCTAGCGCGGCTTCCTGCGGCGATCGCCGTCACCCACGAGGTGTCCGACGCGGCTGCCGAGGTGGACGATGTCACGAACCCTCAGCTCTCGACGGCTGACCGGTTCCTCCTGGTCAGCGTCCTAGAGGAGGGGGTGACGAACGCCGTCAAGCACGGGAGGGCAACCCAGGTGCATGTTGGTCTCGACCTTGCTGAGGTCGAAGACGCTCCGGCGCTCGTCGTCGAGGTTCGCGACAATGGCCTCACCGAAGTTGGGAGCGAGATCAGCCCCTTGTCCTCCCTGGCTCGCCTGCGCGCCCGCATGGAGAGCCGAGGAGGAGGGCTTGCCCTGGTCCGCTCCGAGCACGATGACGGCGCGACCCTCAGGTTCTGGTTGCCCAGACCCCTTACCGATTAGCCGGTCGCGAAGAGGCGCATGGCCTGGTCTTCGGCAGCGGCGTAGGTCGAGCCGGCGGCCGCAAGAGCCGCGTTGATCTGGGTCAAGCAGGTTTCCACCTGCTGCTGCGTGGACTGCCACTGCTCGGCGACCGACGCGAAGGCGTTGTGCGCGGCGCCGGTCCAGCTCCCCTGGAGGTTGCGGAGCTGCCCCATGAGGGAGGCTACCTCGGAGGAGATGATCCCGATGGACCGATGGACACCAGCGGAGGCGGTGGTGATGAGTTCAGAGTTGACTTGATACGTGGACATGGGTGTTCCTTTTCGTCTTGTGACGTTGTGGGGCCGGAACCGGGCGGGACCCGGAGGACCGGCGTTGACTTCCACGACGCTAGCCGCGAGTGGGGACACGCCGCTTGCAGCCGGCGAAAACCTGTGGATAACTCGTTATCCACAACGCGTTTCCCCAGGAACAGGTTCACCTTTCGGCTTTGGGCGAGTCGTTTTCGCTCCAGGCACGCCGCTTTGGGCGCGTCACTCTGGGCGGGCCAGAGGTAGGTCGAGGCGGAAGGTGGCGCCGCCTCCGGGGGTGGGGACTAGGAGGACCCGACCTCCGTGGGCTTCAACCACGGAGGCGACGATCGCGAGGCCCAGGCCCGATCCCCCTCCTGACCTGCGTGAACGCGAGGCGTCGAGGCGGTAGAACCGCTCAAAGACCCGGTCGGCTTCCTCGGGAGGAATACCCGGACCGTGGTCGCGAACCTCTATGACAGCCCATTGGGAGTCCTCGGAGCCGTGTTCCATCCGAGCCTCTATCTCGACGGGGGTCCCACTCGGGGTGTGACGTGCTGCGTTGCCCGCGAGGTTGGCCATGACTTGACGCAAGCGCTCCTCGTCGCCGGGGACGTGAAGGCCAGGGCCGTCATCGTCCGTGGGGGGAAGGGTGAGGGTGACGGGACGGGTGGGGTCAAGGGCGCGCAGGTCAGCGGCAGCGTCGGTGGCGAGGACCGCGAGGTCGACCTGCTCACGGCGCAGGCCACGACCCTCATCGAGGCGCGTGAGCTGGAGGAGGTCAGCGACGAGGGAGCCCATGCGGGTGGCCTCGTCCTCCATGCGGCGCATGGCGCTCGCGAGTTCCTGGGCGTCGGCGAGTGCGCCCATGCGGTAGAGCTCGCCGTAGCCGCGGATCGCCGCGAGCGGGGTGCGCAGCTCATGGGAGGCGTCGGAGACGAAGCGGCGCATCTTGTCCTCGGCGGCGCGCTGGGCATCGAAGGAGGATTCGATTTGGGTGAGCATCGTGTTGAGCGAGTCGGTGAGGCGGCCAACTTCCGTCCCGGATTTCGAGGGGGGGACACGTTGGGAGAGGTCGCCGGCAGCGATGGCACCGGCCGTCGCCTCAACTGCCCGCAGTGGGCGCAGCGAGCGGCGGACCAGTGCAAATCCCAGGAGACTCGCGACTGCGGCGACAGACAGGGCCGTCGAGACAATGATGCCGCGCATGCGGGCGAGGGTCTCGTCGACTTGGTCCAGGGGAGTCCCGACGGCGAGCATCCCGCTCTCGAGGAAGTCCTGATAGCGCATGGCGAGCACCCTCCACGAGCCGCGTCCGGTCGCGGCGACCTCGGTGAAGGGGAGGTTGGCGATGACGTTCTCGTCCTCCCAGGTGAGGGTGAGGTTCGGCGGCGGGAGGGAGAGCCAACGATTGTCGGGCCACTGGCCCAGCTGTTCCCCCGTCGGGGCGAAGTCCATGATGACGTAGTCGGTCGGGGTGTTGGTCGAGAACGTGAACTGCGACGGCCCGGGCTCGGCGAGGCTGGACAGCGCGGTGTGGAGGCGCTCGTCGACCTGGGCCATGAGGTTGGAGCGCAGGAGCACGGTTGAGAAGGTGCCGGCCACCGTGAGCCCCGCGACCAGCAGAATCGCAAGGATTGCGGCGAGCCGGATCGACAGGGGGAAGCCCTGGCGGGGGGGTGGGGTGGGGTTGGGGTTGGGTTGAGGTGGGGGAGGGGTGGGGTCGGGCTCCGGGGCCGGGTCGGTGGGGTCGGACTGGGAGTGGGGGCGGCTCATCGCTTTTCCTCCCGGGGGAGGCGGAGCACGTAGCCGACGCCGCGTCGAGTGTGAATGAGGTGCGGAAGGGGAGTGCCGTCATCGTCCGTGATATGGACTTTGCGGCGAAGGTAGGAGACGTAGGACTCGACGATGTTGGTGTCGCCGACCCAGCCGTACTCCCAGACATGGTCGATGATCTGGGCTTTTGACAGCACGCGGCCCGTGTTGAGCATGAGGTAGCGCAGGAGCTTGAACTCGGTGGGGGAGAGGTCAATGAGGCGGCCGGCGCGGCGCACCTCGTGCGCGTCCTCGTCAAGCTCGAGGTCCTCGTAGCGCAGGATCGCCTCGTCCTCGACGACCTGGGGTCCGCGGCCGGTGCGGCGCAAGACCGCGCGGATCCGGGCGACCACCTCTTCGAGGCTGAAGGGCTTGGTCACGTAGTCGTCGCCGCCGACGGTGAGTCCCGCGATCTTGTCGGCGGTCTCATCCCGGGCGGTGAGGAAGAGCACCGGGACGCTGAGCCCGCGGTCGCGCAGGGCGCGGGTCACGGTGAATCCGTCCATGTCAGGGAGCATGACATCGAGGACCATGAGGTCGGGTTCCTCCTTCTCGACGGCCCGCAGCGCCTGCCGCCCGGTCGCGGCTGACTCGACCTCGAACCCGGCGAACCTCAGCGAGGCGGCCAGCAGGTCGCGAATGTTGGGCTCGTCATCGACCACCAGAAGGCGTGCACGCTCTTGAGACATGCCCCCATTGTGCCCCGCCTCCCTGGGAGTTTCCCGAACGCCCCCTGAAAGCCCCACGAAGGATTGGTGGGTGGGCTAGGTGATCTTGAGTGGCTTGGACTTCTTGGTGACGGGGAGGTAGCCGGCCTTGGAGACGGTGACCTTGACCTGCACCTTCTTGTTGAGGGCGGCCTTCTTCGGGGTGTAGGACGGCTTCTTGCCGACCTTCCCGGCGACCGGCTTGCCCCCGACGTACCACTGGTAGGCGACCTTCACCTTCTTGGTCTTCGCCGTGACCTTCGCCTTGAGTTTTGCCCCTGCCTGGGCAGGAATCGCAAGGCGCACCTTGACACCCTTGACCTTGGGCCCGGTGATCTTCGCCACCGTCGATTTGATGGTCTGCGTGGCCTGGCCCGGCTTGCTCAGCCACATCTTCACGGTGATCCTCTTGCCGACGTCCACGGCCTTGACCTTGTACTGGGCCTTCGTCGCGCCCTTGATCGCCTTGTTGTTGCGGTACCACTGGTACTTCGCAGTCGACCCGCTCGTCGGCAACGGAGCCTTGAGTATGGTCCCCTTCTTAGCAATCTTCGGAAGGACGATGGCGGAGCTCGTTTTCGGGGCGTTGATGGGAACGACTACCGGGATCTCTGGCTCGACCTTACGGTCCGTTCGCGGGGTGAGCCACTGAGGCCACAGCCCATCTCCCGTGACCAGCACAGCCGCATGCAGCGTCGAGCCAGCGTCATCGTCCTGGAGGGTCCGCTGGTTCCCGGTCCCCACGATCTTGTGATTGCGCACCCAGGTCGTCGAGTAGGTCCACGGGTCCTTAGACCACTGCTTCTTAGCCCAGTCAGACGCCTCAACGCTAAGGACCTCGCCCACCTTAGGCTTGCCCGTGATCACAGCCCCGGCAGGTTCTTGGGTGAAGGAGGGGCGTTCTGTCAGTGAGAGGGTGACCGGGGTGGTCTTTCCGACTTCCACCTCAATGATCGCTTCGGCTCCGACCTCAGCGCGGAGGCCTTCGTACCAGTCCTGCCAGTAGCCTTCGGTCCGCTCTTGGAGGGCGTAGACCCCGGCTGGGAGCGAGGAGATCCTGTTGGTGAGTTCGCCCGTCGAAATCTCATCACCCTGACCAGTCTCGACGTTGGTCCACCTAATGATGGGTGCCTTGCGGGAACCGCCCATATTGCTGTTCGCGAGGGTCACGAGGATCGCACCAGCAGGACCCAGGGTGATCGTGCCAACGTCCTTCGAGGAGCCGGAAGCGGGTGAGGTGAGAGACGTGAACGCGCCGTCAGCGAGTTGGATCGTGTCGGAGATGTCACCGAGCCAGGTCTCGGCGTACCCGGGGTGTTGGGCCACTACTGTCACGGTGTCGGACGGTGTGATCCCCGGGATCGTGAAGGTGCCGTCCGGTTCTGCCAGAGATGGCTGACCCTCAACGATCCATGTCCTGGTCGACTCCGAATAGCGGCGGACGGTAACGCTGGTCTGTGGCACACTCCCACCGCTGGGCAGGGCAACACGGCCCGTGATGGTGGCACCGACTCGGAAGGGGTTGGCAATTGAGAACGTCGCTTCCCCCAGAGGTGCGGTGAACTGTCCGGCGACAAAGTCAGAGGTCTTGTATGGCTTCGACGTGGCGGGATCCAGACGAGCACCGCCGCTGACCTGCGGGTAGTATGTGGAGCGGCCGAAGTGGACAAGGGCGTAGGTTTCCCCGGGGACCGTTGAGAAGTAGACGGACTCTCTTTCATCGTCGTGTGGAAAGAGGAGGCCGGCCTCAGAGAACGACTGGATGCCGACCGACTCCTCGTCGACAGCGGTCCACGTGCCTGAGGGTTGTTCGTGGAAAAGAGCCACCAGAGCATAGGAGGAGCCCGGGATCGTAATCCGAAGGCCTTGGGGATGCCGCACCGTCGCGGAGATCGTCAGGTCAGCCGCTGTAAGTGGGCCGATGATGTGCTTCCGGGCCACGCGCTCGTCAATCTGCACCGTGAGGTGGGGAGGATGGTCGGCGATCTCAAGCAGGTAGCACTTTCCCACCGAGCCCTTGAGGGCGAAGACACTGTCCGCGTCGGTCCAGGTGTAGGCGGTATCCCAGAAGCCATCAACAATGATGCCCCGAGCGGTGTCGGGGTCGCTTCCGCACGCGACGCTCAAAATGGTGACGATCAGCGACCCTCCCTTGTTGGTGCCGCGGTAGGGGCTGCCATCCTCCGCGAGGATCGTGCCGCTGATGGTGGCCCATTCAACGTCTTCGGAGCCAGCACCTTGGGCCGGCGCGACGCCGAGGCCTGCTAGGCCGAGGCAGAGGGATCCGGTGATGAGGCCGGCGACAAGCCGCTGCGAGTGAAGGGATGGGGTCGAGGTCATGGTGGCCATCCTTGGCGTAACGCTCTGCGCCCGCTGCGCCCCGATCGAGCATCCGGCCAGGCGCGTCCGCGGACAATTCCAGGGCCACGCTACCGCAGTCTGTCCGGCGCCCGCCAGCAAGACCCGGCGCTTCGGGAAAGGGATGCACAACCGTGACCACAGCGCAAGGATCCCCCCGAAACGCAGGCGAGGCCCGCCATCGTCCGACAAACAAGGCGCGGAAGCCCCCCAAAGGTCAGCTTGGTACGCTCCACGCCGATTCCGGCGCCTTGGCCCCGTGTTGCCGCAGGTCACAGCGTCGAGCGAGAACGGCCCCTGGGCCGAAGTGGGCGCAAACGTACCGCAGTGACCTTTGCCTGGTGGGGGAGGGGCTATACTGGCGCGCGTGCTGCGAATCCTGGTCGCTGTATCCACCGAGCGCGCGGGCTGAGGTCCGACGAGCCTCCCTCTCGCGCGCACCCTCCACCGCCATGGCCGACGGAGGGTTTTTTTGTGGCCAATCATCATCGACTAGGACAGGACGAAAGGGGCCAAGGACCCATGACAAAACCTATGCTGACCGGCGCTGAAGCCATCATCCGATCGCTGGAGAACCTAGGGGTCGAGGTGATCTTCGGGATCCCCGGCGGGATGATCCTGCCGACCTACGACCCGCTCTACGCCTCGACCAAGCTGCGGCACATCCTCGTGCGGCACGAACAGGCCGCGGGGCACGCCGCCTCGGGATACGCCCGGGTGACGGGGCGGGTGGGAACCTGCATGGCGACCTCGGGGCCGGGCGCAACCAACCTCATCACCGCGTTGGCGGACGCGAACGTGGACTCAGTCCCGGTGGTGGCCATCACGGGGCAGGTCCCCGCGGGGGTCGTCGGGACGGACGCCTTCCAGGAGGCGGACATTGTCGGAGCGACGATGCCGCTGGCCAAGCACTCCTTCTTCATTGCCGATCCCGCCCAGATTCCAGCGACCCTCGCAGCGGCGTACCACATCGCCGGGACGGGGCGGCCGGGCGTGGTCGTCGTTGACATCACCAAGTCAGCTCAGGCGACCGAGGTGCCCTTCGACCCGGACGTCACGCTCGACCTTCCGGGGTACAAGCCGCGGCTCACCCCGCACAAGAAGCAGATCCGCCAGGCTGCCGACATGATTGCCCAGGCGCGCAGGCCCGTGCTGCTGGCGGGCGGCGGCACCATCATCGCTGGTGCTTCAGCCGAACTGGTGGCCCTCGCCGATGAGTCGAAGGCCCCGGTGGTCACGACACTCATGGCGCGCGGGGCCATCTCCGACCTGCACCCGGCGAACCTCGGGATGCCGGGAATGCACGGTACCGTGGCGGCGGTCGCAGCCCTGCAACGGTGCGACCTCATCATCGCGGTGGGGTGCCGGTTCGACGACCGGCTCACGGGCAAGACCTCAAGCTTCGCAACGACCGCCAAGGTCATCCACATCGACATTGACCCCGCGGAGATCGGGAAGAACCGGGCGGTGGACATCCCGATCGTCGGAGACGCCAAGGAGACGCTCGCCCTCATCACGAACGAGCTTGCCGACCACCCCACGAGGAGCGACCTTTCCTCCTGGTGGAAGCAGGTCAACCACTGGCGCGAGACCTACCCGCTGGGATACCCCGAGCCCAGCGACGGACGGCTTGCCCCTCAGCACGTCATCGAACGGATCGCGGCCCTGGCGGGTGACGATCCCATCTTCGCCACGGGAGTCGGCCAACACCAGATGTGGGCCGCCCAGTTCCTCCCCCTCCAGGGGCCGCGCCGGTGGCTCACCTCCGGCGGACTCGGAACCATGGGCTACGGCACTCCCGCCGCGATGGGAGCGAAAGTCGGGCGTCCCGAGGCCAATGTCTGGGCGATCGATGGCGATGGCTGCTTCCAGATGACCGGCCAAGAGATCGTCACCTGCGCCCTCAACAACATCCCCATCAAGGTCGCCATTATCAACAACTCGAGCTTGGGGATGGTCCGGCAGTGGCAGACGCTCTTCTACGGCAGCCGCTACTCCAACACGGACCTCAACACCGGCTCCGACACGGCGATGATCCCCGACTTTGTCAAGCTCGCCGAGGCCTGCGGCTGCGTGGGTCTGCGCTGCGAGAAGCCCGAAGACGTGGACGCGACCATCCAACAAGCCAACGAGATCAACGATCGCCCCGTCATCGTCGACTTCCAGGTCTCGCGGGACGCGATGGTCTGGCCGATGGTCGCGGCCGGCGCCTCAAACGACGACATCCAATACGCCCGCGGGATCGCCCCGTCCTGGGACCGCGAGACCGTTTAGGAGAACATCATGGCTCAGCACACTTTGTCGGTCCTCGTCGAGAACAAGCCCGGCGTCCTGGCCCGCGTGTCCGGCCTGTTCGCCAGGCGCGGCTTCAACATCACTTCGCTCGCGGTCGGCCCAACCGAACGGCCGGAAATCTCCCGGATCACGGTCGTCGCCGAGGTCGCTGACACCCCGCTCGAACAGATCACCAAGCAGCTCAACAAGCTGATCAACGTCATCAAGATCACCGAACTGAGCCGCGAAGCCTCGGTCCAGCGAGACCTCCTGCTCGTCAAGGTCAAGGCCGTCGGCGCCACTCGCCACGAGGTCATCGAGATCGCTGACCTCTTCCGCGCGCGGGTTGTCGACGTCGCCCCAGACTCTTTGGTCATCGAGGCGACCGGCACCGACCGCAAGCTCACCGCAATGCTGCAGCTCCTGACCCCCTTTGGGATCCGCGAGCTCGTCAAGTCCGGTACCGTCGCCATCGTGCGTGGTTCGAAGTCCTTCACCGACAAAACGGACCGCTCAGCCCGCGACGGCTGAAATCTGATAGAACACAACCAACCCGCATACCAACGAACGAAAGGCTCAACTCCCGTGGCGCAACTTCTCTACGACGACGATGCCGATCTTGCCATCATCCAAGGCCGCAAGGTCGCTGTCATCGGCTATGGCTCCCAAGGCCATGCCCACGCCCTCAACCTGCGCGACTCCGGTGTCGATATCCGCGTCGGGCTAGCTGACGACATCAAGGCTCGCGAGCGCGCAACCGCCGCCGGTCTGACGGTCCTCGACACCGCCGATGCGGCCGCCTGGGCAGACGTCCTCATGCTCCTGGTCCCCGACCACATTGCCCGCGGTGTCTACGCCCGCGACATCGCCCCCACCTTGAAGGATGGCGACGCGATCTTCTTCGCGCACGGCTTCAACATCCGCTTCGGCTACATCGCCCCGCCCCCCGGCGTTGACGTCGCCATGGTCGCCCCCAAAGGCCCCGGCCACCTGGTGCGTCGCGAGTTCGCCGACGGCCGCGGCGTGCCCGTCCTCATCGCTGTCGAGCAGGACGCAACCGGCCGCGCCTTCGAGCTCGCCAAGTCCTACGCCAAGGCAATCGGCGGCCTGCGCGCCGCTGGCCTGCGCACCACCTTCGCCGAGGAGACCGAGACTGACCTCTTCGGTGAGCAGGCGGTGTTGTGCGGCGGCATCACTCACCTGGTCCAAGCCGCCTACGAAACGCTGACCGAGGCCGGCTACCAGCCAGAAATCGCCTACTTCGAGGTCCTTCACGAGCTCAAGCTCATCGTGGACCTCATGTACGAGGGCGGCATCTCCAAGATGCGTTGGTCGGTGTCCGACACCGCCGAGTGGGGCGACTACGTCGCCGGCCCGCGCATCATCGACGCCGCTGTCAAGGCTCGCATGGGCGACCTGTTGACTGACATCCGGTCCGGCGCGTTCGCCGCCCGCTTCATCGCCGACCAGGACGCCGGCGGCCCCGAGTTCAAGGCCCTGCGCGCCGCCGGTGAGGCTCACCCCATCGAGGCAGTCGGCCGTGAGCTGCGCAAACTCTTCGCGTGGGTCAAGCCGCAGGACACGGACTACGTCGAAGGCTCCGTCGGAGGCTGAAGCGTGCCCAACATCGATCTTGCCGTCATCGGAGGCGACGGCATCGGCCCCGAGGTGGTCGCCGAGGCCCTGCGCGTCCTAGGCGCGGTGCTCGCCGACTCTTCTCTCGCCATCGTCCCCACTCACTACGACCTAGGCGGCGCACGATGGCGGCGCACCGGTGAGGTGTTAACCGACAGTGAGCTTGACTCGCTTTCGCGTCACGACGCGATTTTGCTAGGCGCGGTCGGGGACCCTGAGGTGCCCTCTGGCGTGCTCGAGCGGGGGTTGTTGCTAAAGCTGCGGTTTGCTTTTGACCACTACATCAACTTGCGGCCGTCGCGGCTCTACCCGGGGGTGGCCTCACCTTTGGCTTGCCCTGGGGATGTTGATTTTGTTGTGGTGCGTGAGGGGACCGAGGGGCCCTATGTCGGTAACGGCGGGTCGGTCCGGCTGGGCACTCCCCAGGAGATTGCGACCGAGGTGTCGGTCAACACATGGTTTGGGGCGTTGCGGACGGTGCGGGATGCTTTCACCCGCGCCGCCGCGCGGCCCCGGCGAAAGGTGACGCTGGTTCACAAGCACAATGTGCTGGTGCATGCCGGGCATTTGTGGCGGCGGGCCTGCGAAGCGGTTGCTGTGGAGTTCCCTTCGGTGACGTGGGACTATCTGCATGTGGATGCGGCGACGATCTTCCTTGTCAACGATCCGTCGCGGTTCGATGTCATCGTGACTGACAACCTGTTTGGTGACATTCTCACCGACTTGGCGGCGGCCGTGACCGGGGGGATTGGGTTGGCAGCTTCGGGGAACATCAACCCCTCGCGGGCGTTCCCCTCGATGTTTGAGCCGGTCCATGGGTCGGCACCTGATATTGCTGGCCAGGGGATCGCGGACCCGACGGCGGCCGTGTTGTCGGCTTCGATGCTGCTGGAGCATCTGGGGTACGACGGCCCGGCTGCCGCGATTGAGCGGGCGGTGGCCGCGGACTTGGCCGAGCGAGGGTCGGGGCGACGGACAACGAGAGAGGTGGGGGACGCCATCGTCCGCCGTCTTGTGTAAGGAAAGGAACTACCATGGGTGAGTTTGAGATTCGGCGCAACCCGCATCCGACGCCGCCGGAGGAGCGCGCTGCGGCGCTCGCGAACCCGGTGTTTGGGACGCAGTTCACTGACCATATGGCGCGCGTGACGTGGACGTCGGCTTCTGGTTGGCACGACCGGCGGGTTGAGGCGTTTGCGGAGATTCCGCTCTCGCCGGCGGCGGCGGTCTTGCACTATGCCCAGGAGATCTTCGAGGGGCTCAAGGCCTATCGGCGGGATGACGGGTCGGTGTGGGCGTTTCGGGCGGGCGCGAATGCTGCGCGGTTTGTGCGGTCGGCACAGCGGATGGCGATGCCGGAGTTGTCGGTTGCGGACTTCTTGGACTCTTTGTCTGCCTTGGTGTCCGTTGATGCTGCGTGGGTGCCGTCGGGGGCCGAGACGTCGCTCTATTTGCGTCCGGTGATGTTTGCGGCCGAGCGATTCTTAGGCGTGCGGCAGGCGCGGCGCTATGAGTATTTGGTGATTGCCTCGCCCGTCGGGTCGTATTTCGCCGGGGGAGTCAAGCCCGTCTCGATTTGGGTCGAGCAGGAGACGCGCCGGGCTGGGCCGGGGGGAACTGGTTCCGCGAAGTGTGGCGGGAACTATGCGGCGGCGATGCTAGGGCAGGTGCGGGCGTACGAACACGGGTGTGACCAGGTGTTATTCCTTGAGGCCGGGGGGGGAACGGCGATCGAGGAGCTGGGTGGGATGAACGTCTTCGTGGTGCTCGACGACGGGTCAGTTGCCACGCCAGCGTTGACCGGGAGCTTCTTGGAGGGGATCACCCGGGCCTCGGTGCTTGCTCTGCTGGAGGACCGGGGGGTTTCTGTGGTCGAGCGGTCGGTGTCTTTGTCGGAGCTGTTGTCCGGGGCGGGTTCTGGGCAGGTGCGCGAGATGTTCGCCTGCGGGACCGCCGCCGTGGTGACCCCCGTGGGACGCCTGGTGGGGGAAGGGTTCGAAGTGTCGGTGGCTGGGGGTGTCCCCGGGGAGCTGACCATGTCGATCCGCGAGCAGCTAATGGGCATCCAATACGGCCGGATCGAGGACCGCTGGGGCTGGACCACCCGGTTGGCGTAGCCGCCTCACCTCGACAGACCGCTGGGGCTGGACCACCCGGTTGACGCAGCCCCGAAGCCGCCCCACCTCGACAGACCGCTGGGGCTGGACCACCCGGTTGACGCAGCCCCGAAGCCGCCCCACCTCGACAGACCGCTGGGGCTGGACCACCCGGTTGACGCAGCGGTGCCGGTCTGTTGGGGCGGCCCCCCTTGGGGCCAAGCCGGCCGCGCGCCTTGACAGCGCTAGCCTCCCCCTCCTCCGACCCGAGCCCCACCTCGACAGCGCTAGCCTCCCCCTCCTCCAACCCAAGCCCCACCTCGACAGCGCTCACCTCCCCCTCCTCCAACCCAAGCCCCACCTTGACAGCGCTCACCTCCCCCTCCTCCGGCCCAAGCCCCACCTTGACAGCGCTCACCTCCCCCTCCCTCGGCTGGCAAAGGTCAATTGTCCAGGTGCTAGCAGCCTCTCAGCTCACGCCACCATTTCGCTCACCTCGCTGACCTGCATCAACGCAAAGCGCCCAGGACCGCCAGCCGGGCAAAACCTGGACAATTGACCTTTGTGTGCGCCACGAGGCGCATGGTGGTATCCCTCGCGCAGCGGGGGCCGACTCGGAAGGAGGTCGGTGGGTCTGATGACTGACCGGAGGCCGAAAGGCTAGATGGGACCACAGCATGTCAGGAAACCAGTAGCCGTGCCCACGTGTCGGGGCGGCGTGCTGGGGGACCCGCGTGATATGGCGAAGGCCAGACTGCTTGAAGCTCAGTGTCCAGAAGGTGCAAGTCAATCGCCCGTCGGAAATCGACACGCGATGCCGACGGCGGCCCTGCCTGGTGGGCAGCAAAGACATCGGGCAACTTCCGGGGCTGGCAGCGTCGCCCAGTGAGGGCGATTAAGGACGCGGACGAGCCGCCTAAGTCATGCTCGATACGTATCACCATGACGAACGTGGGATCGCCTAAGGGGCGCGAGCCCTAGGGCGACGGAGGCCTGGTAGTAGTCGCCGGGGTCATGTCCGGCCAGGGAGGACAGGAAAGCTGTCCACAAGGCGAAGCAGGCCAGGTTGTAGGAAGACGAACCGAAAGGACGGAGGTATGCGTAATGCAAAGCGCCGAGGTCGTATTGGAGGTCTTGCGTGAACGAGGCAGGCGTGGCCTGCCAGTAGAAGGACTGTACAGGCAGATGTACAACCCGTCGTTGTACCTGATGGCGTGGGGCAAGCTCTACTCCAACAAGGGGGCGATGGCCCCTGGTGCCGACGGGTCGACCGCTGATGGCATGTCGTTTGACGTGGTCAGCAAGATCATCGAAGCGATGCGGTATCAGCGATACCGTTTCGCTGCGGTACGTCGAGTGTGGATCCCAAAGAAGAAGGGGGGTAAACGTCCGTTGGGCGTGCCCACCTGGACAGACAAGCTGGTTGGGGAGGTGGTACGCATGCTGTTGGAGGCGTACTACGAACCACAGTTTTCTGACCACTCTCACGGGTTCCGCCCCAACAGGGGATGTCAGACCGCGCTACGGCAGATTGTCCGCACGTGGAAGGCAACCACCTGGTTCATCGAAGCAGACATCCACAACTGCTTCGGGGCACTCGATCAGGATGTCATGGTCTCGATCCTGGCTGAACGCATCCACGACGCCCGGTTCCTAGAACTGGTCGACCGGATGCTCAAAGCCGGGTACCTCGAAGACTGGACATGGCAGCCCACGCTCAGCGGTACGCCGCAAGGCGGGGTCGCTAGCCCGATCTTGTCGAACATCTACCTGGACAAACTCGACAGGTACGTCCAGGACGAACTGATCCCCCAGTACACCCAAGGAGACCTCAGGGCCACCAACAAGGAGTACCAGAGGATCAAGAATCGGCTGGTCAAAGCCCGTAAGGACGGCGACCAGCCACAGGTGTTACCGGTCGCGTTGTTTGACGGTGTTGGCGTCGTTGGTTTTGACGGTGTGGGCGTGTTGAGGGGGGGGTTTGGGGGGCTGGTGGTGGTTGTGGTGCCGGGGTGGTTGTCGTTGGGGGTGA
>Ga0123356_10000677_pt1 | contig 37729 bp, 31 predicted proteins | sample TergutEmb28metaG_2_FD_92546 | JGI IMG/M metagenome (GOLD analysis project Ga0123356, IMG submission 92546) | Embiratermes neotenicus P3 segment gut microbial communities from Petit-Saut dam, French Guiana - Emb289 P3 | ecosystem: Host-associated > Arthropoda: Insects > Digestive system > Gut ...
AAAGAACTCTTGTGATTGCCGCTGTAAGCGTGGTTTTACCGTGGTCAACGTGACCGATTGTACCGATGTTTACGTGCGGTTTATTCCGCTCAAATTTTGCTTTTGCCATTAGTCATTTCCTCCTAATATTTTGATGTTTCTTATAAATATCATTTTAACAAATTTTTACTGAAAAAGCAAGTCTTTTTTGTAAATTTTTGTTTTGCGTTGAATTATCTCGCTCTTTTTGTCGCAATTCCCTCTGTTATGGACTTCGGGACTTCGATATAGTGGCTCGGTTCCATTGTGTACTGTCCGCGGCCCTGCGTTTTTGAGCGCAGGTCGTTGGAATATCCGAACATTTCCGACAGCGGGACGTTCGCGTCAACTTGTTTTACGCCGTTTTTGTCGTCCATGCCTAAGATATTTCCGCGCCGTGAGCTTATATCGCCTATTACGTCACCCATGTAATCCTCGGGTACAAGCACCGAAACCTTCATAATCGGTTCGAGTATAATCGGGCTTGCTTTCTGCATGGCTTCCTTGAAAGCCATTGAGCCTGCGATTTTGAACGCCATTTCTGACGAGTCAACATCGTGATAGGTTCCGTCGTATAATGTGACTTTTACGTCTACAACGGGATAACCCGCCGTAACGCCCGCCATCATCGCGCCCTGAATCCCTTGGTCAACCGCCGGAATGTACTCCTTCGGAATCGCGCCCTGAGTAATCGCATTGACAAACTCGTAGCCTTTTCCGCTTTCGTTAGGCTCTATGCGGATTTTAACGTGACCGTACTGCCCGCGTCCGCCCGATTGACGAGCGTACTTTGTATCTTGTTCGACAGTTCCGGTAATGGTTTCCTTGTAAGCTACCTGCGGTGCGCCTACGTTGGCTTCTACTTTGAACTCACGTAACATTCTGTCTACGATGATTTCAAGGTGCAGCTCGCCCATTCCCGCGATAATCGTCTGCCCTGTTTCCTCGTCCGTCCAGATTTTGAACGTCGGGTCTTCTTCTGCGAGTCTTCCGAGAGCAATGCCCATTTTTTCCTGACCGGCTTTGGTTTTCGGCTCAATCGCCAGGCTTATTACCGGCTCGGGAAACTCCATAGACTCTAATACAACAGGGTGCTGTGCGTCGCAGAGCGTGTCGCCCGTTGTGGTGTTTTTAAGACCGATTGCCGCCGCAATATCGCCCGCGTAACAAATTTCAAGGTCTTGGCGGTGATTTGCGTGCATTTGCAGTATTCTGCCTAAGCGTTCTTTTTTGTCCTTGGTTGCATTGAACACTGCCGCGCCTGCCGCTACGCTTCCCGAATACACGCGGAAGAAGCAAAGCTTCCCTACGAACGGGTCGGTTGCGATTTTAAACGCTAATGCGGAAAAAGGCTCTTCGTCAGAAGATTTGCGAACGATTTCGCCGCCCTTGTCGGGGTGAACTCCCGTGACAGGGGGAACATCGAGCGGCGACGGCATATAGTCAATTACAGCGTCCAAGAGCTTTTGAACGCCCTTGTTCTTATACGAAGTTCCGCAAACTACGGGAACTACCGCGTTTGCTATGCAGGCTTTTCTTATGCAGTTTTTAATTTCATCAACGGTGATTTCCTCACCCTCGAGAAACTTATTCATAACTGCTTCGTCCTGCTCGGAAATCGCTTCGAGTAAAACGTCCCTTTGCTTCTTTGCTGTTTCGAGCATATCAACGGGGATTTCCTCGATTTTTCTGTTTTGACCCATGTCGCCTTCATAGACTTCCGCGTTCATTTCCACTAAGTCTATGATTCCGCGGAAGGTATCTTCCGCGCCGATTGGCAGTTGAATCGGAACAGCGTTGGTTTTGAGCCTGTCCCTCATCATGCCTACCACGTTTAAAAAGTCTGCTCCCACTATGTCCATCTTGTTGATATAAGCCATTCGGGGAACTTGATATTTGTCTGCCTGTCTCCATACTGTTTCTGACTGCGGCTCAACGCCGCCCTTAGCGCAGAATACAGTTACAGAGCCGTCAAGGACTCTGAGTGAACGCTCTACCTCCACTGTAAAGTCCACGTGACCCGGGGTATCAATTAAGTTAATTCTGTGACTTTTCCAGAAAGCGGTGGTTGCCGCCGAGGTAATAGTGATTCCTCTTTCCTGCTCAAGGTCCATCCAGTCCATGATAGCGGTTCCGTCGTGCGTTTCTCCAACTTTATGAGAAATACCTGTGTAAAACAGGATTCTCTCGGAGGTCGTCGTCTTTCCCGCGTCGATATGAGCCATGATACCAATATTTCGGGTCATTTCTAAAGATACATCTCTTGCCATTTAATAACCCTTCTTTACCACTTATAATGCGCGAATGCTTTGTTAGCTTCCGCCATTCTGTGAGTATCGTCGCGCTTTTTGCAGGCGCCGCCTTGACCTTTGAGTGCATCAAGCAGTTCGCCCGCTAAACGCTCTTTCATTGTCTTTTCATTGCGGTTTCTGCTGTAATTCGTGAGCCAGCGCAATCCTAAAGTTCTTCTTCTTGCCGGGCGAACCTCCATCGGAACCTGGTAAGTCGCGCCGCCTACTCTGCGGGCTTTTACCTCGAGCTGGGGCATGATGTTCTCTAACGCCTGCTCGAAACATTCTAAGGGTTCTTTTCCGGACTTTTCGCCGACGATTTCAAACGCGCCGTAGACTATTTTCTGCGCTACGCCTTTTTTACCGTCGAGCATAATGTTGTTTACCAAACGCGTAACCATTTCCGAACCGTACATAGGGTCGGGCAAAACCTCGCGCTTGGGTACGTTACCTCTTCTTGGCATCGTACTTCCCTCCTTCATAAAAATGAATTCTTAGGTACTGACGGACAATGTACAATTGACAATTTACAATGTACAATTATCTGTCTCCGCCATGCAGAGATAACTGATGTATATATCTCCGCTTACGCGGTCGTTACACTATTCTTTTAAATTTTTCGCCAATTGTACATTGTACATTGTCAATTGACTATTTCCCTGCCTTGGGACGTTTTGCGCCGTACTTACTTCTGCTCTGCATTCTTCCGTCAACACCCTGCGTGTCGAGCGTACCGCGAACGATGTGATATCGTACGCCAGGTAAGTCCTTAACTCTTCCGCCGCGAATCAGCACAACGCTGTGCTCCTGCAGTTTGTGACCTATACCTGGAATGTAAGCAGTAACCTCGTGGCTGTTGGAAAGTCTAACTCTTGCGATTTTACGCATAGCAGAGTTCGGCTTTTTCGGGGTATGGGTTCTGACTGCTGTGCAAACTCCGCGCTTCTGCGGCGACGAGTTGTCAGTTTCCTGCTTCTTTAAGGTGTTAAGTCCTTTTTGCAATGCGGGGGACTTAGACTTCTTTACAGAAACCTCCCTGCCTTTTCTTACAAGCTGGTTAAAGGTTGGCAATTCATTTCACCTCCTGTTTTTAAATAATAGTATGTGTAAATCATACCAAATTATTATAACCGAAAAAACGGCTAAAGTCAATAATTCCCGAAGAAATTTGTAACTTTTGCCGTTTTATGGACTTTAGAGCATGTTTAATTGTGCATTGTGCATTGTAAATCGTTAATTGCTTGGCATTCCTGTCCCTGCGGGGATTAATTTTCCGATGATTACGTTTTCTTTGAGTCCGAGCAGCGGGTCAACCTTACCGTGAATCGCCGCGTCGGTGAGCACTCTCGTGGTCTCCTGGAACGACGCCGCTGAAAGGAAGCTGTCTGTTGCAAGCGAGGCCTTCGTAATACCGAGGAGCAGCGGGCTCGCTGTCGGGAATTCAATCGTTTCACCTGCGCGTTCGCGCTCTTTGAGCTCGTCAATCACGCGCGCCAGCTCGTTTTTATCAACCGCAGAGCCGGGAAGCAGGAAGCTGTCGCCGGGGTTTTCGATTCTGACCTTGCGCATCATCTGACGTACAATAACCTCGATATGCTTGTCGTTAATATCAACGCCCTGTAAGCGGTAAACCTTCTGAACTTCAGCGATTATATAGTTTTCAACTGCCTGCTCGCCTTTAACCGCTAATACGTCGTGCGGGTTTACGCTTCCTTCTGTAATCGGGTCGCCTGCTTCGATTGTGTTGCCTTCGTCCACCTTGAGCCTGTAACCGAAGGGCACTGCATAGGTTTCCGCTTCGCCGTCCGCACTCGTTACAGTAATATGGCGGGTTTTCTTGACCTCTTCGATTTTCACAGTACCTGTGAGCCGTGACATAATCGCGCTGGACTTAGGCTTGCGCGACTCGAAAAGCTCTTCAACACGTGGCAGACCCTGCGTAATATCCTCCGCTGAAACTATACCGCCTGTACGGAAGGTTCTCATGGTGAGCTGTGTTCCGGGCTCGCCAATTGATTGCGCGGCAATGATTCCCACTGCTTCACCTGTTGAAATTGGATTGCCGTTCGCAAGTGACGCGCCGTAGCACTTAACGCAGACGCCGTGCTTAGCTTCGCAGGTCAGCACTGAACGAATATTTACTTTTTCTGCGCCGCTGTCCATGATTTTCTTTATTTCATTGTCGCCGATAAGCTTGTTCTTTGAAACAAGCACATTACCGCTGTCGTCAGTGAAATCATCAACGAGATAACGCCCCATAAGACGCTCTGCAAGCGGCTCTATGAGTTCCTTGCCCTCTTTGATTTCGTAGACCTCGATTCCGCCTGCCGCACGGCAGTCGTCGGTTCTTATAATAACCTCCTGCGAAACGTCAACGAGACGGCGGGTTAAATACCCCGAGTCCGCTGTACGAAGCGCAGTATCCGCAAGCCCTTTTCTCGCGCCGCGCGAAGAGATGAAGTATTCAAGGACGTTGAGCCCCTCACGGTAGTTCGCACGAATCGGGATTTCAATAGTTTCTCCCGACGTATTCGCTATCAGCCCTCTCATTCCCGCGAGCTGACGAATCTGGTTGATACTTCCGCGTGCGCCGCTGTCCGCCATCATATAAATCGGGTTGTACTGGTCGAGGTTTTGCATAAGCGCTTTTGAAACCTTTTCAGTCGATTCGTTCCAAATGTTTAGAATCGCTTCCTTACGCTCGTTGTTGGAAATGAAGCCCTGGTCGAAGTATTCGTTTATTTCCTCGACTTGCTTGTCGGCTTCCTGAAGAACTTCCTTCTTCTGCGGCGGAATCGTCGCGTCTGTTACAGCAACTGTAATCGCCGATTTTGTGGAATACTTGAAGCCGAGCGCCTTAACCTTGTCAAGCACTCCCGCAGTTACTGCAGTTCCGTGAATTTTAATGCAGCGGTCGATAATTTTTCCGAGTTCTTTATTGCCGACCTTGAAGTTTATTTCGGGTTCGAGCGCGTGTTCGGGGTCTGTTCTGTCAACGAAGCCTAAGTCCTGCGGAATCGGCTCGTTGAAAATCAGCTTACCTACTGTGGTGTTTACTATACGCTCACGTATTTCCTCGCCGGTGTCGCGGGTTACGCGTACTTTTATTTTGGAATGAAGCGTAATGAAGCTCTCATGATACGCCATAATCGCTTCGTTTGCGTCACGGAAGGTCTTCCCTTCGCCCGGCTCGCCGTCTTTTTCAAGCGTGAGATAATATGCACCGAGAACCATGTCCTGCGTCGGTACTGTTACAGGTCTTCCGTCCGAGGGTTTAAGCAGGTTCTTCGCCGCGAGCATTAAATTATGCGCTTCGTTCTGCGCTTCCACCGACAGCGGTAAATGCACCGCCATCTGGTCGCCGTCGAAGTCCGCGTTGTACGCTGTACAAACAAGCGGGTGCAGCTTCAACGCTCTGCCTTCAACTAAAACAGGCATGAACGCTTGTATGCCGAGCCTGTGCAGTGTCGGCGCGCGGTTAAGCAGAACAGGGTGGTTTTTAATCACGTCTTCCAAAACGTCCCACACGTTCTCGTTCGCACGTTCAACCATTTTACGCGCAGATTTAATATTATTGGAAAGTCCGCGAGCCACAAGCTCTTTCATTACAAAAGGCTTGAAAAGCTCAATTGCCATTTCGTTCGGAAGCCCGCACTGGTCTAATTTTAAGTCGGGACCGACAACGATAACCGAACGTCCAGAGTAGTCAACACGCTTGCCGAGCAGGTTCTGACGGAAACGCCCCTGCTTACCTTTAAGCATATCAGAAAGTGACTTGAGCGGTCTGTTGGACGGGCCTGTGACAGCTTTTCCGTGTCTGCCGTTGTCAATCAGCGCGTCAACAGCCTCCTGAAGCATACGCTTTTCGTTGCGGATAATTATTTCGGGAGCGCGAAGCTCAATCATCTTGTTTAAGCGATTATTACGGTTTATTACCCGCCTGTAAAGGTCGTTCAAGTCTGACGTCGCAAAGCGTCCGCCGTCAAGCAGAACCATCGGGCGAATGTCGGGCGGGATTACAGGAATCACGTCCATAATCATCCATTCGGGCGCGTTGCCGGAGTTTCTGAAGGCTTCAATTACGTCAAGGCGTTTGAGTAATTTAAGGCGCTTCTGACCCTGCTGAGTATTGGCTAACTGCTCTTTTAAATCGTTAGATACCCAAACTATATTGCTGACCCAGTTTTCTTTGGATTGCTTAGCGATGAACTCGTTGTCGGGATCGTTTTCTTCAACCGCGTCAAAAAGCTCTTCGATATAAGCCGAGCCTGTTTTGGTTTCGACGAGCGGAAGCCCCTCACGCATACGCTTGAGGTTGAGCGGGATTATAACTTCTTCGTAAAGCTTGCGGGCGATAATCTGCCCCTGCTCAAAGTCGCGCTCACGCTGGGTATACTCGTGCTCTTCCTTTTCCTCGCCGACTATTCTCATGCGGTCATAAATATCCTGCGGAAACTCTGAAATATAGCGGTAACGCTTCGCCAAATAATCCTCAATCTGCATCTTGTTCAGTCCGAGAATCTTCGCAAAATCGCTCGCGTTCGCCATTATATAATGGTCGTAAATATTCGCGCCGTACTCGGAAAGAAGCTCTTTAATCGCTTCCGCGCCCATGCGAGCGAAGAAGTCGTCCTCGTAGCGTTCCTTCATGTCCGAGTATTCCTTTTCGGAAAGAAGCTGACACTTAGTAAGAGCGGTATCGCCCGGGTCGATTACTACGTACTTCGTGAAATACAGTATTTCCTCTAAGCGTTTCGGCGAAATATCAAGCACCTGTCCTATGCGTGAGGGCGTGCCTTTAAAATACCAAATGTGCGAAACAGGCGCGGCAAGCTCGATATGCCCCATGCGTTCGCGGCGAACCTTGTTGCGGGTGACTTCAACGCCACAGCGTTCACAGACCTTGCCCTTGAAGCGGATTCGCTTGTACTTTCCGCAGTTACACTCCCAGTCCTTTTGCGGCCCGAAAATCTTTTCGCAGAAAAGACCGTCGCGCTCAGGCTTTTGGGTTCTGTAGTTAATAGTTTCGGGGCGTTCAACCGACCCGTAGCTCCAGTCGCGGATTTGCTCCGGTGAAGCCAGTCCTATTTTCATTGACTCAAAAGTATTAAATCCCAAAGTAATACCTCGATTCTGTAATTTTTATTAATTGTGCATTGTTAATTGTCAATTGTTAATTGTCCGTCTCGTCGTCGTAAACGTCAGTTTCGCCGAGTGTTTCTTCGTCGTCTTCATCATCTTCGTCGTCTTCAAGGTCGTCATCTTCGCCTGTGAAGAAGTCGCTTCCCTCAATTTCGCCTGTGATGAATTCAGCTTCCAAGTCCTCGTCAGCAACATATTCAAAGTCCTCCGCGCTTACGATTCCGACATCGTCGTCTTCGTCAAACTGCTGTTTGAGGTCGATTTCGCTGTCGTCCTCGTCGAGTACTTTTACGTCTAAGCCAAGCGACTGAAGCTCTTTAATAAGAACCTTGAACGATTCGGGAACGCCTGCCTTCGGGACGTTATCGCCTTTTACGACGGCTTCATAAGTCTTGACACGTCCTACAACGTCGTCAGACTTAACAGTGAGAATTTCTTGCAAGGTGTACGCCGCGCCGTAAGCTTCAAGCGCCCAAACCTCCATCTCACCGAAACGCTGTCCGCCGAACTGCGCTTTACCGCCGAGCGGCTGCTGAGTAACAAGCGAGTACGGGCCTGTCGAGCGGGCATGGATTTTATCGTCTACCAAGTGATGCAGTTTTAAATAGTACATATAACCGACAGTTACGGGGTTGTCGAACTTTTCACCTGTGCGTCCGTCGTAGAGCTCTGTTTTGGCGTCGTTGCTCATTTCCGCCATTTTGAGCATTTCCTGTATGTCTGTTTCTCTCGCGCCGTCGAAAACGGGAGTCATGATGTTCCAGCCTAATGCCTTTGCCGCGTAGCCTAAGTGAACCTCAAGCACTTGTCCGATATTCATACGAGAGGGAACGCCGAGCGGATTCAGAACTATATCAAGCGGCGTACCGTCGGGTAAGAACGGCATATCTTCAACAGGCAGAATCCTCGAAACTACGCCCTTGTTTCCGTGTCTGCCCGCCATTTTGTCGCCGACAGAAATCTTACGCTTCTGCGCAACATAACAGCGCACAACCATGTTAACGCCGGGGCTTAATTCTTCGCAGTTTTCGCGGGTAAAGACTTTTACGTCTACTACGATTCCCGACTCGCCGTGCGGGACTTTAAGCGAGTTGTCGCGGACTTCGCGCGCTTTTTCGCCGAAGATTGCACGGAGGAGTCTTTCCTCGGCAGTAAGCTCAGTTTCGCCCTTCGGCGTGACCTTACCTACCATGATGTCACCTGAACGGACTTCCGCGCCTATACGGATAATTCCGCGTTCGTCAAGGTCTTTGAGCGCGTCTTCCGATAAGTTCGGAATATCGCGGGTAACTTCCTCGGGACCAAGCTTCGTATCGCGGCATTCAAGCTCATATTCCTCAATGTGAATAGAGGTGAAAACGTCATTGTAAACAAGCTTTTCGCTGATGAGAACAGCGTCTTCGTAGTTGTAGCCTTCCCACGTCATGAAGCCAATTAGCACGTTTTTGCCGAGCGAGATTTCGCCTTGCGAGGTCGCGGGGCCGTCGGCGATGATGTCGCCCTTTTTGACCGCGGTGCCTTTGGTTACTAATGGCTTTTGGTTAATGCAGGTACCTTGGTTCGAGCGGCGGAACTTAACCATTTTATAAGGGTGCTCCTGCCCGTATTTATCTGTAATTGTGATTTCATCAGCAGTAACCTTTGTTACTGTTCCGTCGTGCTCCGCAAGCACCACAACTCCCGAGTCCACGGCGGCTTTGTATTCCATGCCTGTGCCGACAACGGGGCTTTCGGTAATCATCAGCGGAACTGCCTGACGCTGCATATTCGCGCCCATGAGTGCGCGGTTCGCGTCGTCGTTTTCAAGGAACGGAATCATAGATGTCGCCACGGATACTACCATTTTAGGCGAAATATCCATGAACTCAACTATGTCGCGGTTAACCTCGATGATTTCGTCCTTGTATCTGCCAGTAACGCGGGGGCGCAGTCTGCCCTCTTTATCAATAGGCTCGTTCGCCTGTGCAATTGTGTACACGTCCTCGACGTCGGCGGTCATGTAAACCACCTCGTCAAGCACTTTCCCCGTGCCTTTTTCAACTCTTCTGTAGGGTGCTTCAATGAAGCCGTATTCATTAATACGAGCGAAGGAAGCAAGGTACGAAATCAAGCCGATGTTTGGACCTTCCGGTGTTTCAATCGGGCACATTCTGCCGTAGTGTGAGTAGTGAACGTCACGAACCTCGAAGCCTGCACGCTCTCTCGAAAGTCCGCCCGGACCGAGCGCGGAGAGCCTGCGCTTGTGAGTAAGCTCTGCGAGCGGGTTATTCTGGTCCATGAACTGCGAAAGCGGAGAAGAACCAAAAAATTCCTTAATCGCCGCCACAACGGGACGAATATTAATGAGCGAGTTGGGGGACACTTTTTCTATCTCCTGTGCCTGCAAGCCCATGCGTTCGCGGATTACACGTTCCATGCGCGCAAAGCCGATTCTGAACTGGTTTTGAAGCAGCTCGCCAACCGAGCGAATACGGCGGTTGCCAAGGTGGTCGATGTCGTCCACGTCGCCGACTTCTTCGCATAAATTAATAAAGTAACTGATTGAAGCGTAGATGTCGTCAAGCGTAACGTGCTTGCTGACTAACTTGTCCGCTTTTTGTTTAATAGCTTCTTGGATTTCCTCCGCGCCGTCACAGGTTTCAAGGATTTCCTTCAAAACGTGGAAGGAAACTTTTTCGATTACGCCGCATTTAACAGGGTCAACGCCTTCGGGCAGGTATGGCTTGATGTCAACCATGCCGTTGCCGACGACTTTAACTTCCTTTTCCTCGCCCTGCAGAAGCATTTCCATTACGCCTGCCTGCTCAATTTCCTTGGCTTTTTCAAGATTGATGTACTGCCCCGCTTCAAGCAGAAGCTCGCCTGTGAGCGGATTTACAACAGGCGCGGCAGATTTATGCCCGACGATTCTTCCCGAAATACCGAGCTTTTTATTATATTTGTATCTTCCGAAGCGCGAGAGGTCGTACCTTTTTGCGTCAAAGAAGAGCGAATTTATGTGATTCTGCGCCGATTCAACAGTCGGAGGCTCACCCGGACGAAGCTTCTTGTAAACCTCAAGCAGAGCTTCCTCGGTGTTCTTGGTAATGTCCTTCTGTGTAATAGTCTGCACAATGCGGTCATCTTCACCGAAGAGGTCATAAATATCCTCGTCCGTGCCCTTGCCTAACGCGCGAATCAGCGTTGTAGCAGGGATTTTCCTGTTTTTGTCGATACGTACATAAAAGATGTCATTAGAGTCCATCTCGTACTCAAGCCACGCGCCGCGGTTTGGGATAACCGTAGTCTTGAAGAGCTTTTTCCCTGTTTTATCGTAGTCAAAGCCATAATAAACGCCCGGCGAACGCACAAGTTGCGAAACGATTACACGTTCCGCTCCGTTTATTATAAAGGTACCGTTGTCGGTCATTAGCGGGAAGTCGCCCATAAAAATTTCGCTGTCGACAACCTCGCCGTTGACCTCGTTCTTCAAGCGAGCCTTTACCTTTAAAGGAGCTGCATAGGTTACGTCGCGCTCCTTGCACTGGGCTATGGTATATTTGGGCGTATCGTCTAAGCGGTAATCAATAAAGTTGAGTTTAAATTTCCCGTTTGCGTCGGATATTTGCGAAACGTCGTTGAAAACCTCCTTTATCCCCTCTTCGACGAACCATTTGTAAGAATTCTTCTGGATTTCGATGAGATTGGGCATTTCAAGGACTTCTTCAATCTTTGAAAAGCTTTGCCTTGAAACCCTGCCTAACTGCACCGGCTTGACATTCACCATAGGCTTACACTCCCTTTGACCGCGCTTTTATTGATAAAAAAGCGCATATTTGTCCATTGTGACATTATATTAGTATATTATAATATTTTCTGTTTGTCAAGCATTATTTTCTAAATTTGTGAAAAATTATGAAAAAAGAGTTGACATAAGACGCGCTTTATGTTATAATTGTTTTCGCGACTCGTATTTTTCGCTATAAAAAATGAATTTTTTTGCTTCTATAGCTCAGTTGGCAGAGCGCGTCCTTGGTAAGGGACAGCAGTGCTTCCTGAATACCCCCATAAATTTGACAGCAATTACACCGATTTTGACAGCAATTTGATGCTTTTGAATATTTCGCAAGTCCGTAAACTCGCATTGTTATTGCGTTTGCTTCCATAGCTCAGGTGGCAGAGCGCATCCTTGGTAAGGATGAGGTCGACAGTTCGAATCTGTCTGGAAGCTTTCAATCTATGACTGGTTTTTCCCCCTAAAACCGCCTAAAATTATCCGCGTTGCTGTCAAAATTGCTGTCAATTGACAGCAATTTTAAATATACGGACTTTTCGACAAAATTAGGCATATCTGCTAAACACATTATCCAGTGTTTGTGCAGTTTGTTGATATACGCTATTGGACATGACATGGCTGTAGATATCAAGAGTTGTCGAAACTTTTTGGTGGCCCATCAAGTCAGCGACAATGCGCGGGTTCTCGCGTTCTTCCAGCAAGACAGTAGCGAACGTGTGACGAAAAGTGTAAAGCGAAATGTGTTCATCTTCAAGCTTATGCTTCTGAACAAATCGGACAAGCAGGCTGCGAAGCCCCGAGTAAGTACGCATTGCGCCGGTTTTAGTATTAGGAAAGACGAATTCACTCTTGATGTTCCGGTCTTCACAATACACCTGCCATTCTTCCAAAACGGCAACCACTACATCGGGCATAACAAAGGTTCTGACGCTCTTGGGTGATTTAGTTTTGCCGATGGTCTGCCCTCTTGCGGTGACATTGCCGCGCTCGTCGAATGTAATCACGCGGTTTAGTGCTTGCTTGACAGAAATAGTTTTTTCTTTGAGGTTGACATTCTCCCATTTCAAAGCAATCAGTTCTTGCGGACGTAACCCTGTAAATGAAAATGTAATAACGATGGGCTTTAACAGTTTATCCTCAGCGACCCGGTTAAGTACGCTTTGCCGAATTTCCTGCCGAAGAGCTTTCTCCTTTTCTGCGTTGTCGCTATTATTTTTCTTAATAATCACGTCTGCCAAAGGATTTGCGGTTATGTAGTGCTTCTTGACCGCATAAACCAAAAACTTATTAAGCAGACTCTTCATCTTGTTAATAAAATCTGCTGAAAGTCCCGCTTTCACCTTTTCGTTGAAGAACCGCTGAAGCCTCACAAGGTCTACGCTCTGAACGTCCAAGGCGCCAAATGCCTTAAAAAAATGATTCTTCAACATATTTCGGTGCTTTTCCTCTGTTACGCTTGATATGGTCGGCGCAACAAATAAGTCATACCACTCTCGGCACAGCACTTCAAAATTGCGTTCATTCTTGGCAGACACGGAAATGTAGCCATTTGTGAACACTTCATCGGTCAGCGCAGTGATTTGCTTTGCGACCTCCTGGCGTGAGGTTCCGTAGATAGTTCTGCGTATTGGCTTGCCGTCTGTTTTGTAGCCGACGGTGACTGCGCCGCACCAGCGTTTATCCTTGCGCTGATAAATAGAACCTTCGTTGTTACCACGGCGTTTAGCTTTGGATTTTACTTCTTTAATTTTAGGCATACAGCATTCCTCCTTTAAAATGCTCCCTGCCGCGAAATTTATCTGTATATACTATTATATATAGCGGCAAGGGTTTTGTCAAGGATTTATCAGTTTTGTTTCTGCGTCAGCGACCACATCGCAAATGCGATAACACTGACGACCTTACGATTCCCGATTTCGACTGTAGGAAACACCTCACTGTTTAGAAGCTGGCGAATATTGTTTCGTCCGACACCCATGATTTTTACAAGGTCTTCGCAGTCAAGGAAGTCTTTATTATATTTTTCGGCGATGCGCCGCGCTTCGATGGCGGCGGCGACACCGAGTTCAGAGTTTATATTTAAAAAATCTTGTGTATAATTCATGGTGTGTCTCCTAATGAAGGTTAATATCTGTGGGGTTGCGACCGTAGCTCTTGCGAGCTCCGCATTACAACAGGGTTTACGCACCCTGTTGCGCTTTGCAATTATTGCAATTTCGAGAGCGGAATAAACAAGAAGCGCTTTCCTCCAGTACCGCTGATTTGCTTGGCATTTCTCCCATCATGTGTTATAAGAGCACCTTGAGATTCAAGAGAATTTATAATGCTTCTTCTAATGCCTGATAACCCTAATTTTCGTATAATACTATCAATGTTCTTACTGAACAAACACAAGCAATCACTATGTATAAGCCCATCGTGTATGCTTTCATCAAAATTCTGCGAAGTTTTGGATAGTGTAAAACCATCATTTTTATAGTATACTTTTATAGCCATAAAATAATCGACTTTGCTGTGCGTATCAGTATCATGTCTTACCGCTTGTTGACCCTGATTTACGCGCATCTGTTGTTCTTGAATTAAAGCTGTAAGTAAGCTTTGAAAAGATTTGCTAAGAATTACAAAGTCTTTTTCAGAGATGAAACCTCTGTCGCAACAGTATTTGAGAAAAAGCCAATATCCTGTGTTTAAAAAGAAATGTGTTTCATTCAAACGGTCGTGTTCAGCTATTTTCACAGTATCGTAATGTTTACGCCATTGCCTGAGAAAACCAAGGATTTTGTAGTAATTTGTGACATACCAAGAAATGAAATGATGATAGAATGTGGATATAATGCATGGATTTTCTTGAAATTTCCTCAATTTTTCACCGTCCGGCGGCGGCGACATTTCAATCGGCAATATTCTTGCCGCATCAGAACCCCTCCCGATTAGATACTCACCCGTAAAAAGAACTCCACAGGTTGGCGTCTTCCCCGAATTCGGATTATTCTTTATTCCCCTGCTTACTCCATCCGCAATAATGCGTGTAATCTCGAAAAATGTTTTTTCTTGCTTTTTAATATCTTCGCGATATTCGGCAGGAAACAAATCATCAAGCACCACGACACAATCTTGCTTTATAAAAAGTAATTCTTCAGCTGCTGGTATGCTGGAATTTAATCTTATCGGAGGTGCCACTCCTTCATCTAAATTATACATTTGTGTAATTAGAGAGGCAGCAGACGTTTTTTTGTCCCCTGTATACCCATACAATTTGACGCTGACACATGGAGCTTTCCAAGCTTTTTTATATGCACAACGCATTATATAAAGTAACTTATGTGAAAGAATAACTCTCATCGGGTCTGGGCTTAGACTCATTAGTTCAAACATTTCTGCAACCGCATCTGCTTCCGTAATTTTTGGGTCAGTTATTAACTTGTATGGTGTCGGTGCCAGTTCCACGTTCGGCTTTTCTTTTACGCCGGAGGGCCAGATTGCCTGGCTCCCGGCATTAAAGAATGGTAATTCATCAATGATATGTGTTCCAAGGCGGTCAACAAAATATAATTCTTCCACCTTTGCATTTGGCAATCCCGCTTGTATTTTGTCCGCAAGGTATCGTTGAATTTTAGCGAGCGACATTTCCGAGTTCAAGCGACAGTGAAGACTTTTTGTCACCCATTTTATTGAATCTAATTCAGATATCGGCTCAATAAATTCATCGCTTAGCAATCCACTTTTAAATACTAATCTTAATTTTACAAAATGCTCCGATTCATCGCCGATATGCTTTATAACAATAGCAAGAACCTGGGGATAAAAATTACAAACAGGTATACCCTTTTTAGTTTTCATTATAAATTTCACATAAACACCCCCTGTAAATCAACTTTGGGGTTGTCTCTTTAAAATAGACCCTATGCCTAAAAATGCACCTACGATGGTAGCAACATAACCAATGAGGCTCGCAATTTCTTTCACTACTGTCTTGGCTTTTTGAAAAAACGTTTGCTCTTTCTTGGCAGATGCTTGCGTTGATTCGAGTTGCTTTACACGCTCCTCGGCTTCCCGCAATTGCGACTTGGTTGCCTCGTACTCTTCCGCTTTACGGCGGCTTGTTGTTGCATCATTACTTAAAGCGGCGAGAAGTTCCGGTTGAATGGTTGAGGCGAGAACACGTTTTTTCTTTACAGAGCGCCTTTTTTTCATTGGTAATTTCTTCGCGCGACATAAGCCGCATAATCTTTTCTTATCCATTAATATCCTCCTTTGAATTCATGCAGCTAAAAAGCTACTTAGTGTTTGCACCAGACCGAAAGGTCAAGCGCCTCTTGATGACAGCACGATACCCTAATCCCCCAAATACCCGCATATACCCGCATGAAAATTTGAATATTTTTTATCCATACTTTCAAAATTAATAATGTAAAAAGACAAATACTTTTATAACATTATTAAAGATAGTTCTGCTCGCCATTCAGTGGTTATTGCTGTGGGTGCTTGTTGTCAGTAGCATAATCATACTATTAGTTTATTTCAATTGTCAACTGACAACACACATAAACATTTCGGTTATTTAAATTATTTTTATATGAAATTTGTATGTTATTATTGTTAGTTCAAGTTATTTAAGTTAGAAGACAGTTATTTTTTTAAAAAGGAGCTTTTTTTATGAACGAAATCTCATATCCGGTTTTATGTGGCGGAACATTTTTCACATTAATTCTGCGCGCCTTAAAGCAATCGGATGATGTATTTTCTGCGCCCGATGTATTAACGGGCCTCATAAATATAATTCAACCCGAGTTCAAAAAGCCGGGTGAAAAAACATTCATTACTTTGACTTCACAGTTTAAAAGTTGTTCTCCAAAAATGCCAAAAATTTCTAAGCATTTACCTTTTACGAATCGTGACATTATTACTCATATCGAAACAAATATACCGAACAGTTATCATACATATCTAAAAGCTACGCAAGTATTTGTTGATAAATTTATAGATGTTAATTCAAGTACAAAGAAGAGCGTCATGTTAACCAAAAGATTACTTGAACTTATTAAGCGTGATGAAAGTATTAAAGACGACGATATATTCTACATTCGCCAAGATGGAACCTCTTTTACAAAACTTGAACTTTGTGGGTTGTCCGATATTTGCTTACCAGCTCTTCTTTTAGGCATTTGGCATTTTATTATAGTTAATAGAAAAGACAACAAAATCGGACAAGCGACCTATGATAGTTGGCACGAATCGCATAAAACGACAAGTAAAACAGGAGGTGCAGAAAGAGAATTTATTAGTGATATTGGAAAAAACATTAAGAACAACATCAATTTTGTCGGTATTGATGAACCCGTTTTTGCTTCCAAAACCATAGAGCCAAATATTGATGATACCAAAATGATTCCTGTGGATGATAGCAATTCAACCCAGAACGATAATACCTGCATCGAGGTAGTCGAAAAAGCAAATCCACCAATAATTGAAGAAAAAAATTTGGTAGTGGCAACTACCAATATGCCCGCAAAAAATGTAAGTGCCGACCCATCTTCCAGCAGCTCTTCCAATTATTTAACTGATTTTAAAGAGCGCTTAGCTAAGGTTTTAAACGAGAATAATCCGACTAAAACGTATAATTTGTATCAAGAAATGTATTCATCGTTAATTTATAAATACACAGCCAATACAGACATTGAACACAAATTAAAAACCAATTTACCTATAGATATTTTTCTTGAATACCTTTCTGAGTTCTGTTATATAGCGAGCAAAGATAACAATTATGATATGTGCGAAAATGAATTTACTTCTTATTTCAAGAAAATAAAATTCAAAAACGGCAGAGTGAATATAAATGATTTCATTTACGATGCTTGTTCAAATGCTTGTTTTATGTTCAATGATTATGGACGTTTACGGTTTTTACATCGCTCTCTTCAAGAATATTTAGTCGCACGTCACCTTAATAAAAAGCTGTCAGTTTTCTATGAAAAAAAAGAAAAGAAAAAGTTATGTAAAAAATTAATCACATATTTTGAACGCAGATGCAGTGTTGGGGACATATCTCTCGATATGTTAATTGAAATGAATCTACCCAAAGTTGAGAAATTAATATATGCACCGTTCCTTGAAAATATATGTGGCGGACTCAGAGGCCCTATGCTACATTTCAACTGTTATTGTTACGTCACAGAGATAAATTCACCTATTTCTGAGCTATATCGCTATGTTCTGCGCGGAGCAGGTTTTCATGGAAATTATGATGTTTCAGTTTGGTATGATGACGAAGAAGAATTTTCAATTGCGTATAAAGCAATGAAGAAATATTTTACCGACATACAAAACCGTCTATATTGAAAATGATTTATTTTTCTTTATCATACTGGAATTTTCCCATCCCCGCCTGCCTCAGCGGAAAATTCGAGAAAAGATTAACCTTACAGTCACACCTCAGCAGCCTCGCCCGCCCCACCGCCTGCTCCAGTTCGGATTCAATCAAATAAAACTGAATATCACGCAACTTTTCGTCATCGTATGTATTAAAAACAAACCTGTAGCCGTTATGCGTAACAGAGATATTTTTCAATCTTTCGCTCGTGTTGAAATCAAGTTTCAGAAAGTGCGCGAACAGCTTGTAAATCCATTCGGTCTGATGCGGAGTGCCGATTACGTCAATGTTTTCGCCTTTCAAATAGTCACAGCCCGCCGTGTTCCCGAACCACAGGTCGGACAGCCCGTACTTTTTGAAACTGATTGTATGCTCAAAACCCGACAATTCTTTAATACGTTCAATAATAGCAGGGTCTTTGTCAATGCAGGCGCGGCTCATGGATTTGTCGTAATACTGATTCAGAACACCTTTGTAACGCGCTTTCTTGCACTCAGAGAATTCAATATTACCCGCACCGAAGAAATACTTACATATTTTTTCGTCAACCGTAGCAGAAACCATGATGTACTTCGTGTCTTTTTTAAAGCTTGCCGGTTTCAGAAAAGTAATGCAATCCTCGGATAAGCCGTTCTCTTTTGAGGATTTTCGGTAGCAGAAACGCGTCGCAAAACAAAACGACGATAAATCGACCCCCATCGGTTCATCGTCATAAGCTTTTTTGTAATTGGTGCTTCTTAGCGTAAAAAACTCGTTTGCCTTTATTTTCTTGAGAGCTTGATTTATTTTCTTCACAATGCCGCTTTCGGGCGGCATCTCTCTTTTCAGTTCTCTCAGCTCTGAAATACTGATGTTAACCTTATCGGTTATAACGCTACTAAAAACTATATCCTCGTCGACGATTACAAGGTCGTACTTTGAGGTGTCTATGCTCAATAATTTCTTATGAGTAGTAATAGCATGACCGTCATAATCGTTGAATTCGTCTAACTTTTTAAGGTATTCCTTGAAAATATCAGCGCAGTCAGGGTCGTTGTTTGCGATATATTCCTTGAGCAACGGCAGTATCGGCTTACCCGATGCGTACAGAAGTTCGATTTCAACCCAAATATCCTCAGGTATATCGTCCTTGTATTCACGCAGAGACGGCGATTCAATTATAGCTATCCCCATTGCTTCTGCCCTGATTCGTATTTCGTGTTTCAATATTAAGGTAGGCACTGCAATCAGAACCTTTAACGTTGTATTTGTGAGAAATTCTAAGTATATATGCGTCTTTCCGAGGGCTGTCTGCGCTTTAATGACGTACCACTTCTTGCAGTAAGCCTCTACCGCTTTCAAGAACTGCCGCTTGAAGTCCTCCTCCGCTTCTTTAATTGAAACATAGTCTTCATCGCAGTTCGCGAGCTTCTCCATCTGATGATTGCCGACTTTTGCTGTAGACAGAATATTCGTACCGTGCTGACACAGGCTTTTATACTGACAGAAGCCGTCACAGGAGGCAGGCTTGTAGACATCATTGAAATAGCCTAAATAATAGTCCCACGCATCATATTTCCACTTTCTGTCATCGAAATAACAACAGGAGCGGAGGATATTTTTGAATCCTTCCGCTCCTGTTTCGACTTGAATCAGATTGGTCGCTAAGCCGAACAACTCATGGTGGTGCAGAATCCTGTCACCTGATACGAATTCACGGTACAGTTGACAGCGGGATTTAAGGTCTTTGAGTACACTTGATCGGAATGGTTGGTGGTTTTTGCGGGGGCTTTTTGGCGCAGAGGGATTGGTATCTCCCCCCATGTTAATAATATATTGCTTTTTTGGTGAAAACCCGCCATCACTGTGTTTAGTTAATATAATAGGTTTGGGCGAGATTTTACCATTGCAAGATGTACCAACTTCCTCTGCGGTTTTATCTGCTACAGAAACATCAAGAAAACCTCTCCGGTTCAAGGCTATTCCGGTTTGCTCGGAGAACTCTCGGATCTTTCTCTTGTAGTGGGTTGCTCCGTATTTATCCTTTAAACATAGACTCATATTCCGAAACAGTGATTCTATGTTGATTTCCGGGAACTCCTTGTCAAGATGCAGCATTTCTTTTCCACCGAAATACATCTTGGAAACATCACTTGTGCAGGATTTATCGGCTTCGGGGAATATTGTACCTAAAGCTTTGAGTGAAGCCTCTGCGACCCTTATATCAGAAATCGGCACATCGTTCATGAACCCGACTCGGAATTTATCTGCGTCCGTACCGGACAGCGTTTCATAGGCGAACAGAACGGGTAGTTCGTATTTTTCTGCTCTGTCAAGCACCTCCCGATGTGTGATTCCACCGTCAAAATCGAGAACTAACCACTGTGTTTGCTCGAAGTTTTCTTTGCCTCTTCTGCTGTTTTTGAATGTCGCAGGACTGAAAGAGCGACCCTGAGAACCTATGCTTACGATGTCGTCGCAAAGAAATTCACGCTCTAAGCTTCTCGCGCTTCTGCCGAGTCTTTCGCTGATTGCGGCTACTTCGCTGTCGGCTGTGGGTTTTCTGCGGTATCTCATGTTGTCTAAGCTGATTTTTATGTTTTCCATTGTTTTAAACTCCTAAATAGATTTTAAGAGTTTGTGGGGTTGATGGAAAATATTAAAAACGAAATCACCCTCAAAGGTGATTTCGTTTTTAATATGTTTTATGTAAGTTATGAGTTCATATCTGCTGTCCAAAAGTGCGTGTTTCGTAGAGAGGCGTGGGTTGTTGATTTGGGGTGGGGAGGATTGAGGGGTTTATATGCAACACACACGGCAACATCTATGATGATACCAATCGTTACAGCAAAGTTTATCGTAACAACTATTACATCCACAATCACAAAAATTGCGAATCTTTACATAATCATAATTTCTCGTTTCGACAATTTTATAACCATTAGAATCTAAATCACCCATATGTTTATCGCTCGGGTGTCCATAATCGTTTTTTCCATAAGATACAACGGCAAACTTGTCAGTATTTCCACTTGATGAGTAGTACGACGGACAACAATTTGGGACTTTCATTTTTGCCCCATGGTGAGGTACGACGACGTAGTTGTATGCTACATTGTCAATATTAATGCTTGATGGGAGAAAACTATATTCACAATCTCCAGATAACAGAATTGTTTTTTCATCAGTAGTTAGCGTGATAATCAAACCACGGTTATTCTGAGAGTTTGCTGCGCCATTGCCATGCCACAACTCAAAAGATTTATCCTTAAAAATTCGTTTGCCAACATAGTCTGCGTCAACTAAGAGTAGTTTTTCTTTCTTATGCAAATAAGCTGCAAGTCTGCTCGCTCCTACGGTTTTTGTAGTAAACACATTAAGATTAGGGGCAATCCAAGATTTGTTAAACACATCATCATCTAACAAGCACACCCCCATAACATGGTCTAAATCCCAATGCGAGAGAATAATGACATCAGGCTCAAAATGCGAAAAATATCTATCACGCATATATTCAACTCTATATTTATCATCCCACTCGCTTGGTTTGGTGCTGTATCCAACATCAAACAAAAATTTTGAGTTTTTCGTTGAACTATTTTTTCCTTCTATGTAGACACAATTACCTTGTCCCACATTATAAATTTTAACGCTGTAATCGCATTGAAAGCCTATATATTTTAATACAGAATTTATTTTTTTGTTTTCAGCGATTGCTCTTTCTGTATCTAATATATGACCAACATCTAAGTGTTGTGCAGTGTCGGTAAATACCAATGTCATCTCTCTTCTTTGAAAAGGGCTGGCACTAAATATTACATCACCGTCTAAACGTAAATACCTATCAGAATCCTCTTTTGTTGGAGAAAAGCGACATTCAAACCAAAGGTTTTTGCCAATATTGGCACCACACCTGTCCATAAAGGCTTTAATTTTCCCAATATTTTCATGGGTAATTTCGACAATAAATTCATAGAAATAAGGAGTGTATTCACCATATTCCTCTGTGTTGTATTTCCGATAGTTATTATTGTAACCGTAATCGTCAAAAAAAGTTCTATCTGCCTCAATCATGGCATCGTTAATCAATGATATGTGAATATCAAATCTCTCATCTGTTACCTTTTTAAGCAAATTCCATATATTCTCAATGTCTACATTAAACTTTGCATACAGCCTTTTTTCGCCATCTTTATTGAATGGATATGCTTTTAAAGTTTTGGCACTAAGTTTTCTTTCAGTTTCTTTCATATTTACCTCTTCAATATTTGTATAAAATTTACTCTTCAAACTTGGCTACTTAATATTATACAGCGTTTCGACAATTTTTTCAATACCTTGTCCCAACATTTTCAAATATTTTTTATAACTCCTCACAACCCCGCATAAACTCAAACAACCCCTACTATCATGGAGGACGTGTCAATGCCATTTTTCAACCTATTCAAGTCAAAAACTGCCAACAACAGCCTGTCGCTCTCGCAGACTTTCTCATTCGGGAAATCCGCTTCGGGGGTGGACGTGACCGAGCGGACAGCATTGAACGTATCGGCAGTCTATTCCTATTCCTATTCCTATTCCTATTCCTATTTCTACACCCCACCCACCTTCAAATTATTCATAAACTCTATATTATAAACAAAAAAAAGGGCGACGTCGCCCTTGTTATGCTTTTTCGATTTTTATAGAATCCATGAGCCTCCCCACGTTTAACCACCCCCTCCTCCACTCCCACTCCCGTCTAAAGTACATCGGCGTGAACCAAATATCCGAACCATTATTCGCTACAGGGAAAAGCACATGACCCAAAGCGGGCTGAGTAAAGGTATTCCCAACAATCACATACCCCGCACAACCGAGCAAACTCAGTTGAATAAAACACATTCGCGCCACCACCGGGTCAATGTCCTGCCCGACAAACAGCACGTCTGTCTGATAATTAACGCCGCTCTCGATTGCGTTCTGCGCGTAGGCAATCAGCATTACCCCACTCCCACAAGCGCAATCATTCACGGATATATAGCCACTTTCTTTAATCTGCTCTGCCGGATTATCCCCCGCCATTTTCGCCATCATCAAGGCAACCTCATACGGCGTAAAATACTGCCCGCGCCAATGATTCCCAAGCCCCATTTCCATGTACATACTTCCTAATACGTCTGCGAACCCCTCCTGCTCGAAAGCTAAGACAATCTCCGCAAACATCGTCGGGAATAATTCAATTAATTCTTTTGGATAGCGTTTAATCCTCCGCAGATACTCCTCCTCCCGTGCCTGAACCCACTGACACGGCTGCGCTAAAGCCGCCGCGCAGAAGTACATCAAATCGTCCCAGACCTGCCAGACATTGAATTGATTTTCAAATTTATCAAACAGCTTCATCAGCGCGGTGCGGTGTTCCTGTCCAACTTTTTGTGTAATACCCTTTCTCAAATCCTCACCTCTCATTCTTATGCATACTCGTAAACCTCGAGCTTAAACCGCTCCAAATGCTTGTTTAGGCTTTCGAGGTTGTCGGCTTTAAACCCGAAATCCTTGAAATCTTTCATGACTTCATCGAAAGAATCATAATAATGCGTATGTTCGCTTAAAGCTTTCAACCGCTCGCCGAACTCCGCCAAAGTATCATTGTCAAGCTCCAAATCCTCGATTTCAAAGTAGTCAAGCAGATAACGGTCAGTGAAGAATCTGCCTTCAACATCGGTGTTTACGTAGATTCCCATGCCGGGTTCTTCTGCGATGTAAACATAGGAGAGTCCATACTTCTCAGCCATTTTATCCCACACCTGCGGCAGAGGCTCCCATGCAGTTTCCATGCTGATGAGTACATGGTCGCTGTGTAATTCGCAGTTTGCGAAGAAGCCGCGGCAGTAAATCTCATTTGTGTCAATCTTGTTTTCCGTCAAGTAATTCCCGACCCAATCCGAATGACTGCCATTCACATCTTTAAAATCCATATACTTGCTGACATCAGTATAGAAGGCTTCCAGCAGGCAGTTCCCGCTGTCTTCCTGATAGAAAGCAATAGAATTGCTACACCAATTCGGCATTGTCAGCCTCCTCCCATTTTTCAGTTATATTCGCTTTATCAAAAGCTACAGGTTTCAATCCCGTCTCCATTTTATAAAAGAACATCTGCCTTATGCCGTCATCGAATTCAATCACCTCGTAAAGAGAGAGAACGCGACCATCGAACCCGGTGGATATTTGCTTCGTTAATTCCTCTAAAGTCATTGAACACTGAGTTTCATAGCACAGCTTATACCGATGCGCTGATGGGAAATTCATGTTAAAAGTAACATGAAACAAATGACTTTGCATATTTTTGAATTTATATATCCTCAGCATTGGCGGCCGAAGCTGACGCGAACACCAAGCCGGGATAATTCTCTTAGGGTCGCTGTGAGAAAACCGTGTTGCATTCTTACCAAATAAGCAGTATCTTTGGTTATAGGTCATCATGATTCCTTGCTTTTTAAGCGGCTCGGCTGTTCCATGTATATAATAAAACTCACAGTCCGAGCATTTACTTCTTGAAATTGTTTTCACGCTCCCGCTTTCCTTTCGTTAATAAAGTTATAGAGCGTCGATTTCGATATGCCGCAGCTCTTACAGGTTTCATCAACCGAAAAGCCGCCATCATACATCTTCAACGCTCTGTCAATCTGCTCTTGGCTTGTTTTGGGTCTGCCGCCGACTCTGCCGCGCGCCCGTGCCGCCGCAAGACCCTCCCGAGTACGCTGAGCTGTCAAGTCAGCCTCAAACTGTGAAAGTCCTGCGAATATCGTCATCATCAGCGCACCCTGCGGGGTTGTGGTATCAAGCCAGGTTTCCTTCAAACTCCGAATATCAGCACCTTTGGCTTTAATCATGTCCACGATTGCGAATAGGTCTTTGGTACTGCGGCTGAGTCTTGTCAGCTCGGAAATAACCACAACATCACCCGCACGAAGCTGTTCAATCATCTTCATCAGCTCGGGGCGGTCGGATTTTCTTCCGGTGACTTTCTCGGTGAACAGTTTTTCTGCACCGACGGTTTTCAAGGCATCAATCTGTCTGTCGAGATTTTGGTCGGCAGTTGATACTCGAGCGTAGCCTGCAATCATAAATAAAACCTCCAATAAACGCTGAATGTACAGCATTTTTGTACTTTGATATTTGTACGAGTTTTTTTACTTGAAAATCAAGTTTTTGCACCGATAATTGGAAACAACTAAAGTTTCAAAATAACGTCCGTTTGTTGCACTGTTAAATATCCCAATCCTCAAAGAAAATGAGCTGATGGAAGGATGGAGGTCGGCTCCGTATTTCGTTTGTAAACGAATACGGAAGAGACCGGTATCCTGTAATCAGCTCGTTGAATTGTCAGAAGAAGCAAATCGGGAGGAGACCCGTTGGGCTTCAGCCCTAAGGGTCTCCGGTGGATTTGCGAATTGCTGCCAAGGTCAATACGCCGGGTCAAACCACGGCGCACTTGCTGCGAAAACAAGTTATGCATTAGGATATTTTTGATTTCCCTGTAATCTACGTTACGTCGAAGGAGATGAGCGCGGCGTATTAACCGCAGCGGATACCTGAACACGAGGCAAATGTCAATAACTTTTCTGGTAAATTATTAACATCAATTCATGAAAACCCCGATGCGCTCTACATCTTCACCGCCGACTCCCGCGACCGAACCTGCACTTGAGCCTCCGGTCTGGCTCCCGTCGCCTGCGCCCGCGTCCCCTTTCAACTGACTTTTTGCTACTTCAGCGAATCGCCTGAAGCGTTTGTTGCCAAACAATTCATTACATAAGAATCATGCGGATAAATCCGCTTTAATACACGCTTCTATGCCTACGCCGTGCTTCTCGCCGCACTGTTTAATGAGATAGTTGATATAATCCCGCTCGACCATTCGGTAGTACGAAATCAACCCGCCGAGAACCTGAATATCGTGCAGTTCCCAGCCTCGTCCCGATTTTCTGTCGCGGATGTAATTATCGAGCATTGCTTTAAATTCTTTCTTGCGTTTATGCCCGACAGTGATTTGGTTATTGCCGTTCAGCATTAATCCGAGATTCCAGTTTCGTCCGGCTGCAGAACCGTAACGGGTTTTGGCAGTGTTAATCGAAAACGGGGCATTAAATTCCGAAAGCGTGTCAATTACGAACTGCTGAACTTTCTCTTTATCAAAATCAATCTTGCAGGAAATCAATAAATCATCGGCATAGCGCGTGTAAACAAACCTTCGGCTGTCGAAGCTTCTGAGCGAATTACTCAGCTTATGGTCAACCGCAATCATCATCAGATTCGTCAGGAACGGGCTGATGGGCGTACCCTGCGGCAAGCCGTTGTTCAAGAAGCAAAGACTCAAAGCCCGCTTCAGTTCACCCGCTCCCACTTGGGAGCTACCCTCCCGGCTTTTTACAATTTCGCTGAACGGAAACAACTGCGAAAGCATGGCAAATACAAACTTCTGTGTCGTGCTTCCGAAGAAGTTCGAGAAATCAAGTTTCAAAAACCACTTGCTTTCGTTGCGCTGATGGCGTTTAAGCGCATCGATTGTACTGCGACCTTTGACGTAGGCGAAAGCTGTTGTGTGATAGAGCGCGAACATATTAATCTCGAACAGGGTCTTGAGTTCCCGCAGTGCTGTCATCAGCTCCGGCAAAGGTGCATCAATTCGACGTAAACCGCCGCTACTTTTGGGAATGTGAAACGAGTGGTACAACGATTTTCTGCTTTGCACGAATAGTGATTCTTTAGAAGTGTTGAACGCTTTTAAAGCCGCAATCATATTGTCTACATCTGTATTTTCCAACAACCTCTGATTCGGCTGTTCCACGAAATATGTGCGCGTGTTCGTGATGTTTGGCTGAACATATTTGCTCAGGTCGTCAACGCCTGCAATCGCTTCCTCAAAGGACATTTGACGGTATACGGGCGGTTGTTTGATTGTGATATATGGCATAAATCCTCCTTTTTGAATAGTAGAACCCCGCTACACTTGAAATAAGTGTAACGGGGTATTTGTAAAACTATAAATAACTATGACTCTAATTGTTTCCACTCGTCGCCAACCAATTGCCAATACTTTAAGACTTTTATGTATTCAAGCGACAACGGCGTGTGCAAACTAAGCTGAAACACATCGGGGACGGTCTTGATTTGCTTCAAGGCTTCCTCCCATCCGATTTCTTCCTTAACAAATGCCTCAATCGTATCTGCCGCCATATCGTTGGCGATGTGCCCGAACACCATATCGTGCGAATGTCGAGGCTCTGCGGTTTGAGATAAGTCCTTGCGGCGATTTAACTTGACAAATTCTAACCATTCCTTAGAAGGAGCATCAAACCGCAATAAATCTAATGCACCACCCGAAAACACGGCATCGTCCACTTCATAACATATAATGGTCGGTGCTTCGCCGTTCGGCGGGAATCTGTCCAACGCCCACGTTTTCGCCATTTCAAAGCTGCTTCCCAGATAGAAACCACGCCCAAAATCGGTACGTTTGTTACCACGTTTTAGGTTGATTTTATCAATATATTTGTAGCCGCCGTGATACCAAAGCATAAATTATGCCCCCTGCTGTTCTCTTAAAGTTCCCGACAATAACTCTCCCATATACTCATAACCCTGCGTGTGGAATGAGCCGTAGCCGTTTAATGCCCACTCGACCAAACCGTGCTCGTTGAGCAGTTCTGCGGTATCTATAATGGGTTTGTTTAATTCTTCGGCTGTGTATTTGATGCACTTAACTAACCACATCGCTCTAACGCTTTCTGTATGATTGCTCAATTCCATGATAGTACCTCCATGACTTATTGGTTATAGTATACCCGATTTTCGTTGTTTTGTCAATATTGTTATGCAAGTCGTTTTGTAATCTACGGTGTGAAGACGCGGGCGACGCATCCTGAAGACCGGGCTTCGAACGCAGGAGTCCCAGCTCCGCGGCGTGATGTCAAGATGGATTTCAAATGAATCGAAACCCTGAAACCTTGATGTTTCCTGACTTTTACCGAATTGCTCGATTCCCCAACGCCGCAGAATCTCTTCAGCGCCTTCCGCCGCGCACTGCACTGAATTCCTCCGGCAGCCTCGTTCACCTTACTTTTTGATACTTCGGGTATAACCACGAAGCACTTGCTTCCGCAAGTTATACATTACAAAACTAAAATGCGTCTAATATAAAATTAAACGCATCAATTTGAATAAATTTCTTTAACCCTGCGCCTTTCACAGAATTGATAAAGTTCGCCACTCCGAGCGAGCAAATCGTCCGAATCGTCGGCGCAACCGACAGCGTAACATTGCAGGCGGAGACCGGCGTTTCTGTTTTTGCCTCCTCATGCGTGAAACTCATTGAGCGAATGAAATCGTCCACAGATTTCATGTCGCTCCAGTCCGCAGCGTAGTGCTGAGCATCGGTCAAGCGTGTGCGGAAATCGAACATAGCCTTGATGTATGGATTATTCTTGTTTGCTTCTGCGATTTGTTTTCTCAGCTCGATATTATCCACGCAGAGAAACACGTATCCCGACAGCTTTTGCGAGGTATACCCCCGCTCGTCAATATGAATGTTTTCCGTAGTCTGCGGATTGATTTCGCAGAGCATATTGGTGAGTGCTTCCACCTTCGGCTTGCCGACGTGCTTCTGCCGGAACATCTGATTCGCTAAGTTCTTCGGCTCTACGGTATCGAAATCGTAAAGCGTCAGCTTGGTTAAGCCGAACCGCGTCAGCAACTCCGCCACTGTTGACCCGACCGACCCGCAGCCTATTATGTGAATCCGCTTCTTGCAGTCCTCCGGTTTGAAGAAATCGTAAGACTTCGATAGATTCAATGTCTCCATGCGTGTTCCTCCATTTCAAACAAATTATACATTTCGCACCGCGAAAACGGGAATTCTTCTTCCGGGAAGTTAGTCTTTTTCGGCTTCTGAACAAGCTTTTTGTTGCCGAGCTTCTGCACTTTTTCTCGTGCGTCTTTGAGAAATTCGTCCATGCCTTCTTCACCCATAATTCTGACTTCGACGTCCTTATCCTCGTAAAGAATATTTCTTTGCATATCGTAAACAAGCGTGTGGACGTTCAGAGACTTGTTCCAAACCATGAAGATATAGAACATATCCGGTTCAAGCTGCTCGAGAATCTGTTGGCGGTGGCGGTCGTCCACGCCCGACGGATTCACGCTCATGTTGACATGGCTGTGACCTTGCATTTTAATTTTGTCGAATGTTTCGTTATCAAAGGCGTAGAGCCACTTTGAGTATTCCTCTTGGTCGGTGTTGACAGTGCTTCCCGTTACCTCCTGCGGATAAACGAAGATGTCTTCGATTATGAAGTCAGATTCGCCGTCCCTCGTGACAGTCCCATGCCAGGCGACTTCGTCGGTGAACGAAGTTACGAGAGCCACTGTTTTCTTGTAAGCTTCCGGTGTGAGCCAGACGGTAGCATGGCTGTTCTCATAACCGAAAGTCTTGCTGTAGTTTAACTTGCCGTCGGACATCTTCAGTTCATTCAGAAACGTTGTAAAGTCGCTCTGCGCTTGCTGCTTCATCTCCTCTGTCATTCTTATTGGTCGTGACATAATCCCTCCAGTTCCAAAACCACCTCATACGGCGTTAACAACGTTCCGTCCTGCTTCTCAATACAACTTTTCGACGAGCAGGATAATTCTCTCGCAAACTTCATCATCACGGTCGAGTCATAGAAATTCAAGTTCCGCGCAGAAACAGCAGCCTGGTCAATCGCCCCGACATAGTCCCGCTTTTTCATATATTCCTGAAACCTCATCGCATAGCTGCCAATACAGCCGTGGTGCTGGATATGAGGATTCGGCAGGTAGGAACTGCTCTCAGGCGGGAACATATACATCTTGGCGGCTTTTAAGCCGTTTTTCATGTCCGCGGTGTATGCCGCACAGATTCGCAGTTTGTATATTCCCTCAGAGAAAATAGCCTTGTAAAGCCTTTCCATCTGCGGTTTCGTAATCGCGGGATTAAGCTGCGAGTACAAATAACCTTTATGATTTTGCACATATTTGTCGAACGCTTCTTGGTCGTAAATATCAGCATACCCATGCACCACAAACTCAATCACAGTGCCGTTTACGCTTATCAGCGACAGGTTCTTGTTGCACTGGAAATATCCCATGATTTCGGAGTCGTCCGAGTGTTTATCAATCGTACATTCCAACCCGGCAAGCGTGTATTTGCGCTCTTGGATTTTATCCGCGACATCTCGCAAAGAATACAAATAGCCTTGATATTCAATTTCATGTTTATCAATTTCGGCTTTGATTTCGTCAAGCCTGACACGCTCGAACGCCGTTTCAAAGCCTGCAAGCTTCGTGCGGATGATTTCCGCTCTGATGTCAATTTCTTTCGCGAATTCTTCAATCATCCGTTCATAATCTGTAGACGTTTTGTTCCCTAAACTCTTTAACAGCGCGGTTTCCTGCTCTGTGAGAGGAGAAGTTTTGAACAATGACGGCAGATACTTCGGAAGCATCATTTGAAGTGCGTGAAACTGCTTCAGCTCCAATCTGTCTGTAAATATGACAGTACTGCGGTCGTCGGCGTTATGATAGAAAAGCGCATTTAATTTCCTTGCATAGAAAACCCGTAAGTCCTCTTGCAGAGCGTAATCGCTCATGTGACGTTTACCCACGCCTGCATTAGTTTTGATGATTTCGAGCATCTTCTCGCCTGCGTCGGAAGCCACTGTATGAACGATGAAAACCCGATGTCCCGTGGTAGTACTCGGGTACTTAATCGCCTCGGGTATAAAGCTATTCATATTAGCGTTGACCGACCACGAATCAAGCTCGCTACGGTAGAGAAAAAGCGGAACCACACTGAGCTTAACTGCTTCGCTCTCCGGCAGACGCTTACGAAGTAGCACCCGCATTGTCGCAAGAAAAGAACCATCGGGCGCACCGCTTGCATTTACATCTGAAAACAACCTGTCCGCCGCGTCGCTTGTTAAAGTCAAATCATGAATTTCCTTGGTAAACACTGTTCAAATCCTCCTCTCTAAAATATTTCAGGGTGGTTGGCGCAGTTCGCTTACCACCCCGATTAAGAATTTCAAGCATTATCGGCCTTGACTACGTTTAAGAGAAAACACTTTTCTGTAATCCCGAAGTCCGCGAAGGTTTTATCTAAGTCGCCCGGACTGAGTGTCGAACCGTCAAGGTTCATAATCCCGCGTGTATAGTCAATTTCCGCGTCTTCTAACGCTTTGCGGAGTGTGGTGTTTGGGTCAAGGATTTCAGTTTTGCGTTTGACGTTGTTGCCTAATGTTGCTTTTATCATTTTTAATTCCTCCAATAAAATAGTTGTGGGCGGGAATTCCCGCCCGTTTGATTCTTAAACACTCACTTGAATGTTTGCTGCGATTTTTTCGCGCTCGGCTTTGATGTCCTTCAGAGCCGTAGCGATTCCCGCTTCGACTTTTGCAAGATTCGCCAGAGCCAATCCCGCTTTGTCTAAAACGTATTCTTTCGCGTCTTCGGTGTCAGACGGAATTGGAAGTGTCGCTGTTGCTAACTTCTTCTCATCATTAGTCACGCCACCGAAGCTGATGCCGTGCTCGTTCGCGCTACTTGCACCGATACCGACTTTGAAGTATGCTTCTTTGGTTTCCTCGTCAACGAGAGCTAATGCCGACGGACGGTACTTCTGGACAGCTTCTAAGTCTGCCATTGAAACTTCGCTTGTAATTACAAACGAATTGCCTGCGATTATGGTTTTTGCCATTTTGAAAGTCCTCCTGTTTTTTATTATGTATATATATAATATATAGTTTTTGGTGGGTGAAGTTCCGAAATCAAAAAAGAGCTTCGTGAAGCTCTTTTTTTGAGGTCAGCAGGCAGACGGAACGGGTTTCTTCTTGCCAAGCTTTTCGAAGAATTTCATAATCGCTTTAACCACGTAAACCGCGGTGGTTACTACGATTAGAATGAGTTCGACAACTTTCTTTGTGCTCATTGCAAACTTCCTTTCCGATATATTTGATTAGACAGGCAGGTTGCCGCCTGTTAAATCACATGAGAAAACCTCTCCACGAGGGAGGGGTTTTAAGCGAATCTTATGAATGTTTCTACGATTTTTTCGATTCTGTTGTAGAGTGGGAGCTCGGGGCATTTCGCCCATGCGTTAATCAGCTCCATTGCTGAATATTCTATGTCTTCCAAAAGCTGTTCGGAATCGGGTTCAGCGTCATCGGGAGGTTTTATGCCGGTTTGAAGTTCGATTAAATTGAAAAGGCGGTCTGTGTCAATGTCTATCTGCTGATTGCTGTGTTGGGTGAGATATTCGATGTATACAGGCATTGCGGCGTTTATTACTTCGTCGCGGTTAACGCGCATAATTATCCTCCTTGCATTTTTGTTTTGAGAAAAGTAACAAAGCACCGCGCAGGTGCCTTGTTACTGTTATAATATATATTTGCGAGGTTGTCAAGTTGCGAGGGGAGGAAATTATTGTTCGATAGATATAAGCCCCCACTTTTCATCAAGACGAGCCCATGCTAAACCATCAGTGAAAGACCAAACTTCATCATATAATAATGATACAAGTTCATTACCGGTTGTGTCTATTAAAATCATTTTAAAACCTGATTCCCAATCACCAAACCCAACCAGAGCTAAACCATCATTGAAACCTCCTGCCCAGTCGTATATTACCGGTACAATTTCATTACCGATTTTATCTATAAAACCATATTTCCCATCAAAAGAAACTTTTGCTAAATCCTCAAAAAAACTCCAAATATTGTCATACGTTCGTGTTATCGGCACAATCTCTCTGCCTGTATGGTCTATAAAACCACATTTTCCGTTAAGCCAAACTGCTATCATATCCCCATAGAAGTGCCGAACATTATCATATATAAAAGGTATAACCTCATTACCCTGTATATCTATAAAACCCCATTTTTCGTCAAATTGAACTGCCGCCATACCTTCATAATAACTCCCAACATCGTCATATACAAAAGGTATAACTACATTACCCTGTGTATCTATGAATCCCCATTTTTCATTAAGTCGAACTCTGGTCAAACCCTCGGAAAAATACCCACTATCATCATATATTAAAGGAATCACCTCATTACCTGTTGCATCTATAAAACCCCATTTAAAACCGGTATCCCGGTTACCTATTCCAACCTTCGCCATACCCTCATAGAAATCCCAAACACTGTCATATATTAAAGGTACAATCTCGTTGCCAGTTGCATCTACAAAGCCCCATTTATTTCCATAATCCCATATGGCAACCTTCGCCACACCTTCATTAAAAAGGCTAATAACGTCATATATTAAAGGTACAACTTCGTTGCCTGTTGCATCTACGAAGCCCCATTTAATACCAGTTTCCCAATCATCAATCCCAACTGCCGCCATACCTTCATAAAAATCCAAAACACTGTCATATATTAAAGGTACAATTTCATTGCCGGTTGTATTTATAAAACCCCATTTAAATCCATTATCTCGATCACCAATCCCAACTGCTGCCATACCTTCATGAAAAGACCGAAAACTGTCATATATTAAAGGTATAATTTCAATACCAGTTGTATCTATAAAGCCCAATTTATATCCATTATTCCTATCACCTCTTCCAACCGCTGCCAAACCTTCATAAAAATCCCAAACACTGTCATATATTAAAGGTATAACCTCATTACCGGTCATATCTACGAAGCCCCCTTTTGTACCAGTTTCCAAGTCGCCTATCCCAACTACCGCCAAACCATCATAAAAATCACCCACCCAGTCGTATCTCGGTGGAACAATCTCAATAATATTTATTACTACTTTATCATTTAGAACGTAGTTATCCGCAAAAGATTCATTTTCTGTTTTATCCCTATTTGAAAGAAAAATAAATATCCCAACTCCAACAGTTACGATTAGAGCGGTCAAAGCTACTATTATTATAGGAGCGCGTGATTTTTTTCTTGAGTTGGCGAATGTTTCAGCAGAAGAATACTCAGCTTGTTGATGTGCTCCCGGTTTGCGATGAGCATTGACCGTTTTCATTATTCCGTCTGTAGAGGCAAAATAGCATTCAACAGCCGCTTTTAAAAGAGGAGTAGCCAAATGTGAACTTTTGTAAAGCGTATATAGACTCGCGTTGCTTGGGTTGCCGGTGGTTTCAAGCAGTTTTGTTGCTACATTAAATATTTTTTCAGCTGTGTTCTTTTTCGTGTTGACAGTATGGATTCTATAAAATGACTGACCCTCGACATGAACAATTCTATGAATAACTCTGTTTTTAAAAACACATTCGATAGCTTCTATATTTGATTCTATATTCCCCAACATCGGAACACCCTCCAAAAGCGGAAGCTTAACTATACTCCATTCTCCGAAAGGCAAGCCATGCATATTCATGTGTAAAAATTTTGCTAATTCCTTCAAGTCGATTTTATTATCAGCCGTTTGAGGTAAAAAGTGTTTTTCTGAATTGCGTTTTGCGTTAATTATTCCGCAGAAAAAATAAGTAACAATATATGAAATAACAAGTCCGATTAAACAGAAGAAAATAAAAATTATAAATAGAAATGCCGAAAACGGTTCACCTCCATTAATAGCTGCTCTTATAATTAAAAAAACACTTGCAACAGCTCCTATAGTCATTGAGCCAATTAAAAGAGTACGCCATATATTTTTCATCGGCTTTTTATGGTTTAAATAATCCTGTGCTGAATTGAATCCTGTTTCTTCTTTCAAACGATTATTAACGTATAAAAGAAAATCATCAGGATTTACTTCTATTACTTCTTTTTCCATAGATTGTTTTGCCTCAGGTTCAAAACGATTGTCTTGAGTCATTGTAATCTCCGCGACCGGCGGGTCGCAGAGATTCTTTAATTCAGTATTACAATCAAAGCAATATTTTGCCTTATCGCTATTTTGTTCGCCGCATTTTTGACAAATCATTCTTCTTTCCCCTATCTTTTATAAAGATTATACGCCTTACCAAGCTTTATAAAAATTCGTGGTGACTGAGCCACCTGGCATATCTTCATTTGGTAAGTCCATAGTAAGAGTATTTCCGCTTATTTCGTAGGGTATTACACTGACGACTTCACCACTGGTTGGGTCATATAATGTTAATATATCAGAAGTAAATTCGTAACCTAAAATTCCTGTGAAAATACCTATTGTATATTGATATTGAATACCGTCAGCTCCAAATTCCCATGTATATAACCCAAACATATCGCTCCAGCTCCCCAAGAAAGGATTTGCGGAAGTAAAATTGTTTTGGAATGACGAGCCGCAAAAACAACAATCTCCACCGTAACCGCAGTTAGAACATCGTTCAAAGAAATCACAATACGCACAATAGCCGCAGCCGGGGCAAATACCGATTATTCCGTTGCAAATAATGCAAATATTACCCGGCTGGATAAATTCAAATGTATCTGCAGGAGGTGAAGTTACTATTTCATTAACTCTTGGTAAAAACTCTATTGTTGCTTCGTTGAAATCAAAGTAATTAATAATTCTTGTTGTTGGATTTGAATCATAATCAAATGTTGTTCCTGTAATGATTCCATTTTGAATATCAAAATGTGCAATTTCTCTTGATATATTTACTTCAAAAGAAACACTATCTTTTACAGAATAAACTATCGTTCCGTCTGACGTTCCGGTACGAGTTCCCCAGTTTGATTCCCATGCGAAGAATTTTAAATCACCAATTATTTTAATATCATGAGGTGAGCCATATAAATTATCTTCTAAAAGAATTACATCGTTTTCTGTGATAAAGTAAAGCTCGGGGGGTGGGTCATCATAGGCTTCAGAAATTTCTGATAATACAGAGTCTCCGACCACTACGAAACATTCAAGGATACCATCGTTATCAAAATCATGAATTTCAATTACAATTATAGGTTTATCAGTATATTCCCGTAATTTATTAACAAAGAAATCATAATTTAATATAACCGGTGGAATAACTTCTGTCTCTAAAGGAATTATAGAATCATCAACAGCATATTTATTTTCATCTGTGATTTGACTCCCTGACAAAGGTATATCTTCAGCTTTTTCTCTATTTAAAAGCAACGCAAGAACACCTAAACTAAGAGCCACAACCAAAACCGCCAGCGTAGAAATTATTATAAGAACACGGAAATTCTTTTTTTGTGTTCCTGGCATTTCTGCGGTGTAGGAATATGTAGGCATTGGTTGTGTTTCTGATATTTGTTGAGTGCCTGCTACTGTATTAATATCGTTAATAGGATTCAGATGTACATCAGCCTGCACTACCGCATTGTTTGTTTCAGGTGAAATGTTAAAGTTTAGTTCAGTGTTGCAATCAAAGCAATGCTCCGATTTATCACTGTTGAACTCGCCACATTTTGGACATTTCATAATATTTTTCTCCTTTAATTTTTAGTATTTATGAAAAGCTAGTGATAATCAAAGCGATCACTATTATAACAATGAAGAGAGCAACGCTTTGTCCCACTTTACTTATTACTTTAGAAAAATCTGCACCGTTTGCTTTGGCGTTATTTATTCTTGATATACTAATAAATAATCCTATCAAATTAGTAAGACCGCAAGCCATAAATAATAATAGCGGTGTGTCCACAGAAACACCTGAAAAATTATCAAACCAAATAGATGTGAAAATCATCCTTCCAACATCGGTAAGCTCAAACCAATGCTCTAAATCATAAATTGTACGTGTAAATATAGCTGTTACCGCTAACAAAAGAAAAAACCCTATATTTTTTGCCAATAATTTTGCTAAGTACTCTGTATCATATATTTTTGTCGTAGTAAGTAGACTATTGTTTTGTAACTCTTGTGTTATAAAGCTTATAATATAGCAAAATGTTATTACCGGTAAAAAATAAATCATTAAAAAAACGATAAACATACCTTCTGAATCAAATCCCTCTACCATAGGAGCTATATATTCAAGAAATTTATATAGTTTATATAAGTTAAAAAATAAAATAAGAAATAAACCTGCTTCAATTATGCGAAGCGCTAAAGATATACCCCATATATTATCGCTTGCAGTATTATTTATTATGTAATTATTTGAATCATTGTTGCTGTTTTCCACGATTATGATTTCTGCATTTCTGCGCTGCTTGTATTCTGCAGTAATGTTTAAACGCTGCCCACATGAAAGGCAACTGCTCGAACTGCCGCGGCTAACCTTTCCGCAATTCTGACACACCAAAACATCACCGTTGGCTATTGCTGTTAATGTATTCGCTTTTTCTTGACACTCTTTCCTCAATATTGCAGAATCTCGATAATCTGAAATGAAATTAAATAAATTTATCGCATTAATACAAGCATTATGCGAATTCACTTGAGCCGAATAAGCGGCTGCATTATATATTACCTCACAACATTCATCAATATATATTTTCGCTTCACGATAATCTTTTACCTTGCGTAATTCGGTTAATGCCGTTACAGAATCATTTATGTTTGCGGCTCGATTTTTCAATTTTATTGCATTTGAATAAATCGCTTGATTTGCTTTTTCTTGATATTGTTTTGCCAGTTCTGCTGAATCGCGATAATCCGAAATAATGTTAAATAAAGATACTGCGTTTATGTAGGCATTAGCAGAATTGTTTCGATAAGCTTCAAATGCAGAGTAATATATTTTCTCACAACATTCCTCAATATACAAAGCAGATTCACGAAAGTCCTTGATTTTACGTAGTTCATTCAATGCTGTTATGCAATCATTTATGTTAGTAGCATTGTTTTTAAGTTTTATTGCGTTTTTATAAATTAACTCTGTAGCATGATTTGCACTTTCGGTTACATATCCCTCTAAAATCGCCTTGTATTCATCATCGGCGAACCTTAAAGCTTTCTTGAAATATTTGTTTTCCGACAAGGCAGAGCTTGCCTCGTTTAGTTTGCTTTCATCCGTTATTTTTTCCTCAACCATAAACAACCCCATGTATGCCTTTGCACATTCGGGGTCTATATCTAATACGCGGTTGTAATAGTCCTTCGCAGAATCAAAATCCCCATCTTCTAAGAACAGCGAGGCACGTTTCAAAAGCGTTTCTGCATTTGGTGATGTGTTTTGCGCTTTTTGATTTTCCATGATGAAACTCCATTCAAATGAACAATAATGTAGAC
>Ga0123356_10000678_pt1 | contig 37723 bp, 20 predicted proteins | sample TergutEmb28metaG_2_FD_92546 | JGI IMG/M metagenome (GOLD analysis project Ga0123356, IMG submission 92546) | Embiratermes neotenicus P3 segment gut microbial communities from Petit-Saut dam, French Guiana - Emb289 P3 | ecosystem: Host-associated > Arthropoda: Insects > Digestive system > Gut ...
ATCATAGGGTATGACCTTGACAGCTGGTACCGTAAGTACCGGAGGTGTTCTGTTAGACACCAATAAGGTGACGGTAATAACAGCAGTGTGGTCTTCATCGACCCAGAAGGTCACATCAAAGCGGTCACCTTCTACGAGCATGTCCGCCAAGCTGTCAAAGCTATCGCCTGAGCCTTGTTTTTCGGCAGAAACGAGTACCTTGGTGCCTGCCTCAGATCCCATAGAGGTCGAGCGCATAAATGACTGCGCTCCCGCTCTGAAGATAAACTGGCTCTCAATGAGAGAAGCTGCCTCTGCTGCAAGTAGATTGGCATCAGTTACGTTGATGATGAAGTTGCCGGCAAGTATAGAATACGCATCTCCATTGGTGCCTTCCTTGGTGTCATCGTAGACCTTGGCAGTAATGGTACGGTTTACCGAGGGGTCATTGATGAGGGCGAGCTCGGGGCGATGATCGCCCACTACATTGCGATAGCCACCTTCGCTCGCTACGGTAATCTCGGATTCGTTAAGCTCTGTTCCATCTGAGCTCCATGCCTCCGCCTCAGAAAGCTCTTTGATTTGAGACTGCCTGTCGGTGGTAGAGACGTCGGATCTCTTAATGACAAATGAGCGCGCACGCAAGATGAAGTTATCATTCCATACGTAGGTACCATCGTTGATAATAACCGCTCTCGAGTTGGTGGTGGTATTTCCAGCAGAGTCAGTTACCGTGTAGGTAACCTTGGTAACCGAAGCACTGTCAGTAGCAATGCTGGGGGTGCCGCCTACGATGGTTATATCGAGAGGAATAGCTGCTGCATCATCTTCTACGTCTGTGGCAGATACTCCTTGCATAAGCTGGGCAAGTCCTACCACGCCAGGAGTAGAGCTGATGGGAATTACCAACGGCTTAGGAGTTACGGTGAGCACCGGGGGGTTACCCGCTGCAACCGTAACCGTCAAAGTGGCAGTGATATTGTCGCCTGCGTCTGTTATCACCACATCATAGGTGCCAATGGCTTGCACGCCTACCAGGCGACTGTTAAAGCCATCGTCATCATCTATTTTGACACTCAACTCAACCAGAGTGCCATTTGGCTGCGCCCGCCTTGCGCCTGCATCGAGAGCAAGCAGGAGTGCTGCCTCATAGCCCGATGCATGCGTTTGGATGTTGTCAGCTTCTACGGGAGTCAAGAGCAAATGGTTGCCAAAGATGAAGAAACTGTCTTCATCCTCTCCATGTGGTCCAGATTCTATGACTTCTGCGTCAACCACTTCTGCAGTCACCATGCGCACGATTGGCCCAGCATCAGCAGGATAATCAATGGCGTTGATGGTTATGTCATAGACATCTACCGTAGAGCTGTAACCGCCCAGGTTGACAAATGATATCTGGTTGGCAGGAAGTGCATCTCCTGCGCTCACAATCGATGACTCGTTAGATCCGGCGTAGAGCTTGGCGGCGGTACGCCCGCTCACCTGAGTAAGTTGGTCTGCATAGGCATCGGGCACATTTGAGGCCTTGATGACGAAGGGTTTGGCATAGAGTATGCGTCCTTCTCCTATGTTATAGCGCCCGTCGTTTACGATAACCATACGATCGACAGCAACAGTGTTGCCATCTGCATCGGTTACTTCGTAGTTAACCTTGTATTGTCCCACCTTGGTGGAGTTGACCGCAGCGCCCACGGCAGTTGCAACCACCTCTGAGGTGATATCTTTTGGCACATTGAAATCAAAACCTGGGGTGCCGGCCTTTCCATCACCGTCGGGGTCGGTTGCCGTGACGTTGTACATGATATGCCACTGAACTGGATCTATGGCACTCGCAGGCTTTTGGCCTGGAGGGCCAACCCAAATCTCTATGGGCGTTGGAGCAAGGATAACCGGAGGAAGTCCATCCGATACCACGCCATTAATCTTGACATGCTGAATAGCTTCAGAGATACCCGATATGCCAAAGGTGATCTCGTAAGTACCAAGCTCTGGTTTAAAGCCTCCTCTGTCATGTATGACCAGGCTGGCAGAAGGAGCAGTGTCTACCAGCTTAACCACATGGGCTCTCGCATAGGTGGGATAACTGTTGTCGTCTTGAATCTCTCCGGCCACAGTTGTGTTGACATAGAAGTGAGAGGCATACACGGCGTATTGACTGTCCTTGGTGCCAGGATGCACCTCATCTGCTATCACAACGTGTCCAACAATAGCCTTTTGGGCAGCGTGGCCAGCAGCCACCCAGACAAAGGGATACTCGCCAGCCGGAGCCGTGCCATCGGTGTAGTCAACATGAATAGGATCCTTCAAAGCTACAGCCAAGGGGTTGCCTTCGCAGTCAAAGGCTTCGGCAAATGAAAGCGCCTTGATGGTGTTTTCGTCACGCTCCACAGCAGACTGCTGCACAACATAGTTTCGGGCACCAATGATGATGCCCTCATCACCGTCGCTAGGATCAATAACGTAGCGACCATCGTCTATGACTACGGCACGGTAGACAGTTGTGGTATTGCTGTTTGAGTCGGTTGCAGTATAGCGCACCTTATACACACCAATGTTAGCGGTATTGATGCTGGTCTCTTGACCTACTTCGTTTAAGGCGGTTACCTGCAAAGAGGTGTACAGCAACTGAGATCTACCGCTTGCATCATCGAGCCACACCGGATAGTCCTCTGGATCCGTTACCGTAAGATAAGCGCAGAGCTCGTCCTTGGTCAGGATATGAGAGGCGTTGGGAGTTTGCGCCACTACGAGTGGCTTTTCGAGGAAGGTGATGACCGGGGGCATTCCCAATGCATCTAACACGAGTTCTTCGTCTGCATCGGGCGTATTGGCTGCGTTAATAGTGAGATAGCCAAAGTTGGTGAGCGTGGTTGGCCACTGACCAGCCACCTGTACCATGTTGGCCTTGACCATAAGCGCAACCTCAGTGCCCGCAGGGGCGCTCGCAAGGTATTGCTCGATCTGGGCAGTTAAGAAGATGTAGTTGATACTGCCTCCTGTGGCAATGCCTTCGTGCACTACCGTAGCACCCACCTTGACCTGATAGTTCCAGCTACCAGCTTCAACAGGCACAAAGGCAAGGCCAGCTCCCAAGACGTCTTCAAGTTCAATGGACGAAAAGCCTGCAAAGGTTCCGTTGATGCCAGCGGGTGGCTGGGGTATCAGGAAGCTGATCTTATACAGCAGCTCTTCTGCAGCATCAGTAACACTGCGAGTCTTGACGTAGTTGCCCTCACCATCGTCTACAGTCTTGCTAAAACTCTCTTTTATATCGTGGAGCACCAGGGGGTCAGGCGTGTTATAGCCCACAAGTATTTGGCGCGTCTGCACGCTGGCATCGCCAAGCTCTATTTCGATGCCCTCTACAATGCCGCTCAAGGGAGCATAGCCAGACCCAGAGGTGGTTATGCCTCTGCCGTCAATTGGAGTGGGAAACTCCAAACGATAGGTGCCAGCGGGCACCTCAAACTTAAAGGCACCCTGGGCATCAGTAGTGGCAATATCGCCTGCTTGTGGCGTGTAGGCAACATAGGCAGTTCCGTTCCACCTCTTGAGGGTTACTGCAACGCCAGCAAGATAGTCCTCGCCCGTGTCAAAGGCGCCGTTGCGGTTGCCGTCGATGAAGGCATAGCCACGAATAAGGCCTACGTTGCTCTCTTCGTTGGGCTCATCAGGCACCTGGGGAGCGTCACCACTGTTGACCACCAGGCGACCTGCATTGGTGACACTGGTTGGCCAGGCGCCGCCTCCGTCTTGGACCAGCCGAGCAGTCACCGTCATGGTGATGGTGGCGCCAGCTAGGGCAGCGTAATTGGTGTTTGCGTCAAATTGGTAACGAGCCACCATGCTGCCAGTCAAATCATCGGTGCCGGCACCATAGCTGGCGGTGCCAGAAACCGTAATGGGGGTGCTATCTGGAGCCTCAGCCCGTACTTGTATGTTGGCAAGGTTGCCGTCTTTGAGAATCAAGCCTGCATCCATGATGTCGATGATCTCAAGCTGGTTATAACCTGCGGTATTGGATGGCATGACGTAGCTGATTTCATAGGTAAGATCAGCCGTAGAGTCATAGATGGGGCCATTGGTTGGTTGCCCATTAACCGCAACAAGATCCTTGGTAAAGGCTCCCGGGTCGGTGTTGGCAATAGGCTCAGCGTAGCCTGCGTTGGCCGTCTTGGCAAGGTTGGCACCATTGCTGGCTCTATCAATGGCCACAGTGGGGCTCAAGCCGCTGTTGTTAACATCACTGTAAATGACAGAGGGAGTACGAGGCGAGGCAATATAGGTGGTATAGCCATGGCCACTTACCAAAGGAGCCTTGATGACATAGTCGCCTGCATCCACCACAAATCGGTACTGTCCCAGGGCATCAGTAGTAGCCGTAGCAAGCACCGTACTAAGGTCGCTTGCAGCATAGAGGTTTACTGCTCTGCCATCGAGCCTGTCTTCTCCCGTATCAAAGTAGGCATTGCGGTTGGCATCTATAAAGAGGAGTCCGGTAATGACACCTTTTATATAGACCGTGGGTTCCTCGCCACTGGGCAGTTCGATGTCTTCTCTTTGGTTTAAAAAGACCTTGGCGTTATTATGAGCAGAGGCAGGATACTCTCCAGCAGTGGCCCTAAGCTTGGCTTGCACAGAAACAGTGACTACCGCATCTTCGAGCTTGCTCATGACATCGGCATAAGAACCTGTAAATGTTACGGACAACACGCCTGTTGTAGCATTCCAGGTGGTCAGCGGACTCAGCCCGCTTACCTGGCTGCCGCCCTGGGTTACCGCAACCTCAACATTGCTCGTTGGGCCATAGAGCTCGAGGTGGTCTCCCATAAGGTCTTGAATCTCGACACTATTAAAGGGCACCATGTCCTCGGGCATCTTTACCGTGATGAGATAGTTGAGAACTTCGTTGGCAGGGTCGGTAACTATGAGCTCGTTATCCTGGTAAGGATTGCCACTGCCGTCTACCAGTTTTTTGGTAAAGGCATCAGGGTCATTTGAGTCTATGCCTTGGGCAAGCTTGTAGCCCGCGTTAGAAACTACATTTTGGTTGGCATCCAGGTCTAATGAGATGACATTGCTCGTGCCGGTAGTAGTGGCCACGTTAGTTGCGCCACTGACTCCGCTGCCCAGCACAAAACTGTAGTCATAAATGACGGGATACGCCAAAAGATAGCTACCCGCTGATATGGGTGCTCCACCGGTGAGCTCGGTGAGCAAGAAGCTGCCGTTTGCATCAGTGGTGGCACTTGCCAGCGGTGTGGCTAGTGCGGTATCGGCTCCCGCATAGAGCGTGACAGTTTTGCCGGTACCCACTCCGTCCTCGCCGGTATCAATAGCGCCATTAGCGTTACTGTCATACCAAAGCGTACCCGACAAGGTTGCGCCGTTGTTGACCGTTGGGCCAGTAACTTCACTGCCGCCCAAGCCTTGCTCAGTTTCGTTGGCATTGAGTACCAGCTGTACTTTGTTAATGATTTGCGAGGGGTAGGCTGTGCCACCGATCTTTTCAAGCTTGGACTTGACATAGATGTTAATCGTTTGTCCAGCCAGGCCACTAAAGTCAACCATCAAATACGACACGATGCCGCTGTCAACCAAGAGCATGCCAGGATCAACGGTGTAAGCTGTTCCCGTTTGGGCAGAAGTGCCGCCAATCCTTATGACAAAGGCATCTGTCTCGCCGCTTGCATAGACAAGACCGTCTGGCAAGAGGTCATTGACGCGCAGTGTTTGATAGCCCGTAATGTCTGCAGGCAGGGTAAACTGAAGACGATATTCAAGCACCGTTTGAGAATCGGTGACCCTACGGGTGGGCGCAAAGTCAGAGCCATCCCACACCGTCTTAGAAAGGGAGGCTTCGAGCTCGGCTATGCCACCGGGCAGCTTGTATCCCGCATTGTTTACATAGTTATATTGGCCAGTCCAGCTTACGTTGCAACTGGCAGTGGTGCGTAAGTAATTATAAGGAGTGGTGATTCCAAAAGCAGATAAATCGGGAAACCTCACAAAGTAGCTGCCCTCATCTATGACATAGGCATCGGCAAAGTTGGTGCCAAAGGAGTAGACCCCCTCGTCATTGGTGGTGGTGGTAGCAAGCGGCACCACCAGGTCATTGGAACTGAAAAGCTCAACCGTCTTGCCAGAGAAGCGTTCTGCCTCTGAAGGGTCAATGACGCCATTGCCGTTGAGGTCTTTCCATAGTGTGCCGGTAAAGTTGCCGCCGAGTATGTAGGCAGTTACGGGCACCGTAAGCAGGTGAGTCTGAGGCTGGCTGCTGGAGTCCACATAGTCGTATGCGTAGCTATAGGGCAGGTTGATGCTGCTCTTTGTAGTGGTAGCCTTAAAGGCGGCCAGCTTGGCTGGGGAGTCATCAAGGTCTGCAAAGACCTCAACCGTCGTGGTATCGGTTACCAAAATGGCCTTGGCACCTGTCCACCAGTCAATATGGGTATTGTTGAGCCCTGACGGCAGTACGCCGGTGTTTTGTGCAGTCATAGCACGGGCTTGGGGCACCTGCATAGTGGCATCAACGGCCACCAGGGCAGCCAAGCCGTCAGGCGAAACATCTGCGCTATTGGGCACTACCACAATGGTTACGGTTTTTGACATGGTTTGCGTGCCACCGTTTCTGTCATGCGTGGCATAACTCACCTGATAACTGCGGCTTGTTTCTGTGGGGCCTAAGGGCACACCTAAAGCAGCTACAGCAGCAGGAATGGCGATGTTATTGGTAAGGAAGGGCCTTCCAAAGACACTGGTTGCGCCGTAGATGGAGGCAATAATTTCGTCATTGGTCTTTTGGACGTGTGCAGACGGATCATCATCTCCAGGAAGAGCTACCACGTTGTTGTAAATGAGAGCCTGAGCTTCGCGCTCTTTTAAGATGATGCTGGTAGCAGTGAGCTCGGGAGTTGCCGTGTAGTCCACGGTAATGTCAAAGCTATACTGGCTGTCATCGCCGCTGGCAGTCCAGCTTCGCGTACGATTGGTAGGGTCCATGTAGTCTTGCACCGACTGCTCTTCTTCAACGTAGTCGTTTTGACCTGGCGGAGTAGTATTGTAGTGGTCGGAGCGCTGAACATTGAGAGACTTAACCCACTCGCCTCGTGTGGCATCGGGGATAAAGGAAAACTGAGGGTAGCCTACCGGACTGGGCACCTTGGCAGTGGGTATGGCCATAGAGCCCGACTGACTCGGTGAGTTCATAGGGCTGGTGCCATAGACATCCAAATAGCCGGTTGCGGGCTTGGAGGTTCCCATAGTAAAGGTGCCCTCCATGTTATAGCTGATCATGCCGTCAGAAATGCCATCGGAGCCAGGCACAACCTGCCAGCGATATGACGAGCCAGGCAGGGCAACGCCCAGACCGTTGGCAGTAGCGGGAATGCAGTTGTCTCCAATATAGGTTCTACCGGTGGCAACTTCTACACCGGTAAGATTAGTGGGAGAAATATTGTCTGCGTTTGCTCTGTTGGCCGCCGGGCTAAAAGTGAGCACCGGGTAGGCGCTATTGACGCCAAACCAGCTGGTGTTTGGGTTCATGGCTATGGGTTGAAGAGTGCCATACTTGAGCCAGATGAGATAATCATCATTATTGCTGGGGCTCAGGTTGGTATCTCTTATCAATATCTGTTCGGCGCTACCTTGCGAGGCAATGTAGTTCTTACCGTCAATCGTCAGGCTGCCAACGTAGAATTGCGCTGTGCCCGAAACTCCCAGACCCGAGACGTTGCGCAGGGTAACGTCACCAACGTCATAGTAAGTGGAGGCGTGCAGAGCAGTGGTGGTGCAGTTATTACCACCACGAATGCTGGCTGCTGCACCGTTGCCCGTTGCCATAAGCAGGCGCTCAGATACGTCCATGGAGGTAAAGTTCCTGATACCTCCGGTGGTTACGTTGATACGATGTGAAAAGCCGTCTTCAGCCAGACCTGGTTCATAGTCATGCAGCGGAAAGGGTCCCTGGCCGCCAGTCCAAAGGTGAACAGGTGTCTCATCCCAGCCAGGTGGCATAGGGCGTGGGCCCACATTAAGCGTTGCTTGGTTAACCGTGTTGGCCATGACGGTATTGGTGATATTGCTACTCGTGCCCAGCAGGTTAATGCTTTCGATTTGATTTGCAGAAACGAGGTTACAGGTTACCTCCTTGGTAAGCATATTGGAATTGATTATGTCATAGTTGGTGCCAACGATAGTGCCGATGTTGCCGCCAGGGGCATTGATATTCATGGTTATCTTGCCCGAGCGGGTATTAAGTCTATTGGTAGCGCCGTCGCCGTAGATGGTGAGGCCTTCGAGCATCGAGCCGGTGTTTTCATTGGCAAAGACATTGAGTGTGATGGTATTGTCAGCGCTGGCGCCCAGGAAGGGTACATTGCCATTGAGACGTCTACCGGCGCACACAGGGTTGGCAGCTGAGGTCCTAAAGCCATTGACGTTCTCACGTAAGTCGATGGTAGCGGTGGCATTGCCAAATATATACCCATCGTTACTTGGTGCGGTGCCAATGCCGTTGGTGACCGAGTATCCAAGACCAGTGCCATGAAAATTGCCGCCTTTGATAACCAGGTCTGTGTTACCGCTGATGTAGATCACACCAGCGCCCCAGGTGCCACCGATAGAGCTGTTAATGTAGATGGGGATACCATGAGACTGAAGAAGTGGGCTGTCGTTAACCAAAACGCTGGTATTGCCTACCGTGTATCGATCGAAGTAGCTACCGCCGGTGCAAAAACCGTCGACCTGTCCGCCATTGATTTCTATACGGCTGTCTCCAATGTGCACCCAACCATAGTACCCTCCACCCTCGGCGGTATTTACGTTACCGCCATTCATTACATAGAGGGTGTCACCCTTCTGGGAACCGCCAAAGGTTCCGCCATAGGTCCAGCGAGCACTCAGTGCGTTGACAACCGTGGTGGTATCGCCGATGATGGCAAAATCGCCTGTGTTGCCGTTGGTGCCTCCGCCACCGACTATGTCCCAGTCTCCTCTCGCGGCATGACCAGGCCCCTGTGTGGTCGTGCCATAGGTCCAGCTATTGGCACTGCCGTTAGCAGTAACCACGCCTCTACCACCATTGGCACCTATTTCGCCCAACTCTATATAGCCGTTTCCTTCGTAGTAGCCCCAGCCAACGCCGCGCGTCCAGTTTTGTTGATTTGCATAGTTGGCAATCTCTCCCTCATACACGTAGCTGGTAGTATCACCATAATGCTGAAAATGCGCATAGGTCTTTGCGCGATTAAAGGTTGGGTCCACATTGCCTACCGTAAGACCCGTAGCAGTGGCACTGATCTGGAATCCTCCGGTGCCTTGATCGTACCAATTGGTAGAAGTAAAGCCCAATCCGCCAGGCCATGCGCGAGCGTTAATTCTACATTCATAACCGCCGCTACCGTTAAAGGTGCTGAGTGAGCCACTGTTACTCGTTCCTGCCCAGAGATGAGTCAGTACGTCGCCTTTGACTATGCCGGATTCTCCGTTGGAGCCAGCCCAGTATGCAATGCCAGCCTTAAACGCACTCATGTCCACATTGTTTTGGATAATTGTTTGACCCTTTGTGGCGTCGGAGCCAATATTTCCATTAACGGATCCACCAAGAAAGACATTCCGAGCAAGAGACCAGGCATAGGTTGCATTCGTGCCGCCCCACCTGCCTTCCCCACTGATGTTGTTGGCAATCTTGCCACTCACGTCACCGTGGCTCATGCCACCCGCATAGACACGTAAGCCACCTCCGCTCACATTGATCCCCGTGATAGTAGTGGTGGCACTACCTTCGAGGAACGCTCTTGCAGTAGCGCTGGTTCCATAGCCTGCGCCATAGACATCAAAGATGTTTGGGCTCGTCGAGCGGATATTAATGGCTACATTGCCCGTAAGCGTGCCTGTTTCCATACCGCCAACAAATCGAGCATTGCCAGTGCCTGTAGAAAACACCGTCATCACCGGATTGCCCGTTACTGCACCACTGGCAGCACCGCCATAATAGTTGGTTGCAGCCGTTGCCCACGATTGATGACCCAAGGTGAGGTTATAGCCATTCATGTATACGTTAGCAAGGTTATACCTGATGTTGCGCATAATGACATTGCAACCAAAGTTAACGTGCTGGCCAGCAGCGCCCGTGCCTAAAATACCGGTATTGGCAGGAGCAGCTGAAGCAGGAAGAGGCAGCACAGGTACATCGGCTGCAAGCTCTTGCTTGCCCGTTATGACCAGGGTGCCCACATGGGGCAGCATAAAGCCGGTGCTCATGGCAGTAGCACTCAGAGCAAAGGCAGTGGTGGAGCCAATGTAGAGTACATAGTCGCCCGCGGGGCTCGATGCCAAAAAGGCCAGCGCCTGGTCGAGACCACCCTGGTCTCCAGGAAAGTCCTGATACACACCGGTACCAATGACAACTATAGAGAGCTCATGTCCTGGGTCAATAGTGCCACCGCCCAAGGGCAGGCTGATATCCAAAACACCTGGGGGAGCCGCCAGGGGCATAATGCCCGCAGAAGACTCCTGGCCAAAGACTGCCAGGTAGAGCACGCTCTCATCTACAGGAAGCTCCGTTATATCCTCACGCGAAAATAATTGGTCTTTAGCAAGAGAGGATAAATCAGGCAAGGCAGCGAGGGCAGTGTCCACAAGATGCCAACCTCTAAAGGGCATCTCATTAGTGCTCACCAGCTCCATCTGAGGTATTTGGTCCAGGGAAACCTTTTGACCTCCCTCAACAGTTGTTGTGTGCACGGTAGAACCATCGCTTAATTGATAGCCCTCGGGCAGCGCAAAGCTCACCGCGTACACGCTGTTTTGAACCGAGACTCCTAGTTCGCTGCTGTCTCCTGGCTGTTGAAGCAAAGAGCCTTCTTCCTGGTCATCTTGCAGGGCTTCTCCCTCTAGCTCAAGAAGCAGATTTCCCTCCTCATCTTCAGCAAGCTGGCCATCCTCTAGATCTACCAGCTCCAGAGAAGGATCCATGTCCTGTCCAAGAGAAACAAGGGGAAACAAAGTCAGCACTAACACCAAGCTCATGAGGGTGGCAGTGACCTTTGATGCGAGAGAGCCTCGCCTTAGTTTATTCAGCATGATTAGTCTCCTTCGTCAATAATATCAACGTCAACTACTGCGGAGTCCTCAATTACAAAACCCCCCGAGTCTACGTCATCGCTACCCAGCTGCTGCTCTTGTTCTATTGCACTACCTGCACCGCTTGCGCCTTGAGGCGCACAACCGCCCAGCAGTGTTAAAGCCAGTAACGCAGCCAACACTAAACCGTACAAACCCATTTTCTTGCAGGCTTGAATACTGCTACTCCTGACCCGCTGGAGTGTATTCATTTGCCCCACCTGCCTTTCCTATTCAATTCAACTAGCCTTGCCTATATTTCTTATAGCCTTGCTTACTACTTTCTAGCCCATGAGTTCCTACCAACTATTTCCAAACCCATGCGCTCTTACTTACTTTCAACTCATGCGCTTGCACTTGCTCACAAACCCATGCGCTCTTACTTACTTTCTACCCACGCGTATTGCCTACTTCTAAACCCACGCGCTTGTGCCAATCATCTTTTCCAGCCTTGCCTGCGCTCTCACCTTTATGCATGCTCCAGCTTAAGTGATTGAGCCAGCCGCCCACTCTATTTGTTGAGAGGAATGGCTTCGTACTCTCCTTCTACGTACAAGGTAATCGAGTCTCCCGAGCCCGTATAGATAAACAAAGTCTGCCTCTCTTGGGCACTGAGACCCATGACATTAAAACCTGCTGCGTTGTCTGCTTCTGCTCTTTCTATGGCATGGTTAACCGCGTAGCGGGCTGTTCCCGCTCGCTCTTCTGCGCTTAAGACATCCCAATCAATACCATCTGCCAAGACAGGGAGATAATTAATGATGGTTGCCCCGCCCATTTGCTGAGTTGCAACCTCAAAGTTGCCTATATTATTCTGATATCTTGATGAATTCATCTGAAAGAAGATGAATCCTGCGGCAACTAAAGCAATGATCAGAAGCACGATGAGTACTATTAATAAAACCGGCTTCTTTTTTCTTTTGGTTCTGGCCATCATTGGTGGTACGTCCTTTCGATACAGTCCTTTTAATAGCGCAAAAGCGCCTAAAAGCAAGGTCGTCGTCAAACGAACTTGCGCTTCTTATTGAGTTGTGCTGCTGCGATCACACCCACACTTCCTCTCGCACCCACTTAGGTCAGGTACAGTTATCAGTGCACACCGCTTTGTAGTTATAGGTTTCCTTGATGTTGCCAAATATGCAATCGTGTCTTTGCTGCTTTTTTACCCTCATTTACCCGCTAACCCAATTGCAGTCTTAAGCATCATCCTTCTGTGGTGCATCGTTCGAGTTACATTACCAAATTCGAGTCCAAATATTATGAGAACTTTACCATATTAGAGTGCAAAAGCGCAATATGTCATATTATTGACAAATTAGCGTTGCAGTTCAGGTTACTAGAAGACTATGGTCAGTCATTGCGGCCTCTGAGCCGCAATCTAACCAAAATGCGTCTTAGATTGCGGGTCAAGCCCGCAATGACGAATTGGGTCTGATCAGTAACCAGTTCAGACCAATTTATTCTCGTGTCGCCCTGTCGCGTTCGCTCGAAGAGCGACTGTTGCAGAGCCTGGCTATAATCTCGTGTCGCCCTGTCGCGTTCGCTCGCAGAGCGAATGTTGCAGGGCCTACTTGCATTATTGCCAGACCTCTAGTAGGTCCTGCAACATTCATATACGCAAAACGCGCAGGACGACAGTGGGGGTTGCCCTTTTTTCACTTTATGACTACCACAGTAGACGAAGCCCGCAGCTGCGGTAGCGCTCAAAGTCTTCATCGCTGCTGATGAGAGTCATACCGCGGGTAATAGCCTGCCAGATGAGCATGCGGTCAAAGGGGTCTCGGTGGTTGCCAAATCTTGGCAGCCTGTGAAAAGAGCTGCTTTCGTGCTCGTTTAGCCCAATAATGCCTAAACCAGATTCATGCAACACTTCTAGAAAGTCCTCAATATCGACTTCTTGTAAGGGGAGTTTTCCGAGCGAGTGCTTAAGTGATAGCTCCCAAAGCGAGACAGTGCTTGCAAAAACGTCAATTTTGGGGTTTTCAATAATCTCCCGTGCTTGCGGACTGATCCTATCGCTTTTCATTATCAGCCATAGCAGCACACAGCTATCCATTAGGTACTTCATTGTACCCCTAGAAACTCTTCTTCAGACTTGAACTTAAAGTCATCTCCCATCGTGAAGGATGCCTTGCCGTCTAAAAGGCCTATCTTTCTTTGTGGGGGCTTTTCATTGATTGGACAAAGCCTGGCTACGGGCTTTTTGGCTCGTCCGTAAAGCACCTGAAACTCTTTGCCTTGCTGCACCTGTTGGAGTACCTCAGAAAAATTGGTCTTTAGCTCCCCCACTGTCATGCTTTGCATACCAGCCACCTCCTACTGCCTTTATCTTTTGCCAAGACTGTCATTGACCTCATCCTACCAAGGGCTTGCTTTATTGTCAAGTTGTCAAGTTAGCACCCGCTGACTTAGAGTAGTTCTTTGATCCAGGTGGCGCGATTAGAAGGGGCGAGATAAGAGAGGGGCACGTCAAAGACGGTTTTTGCGCCATATAGACCTTCCAGCGCCATGCGATGGGCGGCGCGGGCATAGGCGGTCATCACACTGCCGGTAAACTCTGGGTTTGAAGCGAGGTTGAGCGAAAACTCCATACCTTGTTTTGTTTCTCCAGTTGCGCCGCTTCTCAGCACCATACCGCCATGAGGCATGGTTGAGTGATTGGCTAGCAGCTCTTCGCGCTCTATGAAGTGCACCACGGTGTCATAGTCTGCAAAGTAGTTGGGCATGGTCTTAATAGCTGTTTTTATTGCAGCTTTGTCTGCATCTGGCTTTGCCACTACATAGCACTCGCGTAAATGCTTTTGCCTTGTTTCCAGCTCAGGCAGGGTGCCCGAACGCACCAGGTCTATGGCGTCTTGAAGCGGAACGGTGTACTGCACAGCATGAGCCACTCCCTCGATGCGCCTTATGGCATCAGAGTGTCCTTGCGACACACCCTTGCCCCAAAAAGTGTAGGTTGCACCACTGGGGATGACCGCTTCAGAAAGTGCCCTCATCATGGAAAAAAGGCCGGGATCCCAACCTGTTGAAACAATCGCCGTGGTGCTCTGGGCGGCATCGTCCATGATATCGAGGTACTCGGGGATTTTTGCATGGGTGTCAAAGCTGTCTACGGTGCTGAAGAGTGAGGCAAAGTGAGGACCTTGTATGGCCAAGTCTGTCGCGGAGCCTCCACAAAGTATCATGACATCAATCTCTTGTATCATCTTTTCTGCAGCGCTTGCCGAAAACACCGGCGCAGTGCTCATATCAAGCTTGATAGTACTTGGATCTCGTCTCGTAAAAACTGCTACAAGCTCCATATCTTCTGCGGCGCATACCGCCTTCTCGACACCACGTCCAATGTTTCCAAATCCAGCTATTCCCACACGTATCATTATGCTGTCCTATCCCTGTCTCAATGCAGAGCCTGATTGCCCTGAGTGTTGATTGGCACCATCTTCTGTTGCGGCTGCCCTTTGGTACTGCTGACCGATTCTATTGTAAATGCTTGCTCACCTGCTCGCAAGTTTCTTGTATTGACAGATTGACGTTGTTGCGCAAAGGGTTATGTTCACACTCTGTCCGTCATTGCGGCCTCCGAGCCGCAATCTTACCAACATGAATTATTGATTCCGGGTCAAGCCCGGATTGACGATGTATAGACTGAACTGTAGCCGAGGAGGGGTTGGTTGCGCGAGGCGCAGGAGAGCAAGAGGCTCTTTTCATACAAAAGCCGGAGCGTTTTGGCTCCGGCTTTTGTTAATCGGCTTGTGCTGCAAGCGGTTATGGGCGTGTCTTTAGTCTTCTGGATAAGAAGAGCAGGACGGTGCCAGCGAGCAATAGGAATACAATGACACTGAGCACTCCCATGCTGAGATTATCGCCTGTGAGGGGAGCAGTTGTGGAGGGCTTGGTATTTTGCCCACCGCTTGAGTTTGAGTTGCCAGGCGTATTAGGATCACTGGGGTTATTGGGATCGTCAGGATCATTTGGATCATCAGGGTCATTGGGGTCATCAGGGTCATTGGGGTCATTGGGGTCATCAGGGTCAACCGACTCCAGCTCTACAGAACCGCCAACGTGAGCATTGTCAGACGTTGAGCTGCGGAACATGCCAAAGGTGCCGAGTATGGAATCCCATTCAACTACGGCCACATTGGGTATGGCAAAGTCGCCTCCGGCCAGTTCGTCATCGGTTAGGGTGAGCCTTACTACCAAGTTGATGGTCACTTCCTGACCAATGGACATGTCGTCAACCAAAGACCAGGTGCAGAGCTGACCTTCTACAAGCTCAATGACTTCGGCGCCTTCAACTGTGGCAGAAACAAAGGTCAGCCTTGGATCGAGGTCATCGCTTATCACAACGTCGTGGGCAAGATTTTCGCCCTCGTTCTTGGCAACGATGGTGTAGGTAAATTCATCACCGTCTTCAAGCTCATGCTGAGATGAGGTTTTCGTTAAGGTAACGTCGGGCTTGCCAATGGGGGTGGTGACCTTGTTGCTTGTGCCACTGCCTACAGAATTATCACGCGGGTCAACCCAAGCCACGCCAGCGGTATTTTCGGCAATGTCAGCCAAGACACCATCCGGCAGCGAGGTAGTTACCACAAAGCTTACCGTGTGCTCAACGTCGCTTACGGCAAGCGTGCCCAGATTCCAGGTAACAACGCCGTTGGCAAAGCTACCGCCGTTGGTAGCGCTCTTAAACGTGGTATTGGCAGGCACTGTATCGCTTACCACCACATTACGAGCCTCACCGGCGTTGCCCGCAGCATTTTCCTTATTGGTAACCGTGAGCGTGTAGGTAATTTCTACGCCATCAGCAACCAGTTCTTCTGTGCTGGCAGCCTTTACGATTACTACGTTGGGAACCAACTCTTCCCATTGGGCATACACCGTTACGTGGCCTTCTGCCATGGAAATTTCATCAACGTCATAGAGATTGCCCTCTTCGTCTGCCCAGCCCATAAAGCGATAGCCAGGAAAGCTCAGGTTTTGGGGATTATCAAGCAAGGCGGCATTGTTGCTGGGTAAATAGCCCGTGGGCGCAGCTGGAACATCGCCTCCCTGTGTTCCTGCGTCCGTGGGGGGATTAGGATCATAGGTAAGGACGGCCACCCATTGAGCATAGAGATTAACGTTGCCGTCTTGGTCTACCAGCGTGTCGATTACCTCTTGGGTAAACGTAAGCTCAGAGCCTGGTGCAAAACTCAAACCGGAGCCATTGGGCTCGGTATTCCAGCCTACAAAGTTGAAGGCTCCAGACGTGCCCACCTTGTAGATGGGGTCGTCGCTGTCATCCTCATGGCATTTTATCGTGGCAGCTTCATCTTGAGGGTACGAATCCTCATCCACAGGCACAGCGCCATCTGTAGGGTTGTTGCCGTGATACACCACGTTATAGACAGGCGCTATGGGCTGAATTGCTGTTGATTCAAGAGGTTCAGGGCTGAGGTACTCGCCAAAAGCATCCTTACCCGTTGCTGTAACGGTATTGGAAGCCCAGGTTTGTTCGGGGTCAAGGGGGTCTAGGGCTGCTCGCACCCTTACTTCAATCTCAACTACTTGGCCAACATCAAGTACATCGATGGTCCACCTAAAGGTGTCGCCTTCTGCTGCTTTCAGCCTGCTGGTCGGAAAAACACCTTCTACACCGTCAGCAGATACAATCTCTGCCCACAAAAGTTCGGCCTTTTCAAGCAAGAGGACGGCCTCAGTCACCACAATGTCGTAGGCAGGACCAGTAAACAACGGCTCGCCCGGATCAGTAACATCTTCATTGGTAACCAGAATCTTAAAGGAAAACTCAGAGCCATCGGCTACAGCAAGCCCACCCATGCTAACCTTTTGAATGCCTAAATTGGGAATAAGCGGCTCCCAGAGGGCATAGAGGTTAGCGTAGCCTTGGCTATCAATATAGTCTTCAATCTCAAACGTGGTGTCAAGATCGTCCCGGCCGTAGGTGATATTTTCATCGCCACCTTTTAGCTCCCAACCCACAAAGACATAGTTCGCGCGCGTAGGTATGGTGCTTGTTTCATCAACAATGGGCTCACTGTCAATATAGTAATACCCATGCTCATCAGGCAAACTGAGTCGGTCGCCACCATTTTCGTGATAGCGCACCTTATAAAATGGCTCAATGACAACTATGGCGGGTTCATGGGTAAAGTCATAGCTAGTCGCATCATTATAGTCCCAGTGGACGCGGGCAATGTTAGTAGCATCTTCTGACAGGCCTGGGGTAAGATTGGCTATATCGGGCGTATAGTCTGCCTTGACCGTAAAGGTAACCGTAAACGTCTCTCCTACCCGGAGCTGATCATACAACGTCCAGGTAAGAGTTTGCGTTTCTTCATCAAAGCTAAATTCAGGGTCTGGGTTCCTTTCCTCTCGCTCAAAATAGCTGCCCCCATAGGTCAAATTGGGATTATCAGCCAGCGTAATATAGGTAGGCAGTTCATCGGTGATAACCACCTGTGTATCGTCATGGGTACCAGTGTTCTCAGCAGTAATGGTGTAAGTGAACTCGCTATTATTCCTCACCATTGGTGAGACTAATGTTTCTGGGGTATTGGCTACCTTGGTGAGCACGATGGAGGGCTTACCGAGCGTTACCTCAACTACTTCCGATTCGGCGTTATAAACTGTTCTCTCCTCGTTCGAGGGCTCGTCGTCATAAAAGACCACCTGAGCGCTATTGGGAACAATCAGTGACTCACTTCCAAACTGAGTATCAGACTCAAGGCCAGGAAGCTCAGCATATACAGCGCGTACTGTGAGCTTAAAGCTGACAACCTCATCTACTTCCAGCTCAGAGAGAATCCAGGAGGGGGATGGAGTGGGTGGTTGTGCTAAGCTAAAGTCAACCCGACTCTCATCCAAACTGCCAACTGGCTCAACCCCTACAAACTCCAGACCAGCTTCTAACGTGTCACTGATGCTCACATCATATGCCGTTACGGTAGTCTCAAGGTCACCCACTTTTTCAGAAGGGTTGCTCACCGTAATGATGTAGCTAAACTCCTGGCCATCCTTGATCGGTTGAGCAACGCCATCATCGAGCTCTTTGACAATCACAACCCGCGGCTCCACAGGAATCCATCGAGCCACCAGGGTAATTACACCGTCATCGTGAGTGCGTGTGCCGCCAGCTTCAAGGGGCACGATGCCCGCTCCCCAGCGACCACTGGTTACAAAACTGCTCTGAGTATCGTCAAGTTGATCAGGAGGAAGATACTCGCCACTTTCTTTAATGTCCCAACCTGCAAAGATATGACCTTTCTTTGTGAGTGTTCCTTCATCGTGTATGAATGCGGCAGCACCTGCTGGATAGAGCGTGAAGTCAGTTGGCGCGGTTCCACTGGTGGGTTCATTGCCGTCATAGATGACGCGGTAGTGGGGATTAATAGTGCTAGAATCAGCGCTGGCGCTTCTATCAACAGTATTTATTCCATCCCAATAATTCATGTCAACCGTGTTGCCGATACTGGTGTGCTCTCCAAGCTTAAACGCAGGATCTGTTTCATCTAGCACTACAGTTGTTTGAATCTGTAGCTGCAACGAGTGTAATGGCGCAGAACCGTTGCCTGGCAGTGCGTTGGCAAAAGCGAACTCAAGTGTCCTGCCATCTATACTGTAGCTTCCATTGACAACAGAAGGGCCCCAAATTGTAGCGTGGCTGCCAGTTGGTGCTGGCCGAGGGAAGCCGTCATTCAGCTGTACATGGGGAGACAATGCATCAGTTAGCATAATGCCACTGGCTGGTGTTGCTCCGTAATTAGTGGTAGTTATAGTCCATTGAATAACCCCCCCGTTAGCAGTTGTGTTCATGTTCCTTGTTTTGGTTACAGCAACATTTGGCGCATTGACAGAAACATCTTGATTTTGTACAAATGAATTAACTGTTTCTGGCTCGCCGAGCGTAGCCTCACCCCTAATCATGCCACTTGTAGTGCCCACTAGACTATCCACCTTCACCTGCACCTCAAAGATGAGAGAGGCATTCGGCTCTAGATCAATAAACCATAACACCTCTTGAGCAGTTAGTGAGTCTTCCCCAGGGGTACAACCCACAATACTCCAGTCAGAGATTCGGTTGTCATAGCCGGGAACTTCAAAAACACAAAAGCTAAGCGGAATATCTGTTGCAGTGGACGTGCCTCCATTGTGAGCTGTTATGATGAAGGTTGTGGTTTCACCATGAGCAATGGCGGTTGGATCTGCATCAATATCAATAGATAATGAAACTGATAAAGGCATTATCAGCCCTGCATCAGCCGGTATGATACCTTCAAAATCGAATCTTTTTTCCAACTCGCTCAATTCGTCTTCGGTGCCACTGGCATCATCTTCAAGGCCATAGGCATCTTCGGTGCTTAGAGCTCCTTCGTCTTGAACAAAGGCTTCCTCGGCTGGTTGCTCATCCCCACCAACTGCGGGCGCACCAGCGTCAGCCAGGGCAGCGTCTTCAGCCTCGTTGCCATCCCACTTGTTAGGATCATCGTAGCCAACTTCCATACCTTCTAAATCTGGGGCCTGGAAGGAATCGCCCTCGGCCACTCCTTCATTGCTTAAGTCAGCATCCTCAACAATCGATTCCTGAGCCACGGTAAGCCCGGTGAAGGTTTCTGCTTCTACTTCTTCAGAAAACGCCTTGTCAAGCGTAACTGAAGCCCCCAGGAGCGAAAACGCCAGTACAAAGCTCAGCGTATAAGAAAGCGCGCGTCTCGCGCTTCTTCTGCGACGCGGCTTTGAGCGCGTAGTGGGTGCTTGGTTTTTGGGCACATTCATTGCCCAGGAGTCTTGACTGTCTTTGTAGTGCATTTTTGTCTCCCATCGTAGTCTTTCGTCTGCCATGACAGCTTACTTTGTAGTTCCGCCCATTCTTATTTTGTCAAACTATTTGTCGTCCCTGTATTGCGGTGGTGTGTAAGGCTATGAGCTTAGTTTTGACATCGTAAAATCGAGGCTTGATAAGCCACAGTAGCCCGCTATGAGTGAGTCAACGCAATAATTGCCCCGTTCTCCTTGCACACCCAGCTGCTGTAATTGTCCTTAAACCCACTGCTAATAAAAGAACGAAAAACCCACATCATTCTCTCACACTATTAACAGCCAAACAAAAAAGCAATTTGAAATACTAGCACTTTATCGAAATTTGAGCAACTTCTAAAGTTTTTTGACGCTTTTTTGTAACTTAATTGTTACTGATCAGACCCAATTCGTCATTGCGGGCTTGACCCGCAATCTGAGACGCATTTTGGTTAGATTGCGGCTCGGAGGCCGCAATGACAGACTACAGTAACACTTAATTGGCTTACAGGGAAGGCAGCAAACGACACTGTAAAGGGATAGGGGTACAGTCTAACGTCTGTCCCACTCTACAGGCGTGTGCGAAGGAGACGCATGCCGTAGAGCATGACGATGATGAGCACGCCGGTGTCTGCTGCTATGGCCATCCACATGCCGGTGATGCCGGCAATGGTGAGCCCGAGCACCACGAGTTTGGCGGCAAGGGCAAAGCCAACTGTAGTATAAATGGTTAGTAGCACTTTGCGCGAAAGCTTGATGAGGCGTGGTATGCCTGCGAGGCTGTCTTCCATAAGTGCAACATCAGCTGCTTCAACTGCAGTATCGGTGCCGAGGGCTCCCATGGCTATACCTACATCCGCCAATGCGAGCGCAGGTGCATCATTGATGCCGTCTCCCACCATGGCCACGGTGCCATACTCCTGCTTGAGTGTGCGCAGAAGGTCAAGCTTGTCCTCGGGTAAGAGCTCTGCATGACACTCACTGAGATGCGCGCGGTTTGCCATCTCCTTTGCCACCTCGTACCTGTCGCCCGAAAGCATGATGGTATGCTTTATACCCAATTGCCTAAGCTCGTCCATAATGGCAGCAGCCTCGGGGCGAAGCTCATCACGCAAATGACTGCGATTGAGCCCTGCACCAAGCGTGAGCGTGCCGGTTTTATCAAAGGCAATTGCCTTGACCTTGGCACTGAGCTCCAAAAAGGCTCCACCCTTAACGAGTACACCAGCGCGAGCAGCGCGAGAAAGCCCGCAGACCACACTCACGGGAGTGGCAATGACCAGGGCGCAAGGACAGGCAACTACCATCATTGCCAGCGCTCGGTACACCCAAACATCAAATCCTCCCCATGAAACCAGGCCGCTCAAGCCAAGAAGCGGCGGCACCAAGGCCACCAGGATGGCTCCTACAAGTACAGCTGGGGTATAGTAGCGAGCAAAGCGGTTGATGAATCGCTCATAAGGGGTTTTCTGTGCCTGTGACTCCTTGACGAGCGCAACAATTCGGGCAAGCGTGGAGTCTTCTACCGTGGCAGTTGTGCAAACCTCAAGGAAACCGCTCATGTTCATAGCCCCTGAGTAAACCGGCGCATCTACGCCCTTTTCAATCGGCAGTGACTCGCCGGTTATTGCAGCTTCGTCAATGCGAGAACTCCCTTTGACAATTATGCCGTCGAGCGCAATACGCGAGCCTGGCTTGACTATGACAATCTCGCCTTTTGCTACTTCTTCTGGTCTAACTTCTGCCAACTCGCCCAAGCGTATGACCTCAACCGTTGGAGGAGTGAGCTCGAGCAGCTTAGAGATGGAGCGGCGGTTGCGATCGATGGCAAAGCCTTCCAGCCACTCGCCAAAGCAAAACAGTGTTACCACTACGCCCGCCTCAGAAAAGTCGCCTAACAGGCATGCGCCTACAACTGCAACCAGCATGAGGATGCTGATGTCTATGCGCCTGTTGACTGCAGCACCTTTGATCTGAGGATAAATCATTAACAGCCCCAGAAGACAAGCCGCACCAGAGAGAATTGCTCCTGTCAACTCGAGCACCTCGTTACTTATGAGATGCAAGACTGTGCCTGTCAAGGCCAAAGCTGCACAGATAACGAGGCTCAGAGGCCTCACGCCAAACAGGCTCTTACTCTGGGCTTGAGTGCTCTGACAAGAGCATGCATCAAGCTCGTTATTAGTTCCATTACTTCCATTGTTAACATTATTACTGCAGGTGCTGCTCATAAAACTCCGTAACAAATTAATCAGGCTTGGTCTTGCATGGCCTCAAAAGTCTCGCTTGCATAGTGTAGCGTTTTATCTATGTCGCACTGACTCAAAGTTGCCGATACAAACCAGGCCTCAAACTGGCTGGGCGGCAAATAGACTCCTGCCTTGAGCATAGCGCGATAGAATTGTGCGTAGTGCGCAGTATTGCTGCGCAGGGCGCTTTCGTAGTCTCTTACCTCACCCTCACAAAAGAAGACTGAGAGCATGGCACCACAGTGGTTTACCTGTAGCGCGAGATGGCAACGCGCGGCTGCTTCCTTGATGCCAAGAGCCAACTGCGCCGTCTTAGCTTGCAAGGACTCATAAAACCCCGGCTCTCCCAGTTGTTTGATGGTTGCGAGTCCAGCGGCAACTGCCAACGGATTTCCTGAGAGGGTTCCTGCTTGATACATCGGCCCGCTTGGTGCCACCAGCTCCATGAGTTCTGCTCTTCCTCCATAGGCCGCCAGCGGCAAACCGCCTCCCACAATCTTGCCGAGGCAGGTCAGATCTGGATGGATGCCATAGTGCCCTTGAGCGCCTTCATACGCAACACGAAAACCGGTCATCACTTCATCAAATATCAGCAGGCTTTCGTATTCTTTGGTGAGAGAGCGCAAGGTGTGCAAGAATCTCTCCTGGGGCAGCACCACTCCCATATTACCCGCAACCGGCTCTACGATAACTGCCGCGATTTGATCTCCATGCGTTTTGAAAAGTGCTTCAACTGAGCCTGTGTCATTATAGTGAGCCACTAAGGTAAGCTCCGCAATGTCTGTGGTAACTCCCGCCGAAGTCGAAACGCCCAGGGTTAAGGCGCCGCTGCCCGCTTGTACCAACAGCCCATCGCTGTGGCCATGATAGCAGCCTTCAAACTTGACAATAAGCTTTTTACCCGTTGCCGCGCGTGCCAGGCGCAAGGCGCTCATGGTAGCCTCAGTGCCAGAGCTTACCAGGCGCACCTTGTCCAGAGAAGGCACTGCCTGGCAGAGCTCTTGTGCCAATAGAGTCTCTTGCTCAGTGGGCGCGCCAAAACTCAAGCCGTCTTGCGCAGTCCTGATAACAGCAGCCAGCACCTCTGGGTGTGCGTGTCCCAGTATGAGGGGTCCCCATGAGCAAACGTAGTCTATGAAGCAATTACCATCAATGTCCCAAACGTAGGATGCCTCGCCTCTGGCTATGAACAAAGGTTGGCGCCCAACAGCCCGCGCCGCCCTTACGGGAGAATTAACTCCACCCGGTATACATGATTGAGCACACTCGAATGCCTCAGAGCTCTTTTGAAAGTTCATGCCTACTCCTTCAAAGACCTATGTTTATTTCAACGCCTAAAGTAGCACAAGATGCCTGGGCTCGTATAGGGCAGCAGGCTCATTAGGACATAAATTTGTAGAAATTATGTTGTTATTTAACCTAGCCTTGACCATAAAGTTACTCGATACTTCATAGTACGGTTGTACGCAAAAACAGCCAGCATTTAGGCAAACTCGATACCTGTAAGAAGGGGGGCATTATGATGAAACTAGGTGAAAAACAACAGGTGCTTGTTGCGCCACCAACCGTGCACAGTGATAGATCTCAGTCTACAGAGACGCGTCAGATTTCTGAAACAACTCAAGTCTCAGAAGCGTCTCGACTGCTCCCTGAGCTACTGGATCTGTACTTGTCAGATGCAAACGTGGACAACAGCTTACAAGCAGGCAATCTGGTCCTCCCAGATCGCACAGGAGAGGTCTTTCATGATGACTACTCTGGACTTACCCTCCGGGTGCTCACAGAAGATTACTCTGACAGACGTGGCACGGTAAGCATCATTGGCTACCACGGTGCCATTAACAGCTTTATACCCTGTGCTGTCATGTGCCCAAGCAACCACCTGGTCTACGACGTAGTAGCAATTGAAGACTATGCCTTTTATGACTGTCTGGAGCTTGCTGGACTGGTCATCATAGGAAGCAGCATTACCAGTATTGGACACTGCGCTTTTTATGGATGCCAAAAGATCACGGAGCTGCGAATCTCTACCTCGGGATTACTCAGTGTTGGAAGCAACGCATTTAGTGGTTGCACTGGCCTTAAGACCATTGTTTTCTTTGACCAGTCAGAAAGTGCAACTGGCTCAAAACCAGACCACTTCAGCCTTTCGAGCGCGTTGCTCATGGCCAACTGCGTAACCATCATAGATGAGAGTGCGTTTAGCAACACAGGAGTAAGCTCCTTTGTGCTCAAGAGGCCAGTTAATACGGCAGGAGCAAGAAGCACAAGGCAATGACGATGTTCTTACCGTGTTACGACAGGCTTGCTTTGTAGCAACAAGACCTGGTTACCAATTCTCAGGCGGTCTACCCAGCCGCCTTGCCCATCCTAGAGGGTGCGATGCCTACCAACCCACTTCGCACCCTCACTTTTTTTCTTCTGCATAATGAGGTGTCATGCTTCTTGAAGCCAACGGGCTACGTCTAGTGCGTGGTAAGTTATCAGCAGGCTGGCACCTGCTCGTTTTGAGCAGAGCAGCGACTCCAGCACTGCCTGCTTCTCGTCCAGATAGCCCGCTTTGGCTGCCGCCTTAAGCATGGCGTACTCTCCACTTACGTGATAGGCGGCTATGGGCATTTTGGTGAGCTGCCTGGCTTGGTAGATAAGGTCGGCGTAAGCCAGTGCTGGCTTGATGACAATAATGTCGGCACCTTCGTCTTTGTCTGCCAAAATCTCTCGGTGCGCTTCGCTGGTATTGGCAGGATCCATTTGATAGCTTCGACGGTCACCAAACTGCGGAGCGCAAGAGGCAGCCTCCCTAAAGGGTCCATAAAAGGCAGAGGCAAACTTAGCAGCATAGGACATGATAGGAAGATCCTGGTAGCCCGCTTTGTCCAAAGCCCCTCTAATGGCATGTACCCTTCCGTCCATCATATCCGAGGGAGCAACCAAGTCTACTCCCGCCTCGGCATGCGAGAGAGCAACCCGAGTGAGCAGCTCAACTGAGGCATCATTGTGCACTTTACCGTCTATCACCACTCCGCAGTGACCGTGACTGGTGTAGGCACAAAGACATACGTCACTCATGAGATACAAGCTCGGAAATCGCTTCTTGGCAATTCGAATGGCCTGTTGTACGATGCCAAACTCGGCAAAGGCCTCTGAGCCCTGGTTATCCTTGTTATTTGCTAGTCCAAAGAGCAGTATAGAAGGTACGCCTAATGCTACCAGCTCCTCCAAGTCTTGCTCAAAGGCCTCAAGCGATAATTGGCTAACGCCAGGCATTGTGCTTACGGGTATTCGGGGCTCAATGCCTGGATGCACAAACAGGGGGTAGACGAGGTTTGCACATACGAGTTCATGCTCCCTTGCCATGTGCCGCATGGTTTCATGTGCTCTCAGACGCCTCAGGCGTGTTATGGTTTTCATTGCGCCCTCGCTTCTTTCATGCCGTCGTGGTTATACGATACCCCCAGCAACCTTGCCATGGCTTCCACCAAACCCTCGACGCTGTAAACTGTGGCTTGCACGCTGGGTGTAAGCCCATGCTCCCTAAGAGCATCACTCGTGACAGGGCCAATAGAACAAAGCTCTACTCCCGCAAGCAAGGAGAGGTCGTTATTGATCATCTTAACGAGATTATGAGCCGTTGAAGAGCTGGTAAAGGTAATAGCGTCAAACTCCCTGGCTTGAAGACTTGCAAGCAAGCTCTCGGTATTTTCTGTAGCCAGCAGAGTCTGATAGGCGGCCACCTCACTCACCTGCACTCCCCTCTTTGTCAGGCTCTGAGCAATAACGTCTCGAGCGTGTTCTGGTTTAACCAGTAGCACTCTCTCGCCGGGGCTTACACAGGCTTCCAACGCTTGCGCCAGGCTCTCTGCCACATGCTCTTTGGGCACGAGAATGTTGCGCAGCCCAAAAGCTTCCAGTGCTTTTTGTGTAGTGGAGCCAATGGCGGCAAGTTGGATGCCCACCAGTGTGCGTATGTCAATGCCTCGAGAGAAAAACTCACCAAAGAAGTGTTCAACGCCATTGGCGCTGGTAAAGACAAGCCAGGAGTAACGGTCAAGCTCATCAATGGCATTACTGAGCGCTAAAAGGCTAGGCGGTGCATCAAGCGCTATGGTTGGCAGCTCCACCACCTGCGCTCCCAATTGACATAGAGCTGCCGAGAGCCTTGAGGCTTGTTTCCTTGTTCGGGTTACCAATATTCGCTTTCCAAAAAGCGGCTTCTTCTCAAACCACTCGATGCTCTTTCTCAGACCTACTACTTCTCCCACGATAATGACTGCAGGGTTCTTGAGCCTGTGCTGCTTAACCAGTTGGCTTATTGAGCTCAGGCAGCCGCATATGGTTTGTTGCCTGGGGCTTGAGCCGTCTTGAATAACAGCCACCGGAGTAGCAGCGTCCATGCCGCATTCTATGAGCTTGCTGGTTATAATGTGTACGTTTGCCATTCCCATGAGAAAGACAAGTGTTGCGCCCGTTTGGCTCATGGCCTCCCAATTGAGCGCTGTACACGGCTTGTCTGGATCTTCGTGTCCTGTTATCACCATGAAAGACGAACTGAGCGTACGATGTGTTACCGGTATTCCAGCGTAGGCTGGCACTGCAATGGCCGAGCTGATGCCTGGCACTATCTCAAAGCCTATGCCTTGCTCGCTGAGGGCAAGTGCTTCCTCTCCCCCGCGCCCAAAGACAAAGGGGTCGCCACCCTTGAGGCGCACCACCACTTTGTTGCTCAAGGCCTTTTGTATAAGCAAGTCGTTAATCTCGCCCTGGAAACGGTAATGCTTACCTGGAGTTTTTCCCACAAACAGCAGCTCGCACGAGGGCTTGGCAAGACTCAAGATGTCTGGAGATACAAGCTGGTCATAGATGATGACCTCTGCCGCCTCTATGACCTGCTTTGCCTTAAGAGTGAGCAGGTCCGGGTTGCCAGGTCCTGCTCCTGTGAGGTATACAAAGCCGCGTTTATTGTTCATGAGAGCGACCCGATCTTTGTGAGGACAGTTTTTGCTGCCTCAGCGCCTACGACCTCGGGGTTGGTTCCTGTGGCTTTTGTCCTTAAGATCTTGCTGCCATCGATGCGTGCAATCATCCCTTTTAGCACGAGGGTTCCTGGGGAGCTTAGAGGACTTGAGGAGGCTTGCTTCGGTATGTCAAGTGTGCCTGGGGGGTCTGGTGGGCCTGGGGGGCCTTGCTGGTAGCTTGCGCGAGCGCCCACCGGCTCATGGCACCCCGCCTGTAAAGTGCTGAGAAAACTGCGCTCGGCTCTTGCTTCGAGTTCTGAGGGCAGGTGGTTGATGCATGCAACAAAGTCTCCGAGCTCGCTATGCTGCGCGCACATTTCTAGAGCTATGACTCCTTGACCCGCTGCAGGAAGAAAGTGTGCATCGTCAAGGTAGTGCGTAATACGATCTTGCCAACCCATGCGATGGATTCCAGCGGCTGCCACGACTATGCCCTGTAATTTCCTGGACTCATCAAGCTTGCGCAGGCGGGTATCGATATTGCCCCTGAGATCAACACAGTTCAGCCCAGGATTGATGCTCAGTATAAGAGCCTTGCGCCTGAGAGAGGACGTTCCCAAAAGTGAGCCAGGCGGTAGCTCTTCAAGCGTAAGCCCGCTCTTGCCTATAAGCACATCTCGAGCATCCTCACGTTGTGTATAGGCAGCTACTGCCAGCCCCCTTGGCATCTCGCAGGGAAGATCCTTTAAGCTGTGTACGGCCAGGTCTATCTCGCCTTTGAGCAAGGCTTCCTCAATTTCGGTGGTAAAGAGACCTTTGCCTCCCAGTTCTGGAATGGGAGCTTCAAGTCGTATATCACCGGTGGTTTTTATCGTTACGATGTGGATATCAAGCGTAGGGTGGCAGATCAACAGTTGCTTGGCAACCCACTGCGCTTGCCAAAGCGCCAAGCTGCTGCCACGAGTGCCAATGCGCAAAGACTTCATGTTGCACACACCTGCTGTCGTTCATGGGCGGAAATTATCCAGGCAAAAAACTCCCTGAGCTTTTCTTCGATAAGGTTGTCAACCTTTGCCGCAGCCTGTTGTCGCAGGCTGTGATTTTGCTCAGAAACATCGCGTAATTGCTTGATGTCAAAATAAGACACGCAATCCAGACTGGCTACCCTGGGGTCAATGTCGCGTGGTACGGCCATGTCGATGAAAACCAAGGGGCTCCCGCGCCGCTCCTTCATGAGCGTAGTGAGCTTTGGGAGTGTCACCAGATGCCGCTTGGAAGCAGTTGCCGAAAAGACCAGCTGTGCGTGTGCCAGTTGCTGATAGAGCTCGCCAAGCGAACAAGCCTCTACTCCGTGCTCTTCTGCCAGCATTTGAGCTTTTGCAAGTGAGCGATTGGACACCATGACCAAGGGTGCCGCCTTTGATACCAGATGCTTGATAGTAAGCTCACTCATCTCGCCTGCACCAAGCACAAGGATGCGCTTATCGTTTATGCAACCCAGCTCTCGCTGCGCCAAGTCAACCGCAATGCGCCCCACCGAAGTATGGTACTGGTCAAGCCCTGCCAGTGTGCTCATCTGCTTGCCAACGCCCAGCGCCCGCTGAAACCAGATGTTGAGCGCCTTGTTGGTGGTGCCCGCCGTGCGCGCCTGCTCATAGGCACGCGCAACTTGACCAAGTATCTCTGTTTCGCCCAACACCAGTGAATCCAGGCCTGCAACCACTCGATAGAGATGCCTCACGGCATCTTTGCCGGTAAGCGTGTAAACAGAGCCCTCTGGCAGGGCTAGCCCAGGGGATTGCTGAAAAGCTTGCTCCAGGGTTTGCACAGGGGCTTGCACCGAGTTTTGCCCTGAGCTTGCTTGAGCTTGAATATCCAAAAAGCATCTCAGGTAAGCGCTGCCAAGTGCGGGATTGCTTGCATCTGCATAGAACTCTACCCGGTTGCAGGTGCTCAGTATGACCACTCCCTGCAAGGGGGCAGAAGTCGTCAGCTCCTTCAAATAAAGCGTGGTAAGCGAGTGATGTATGCTCAGCTGCTCCAAAGCCTCCACCGATGAGCTCTTGACGTTAAGCCCTACAACCATGAGGTTTTCTAGCTGCATCCTTCTACGCCCCCTACTGCTATGCGCTTAAAAGGGAGCACGCCTTGCAGCTTTTCTGTGTCGTGCAAAAGGTCAATAAGCAAGGCGTCCTCTTTAGTCTTTAGGCCCCTGCTATTGGTGAGTACATTAAGCGGGCGCACAAGTTGACAGCCGTCTATTGGCAGGGTTTTGAGTAACGCTAGGCGGCATTCCTGCTGCACCGTGAGAGTCGAGATAATCGTAACACCCAGCCCTTCGATTACTGCTCTTTTTATGGCTTCGGTTGACCCAAGCTCTGCGATTACATTGAGATGGGTCGGATCATAACCTGCTTTAATGAGCGCAAGCTCCATAACCTCACGAGTGCCCGAACCTTTCTCTCGCGTAATCATGCGCTCTTTGGTGAGCTCCTCAAAGGTAATGCTTTTGCGCTTGGCCCACGGATGGTTGGCTGGGATTATCAAAGCAAGCTCATCGTGCCAGAAGGTCTCGACATTGAGCGCCTGATTCATAGGCACTGGCCCTTCGACCAAGGCAAAGTGAATACGGTTTTCCAGCACGTCTTGTGCAACTATTTGTGTATTTGCAATCTTGACGCTAAAGTCGAGGCTGTCGTTACTCTCGTCAAGATGCCTGATGATATGCGGCAGTATGCACTCACCTATGGTGAGGGTTGCGCCGAGTTTAATGCAGCGGTGTTTGTCGAGCGTCAGAGTGCTAATGCGCTCTCGGGCCTGCTGCATGATGCTGAGAGCCTCTGAGCAATGCTCGTAGAGAATTTCCCCGGCTCTGGTGAGTGTAACCCCTTTGTTGGTGCGATCAAAAAGCTTGGCTCCATACTCTTGTTCCAGACCCTTTATCTGAATACTCACACTTGGTTGACTGATGTGAAGACGCTTGGAGGCCAGTGTGATATTCTTAGTTTCAGCTACCGCCTTAAACACATTGAGCTGATGTTCCATGGCACTCATAAATCTCCTTCTAATTGAGATTGCGCCGGATAGAATCTCGCCACTTCGTGAGCATACCACACACAAAAACAGCAGTAAAAGTGGCGATTTACATCGTATCATAAAAATTCTTTATACCCACATTATGCTCATGTCTCAGGGCAATCCGATGGAGTTCATGTTACAGCCCCGTAAAGAAGAATGAGCTGGCCAGCGCACTAACGCCTATGGCGTTACTGATCAGACCCAATTCGTCATTGCGGGCTTGACCCGCAATCTAAGACGCATTTTGGTTAGATTGCGGCTCGGAGGCCGCAATGACAGACTGCAGTCTGAGCACTAACGCCTATGGCTATAGCCTATGACATCATCGCAAATTTGCATTTTACTTTGCTTGATTGAGGTAGTATTGTACCGAGGTGACGAAATCTCACCCAAATCTCACCCGAGGAGGGCAGTCCCTTGTCGTACATAATTGCTGGCTTCATTCTCCTGGCATTGCTGTGTTTTGTGTTGCTCACGGCTTATCGCGCTTGGAAGTACTCCCGTCTACCCTTACATGCACGCCTGGAGCTCTATCCCGTTCCTAAGGAAGGGGGCGGCAGAGCGCGCTACGGTGGCTCGTATTATGAAGAGTCCAAATGGTGGAGCAAGCCACGCACACTCAGCAAGGCCAACGAAACCAAAGATATCCTGATGGAAATGCTCTTTATTCGCAAACTCTTTGATAATAACAAAGGGCTTTGGTGGGTCTCATATGTCTTTCACATAGGCATCTATTGCTTGTTTGCCTGGACTGTAATGCTGCTGGTTTCTACTATCTGGCCGCTTGATGTACACATTTACACTGCTGCAATCGCGGGCATGGCAGGCTATTGTCTTGCAACCCTTGGCGCACTGGGCCTGCTGATACGCCGTATCTTTGACACAGATCTCAGAAGCTACACAACGCCAGTGGAATACTTTAACCTCATCTTGATACTTCTGGTGCTCATAAGCGGTATCATTTCGTGGCTTTTTGTTTGCACTCCTTTTTTTGCAGCGAGCCAAATCTTATTCTTTACCGGCCTTGCTCTCTCCCCAATAATCTATATCCATCTGGCGCTTTTGGGGATTATGCTCATCTATATTCCCGCAAGCAAGATGAGTCACTATGTGGGCAAATTCTTTGCCTTTCATAAGGTGCTTTGGGATAACGACCCTAACTCCAAAGGCAGCCAGGTTAACTTGCATCTGCAAAAAGCAGCAAAGGCTGCACAGACTCAAAAGCCGGAGTGGCTGGCACCACACACCGGTATGGTTGCGCCTGCAACTGAACAAATACCCACAAGCAGTGAGAGGGGTAATGAACCATGAGTGCTGCTCACAACAAACTCAAGCCACAAAATATCGCACGTTCAGCAATGATTCTTTCTCCGGTAGAGCAGCTTGCTCCCCTACCTGCCCCCTACGACACCTGCGACAAGGTGCCTGAGTTTACGGAGCTTAAACCCGATTGGATTGATACGCGCTGCGCATCGCTGGATGGCTTTGTTGCCATTGACAGTCTCAGGCGCCCAGCTTCTCCAGAGGACGAAGAGGAGTTCGTCAGATCCTTCATCGTTGCGGTGGGAAAACTATTTGCTCATCATAATAGCAAATTTCTTCGCCCGCTTAACCTTACCGTGGATTACTGCGCCAAGTGCGATACCTGCTCGCAGGCTTGCCATGTTTATCAAGCAACGTGCAAACAAGATATCTACCGCCCCATTTATCGCTCTGAAGTTCTCCGGCGCATCTACAAAAAGCACTATACGACCTCAGGCAAACTGCTCGGTAGTTTTGTGGGCGCAGGCATTGACCTCACTTGGGAGAGCATTGCCCGCCTGGCAGAACTGGCCTATCGCTGCAATCTTTGCAGACGCTGCGCGCAGGTATGCCCGCTTGGCCTGGACAACGGCATGTTGGCACGCGAAATACGCAAGCTCTTTAGCCAGGAAATGGGCATTGCCCCAAGCGCCATTCACGAAAAGGGCTCAATGCTGCACCTTAATGTGGGCTCTACAACCGGTCTCACCAGGCCTGCGCTACTGGATACCATCGAGTTTCTTGAAGAAGACATGTCGGAGCTCACCGGGCGTAAGGTGCGCTTTCCTATTGACAAGGAAGGTGCCGATGTTTTGCTGCTCCATAATGCCGGTGAGTTTCTTACGTGGCCAGAAAATCCTACCGCTTTTGCCATTCTCTTTGATGAGGCGGGTATTGACTGGACCTTGAGCTCTGAGTCATTAGGCTATGACGGCGTAAACTACGGCCTGTGGTACGACGATACTCAAGCGAGGAAGATTGCACTGACCCATGCCGGCATTGCCAAAAAGCTCGGAGTAAGTCGCATCGTTATTGGTGAGTGTGGGCATGCCCACAAGGCACTTGCGGTCAGCGCCAACCGGATGACCAGCGAGGTGGGTGTGCCGGTGGAAAGTAACATCTCGGTGCTCGCCGAGCTGGTGAGAGAGGGGCGGCTTGTCTTTGATTCCTCTAAGAATGACTTTCCTATTGCGCTTCACGATCCTTGCAATGTTGTTCGCCAAATGGGTATAGTCAAACCTCAGCGAGACATACTCAAGGCTATTGCACCCCAGTTTTTGGAGTTGACGCCCGAAGGAGTCAATAACTACTGCTGCGGAGGCGGCAGCGGCTTTGCCCTCATGCACTCCGGAAACTTTGAAGACTTCAAGGTCAAGGTGTGTGCCCGTACCAAATTTACCCAAATCATCGATGCCTTTGGTAAAGATTTTATCGATCCAGCGCTCCCCAAGTACGTCTGCGCCCCCTGCTCCAACTGCAAAGGCACCATGCGCGACCTCTTTAAGCACTACAAGACCACCGCCACTTACCAAGTGCACTATGGTGGCTTGGTAGAGCTCATGGTCAATGCCTTGGCAAGCACAAAGACCCCCTACCTGGAGTTTTTGCAGTAGCACTGCCAGGGCATGAAGCAAGAACCGTCAAGGTGTCAGCTCCCTGCTGCCTTTTGGTCTCTCACAACAGTAAATGCTTGTCTTCTGTCATACTTTCCTTTGTAAAAAAACAGTTGGTTTTGTCTATCTAAGGTGGATCACATGAAGGATATTTTCATCGAGGCACAAACGCTTCCCGAGGCTTACCATAAGGGGATTTTGGCACTGTTTTCTGAGGGGCAGCTTGCAGACTGCTCGGACTGGAATCTCAAGAGTCTGGAGTCCTATAATCAGCTGGAATGCCGCATGACGCTTCATATTGAGGAGCCTTTGAGAGAGCCACGCATTAGCAAGCTCACCATCTTTGGCCCAAGAGAACTTGAGCAATACCGCCTGGAGATACTTGACGGCATCTTGGATTACGCAGTAGAGGTAGAGATTGAGCGAGAGGGTAAGCTCGAGGCGCTTGAGGACTACACCTATCACCACCGTATGATCAAGCCGTTTAATCAAATCGAGTTTGTGGTAAATGAGCTGAAGCGAAACCCCGAGATGTCGTCTCGCCGCGCAGTTATTGGCATCCGCAATAACTGCCTGGACTCCCAGCTGTCTAACCCCGCCTGCTTGCAAAACATCCAGTTCTTTGTGCGCAACGGCAAGCTGGATATGTGTGTGCTCTTTAGATCCAATGACTTTGCCCAGGCTTTCTACATGAACGTCTTTGGGCTCACCAGTTTACAAGAGCGCATAGCCCAACAACTCAACGTAGCAGTGGGAACTTACTCGCACACTTCCAACTCGATGCACGTTTATCAGGTGAATTTTGAAATGTTTGCTGCTTTTGCCAAGAAGGTTGCCGATGAGCCCATCGAAAACCTGACCTACGAATACGAAGGCTTTTTTAAGCACATGATGGAGGCCGAGCGGGAGGGTATTTGCGCAGATTTTCAAAAGCAAAAAGCCAAGTACGGCTTGAAATAAGGTGAGTGAGTATGCAAGAAGAAGTCAAGAAACTGTCCCTTAGAAGAAAGCTGGCCTTTGCCACTTGTGACATCTTTGGTGGCGGCGTCTTTAACATCATCAACTTCATCTATCCGGGCTACATTGTGTTGGCAATTGGTTTGCCCGCCTATTATGCCGGTGTCGTCATTCTCATTGCCCGCATTTTTGATGCTGTGATTGATCCTGTCTTGGGCTACCTTTCCGACAGGGTTCGCGTGAGGTTTAATTCCCGGCGGGTCACCATGCTCATCTCGGCGCCCTTGGTTGTTGTGTCGATGTTTTTAATGTTTTACCCTCATAGCGACCCGAGCATCATGGTGAGGTTTTGGGCTGCCCTGCTCTCGTATCTTCTCTTTGCCCTGGTACAGTCGTCCGTCATGATTCCCTACTACTCCTTGGCAAGCGAGATGACAGACGACTATACCGACAGAGCGCGCATCACCACCGTCAGACTGGCTTTTTCGATCTTTTCTTCTATCGTGTGTGTTGCCCTGCCGGGCATGATCATCAATGCCTATGAAGGCAACGACGGATACATCGTAATGAGTCTTGCCTTTGGCTTTGTCTTCATGGTGTGCATCGGCATAACGGCACTCTTTGCCAAAGAAGGAATCCCCGCCCCTAAAAAGACGGAGAAATTCAACTATGTCGAACTGCTCCAGCCCTTCCGTCTTAAAGTGTTTAGGCAATACCTGGGACTTTTCCTGTGCTGTCAGATGACCATGGCCATTATGAGCGCTCTCTTCTTCTTTTACGTTGATTTTTACTTTTGCGCAGATGCCACTGCCAGCGGTCAGTCAACCATGGTAGGAATGCTGGGAGCGGCCATCATGTTTGGCATGCAGATTGTTGCCCTGCCGGTCTATATGCTCATTATTCGCAAGACAAGCAAGATGATGGCCTATATTATTGGTTCGCTCCTATGGATTGTAGGCGCTCTCGTCTTGTTTATCATCCCGCCCAATACCGACCCTCTTCAGATTTACCTGTTAGCGGCAGTACTGGGTTTTGGAATCAGCGGCCCGGGCCTTATACCGCATGCCATCTTTGGCGATGTGGTAGACGTAGGTGCCCTAAAGTTTGGAGAGCGCACCGCCGGTGTGTTTTCGGGCATAGCCAACTTCGTTAATACGATAGCGCAGGCTATAGGGCTTGCCCTGGTTATGGGCGTACTGGGCCTTTCTGGTTTTGTTGAGCAAGACATCAGCGAGGGTGCTGCCCAGGTGCTCTCGCAGCCTGAATCTGCACAGTATGCAATAGTTGCAGTCATGGCGCTTGCTCCCCTGGTCTTTATGTCTGTGGGTATCATCTTCTGCTCGCGATACCGTTTAAACAAACAACGGCACGCCCTGGTGCTTGAAGCCCTGGAAGGAAGCGCCGAGGAGAAGGAAGCTGTTTTGCGCATGCTGTAGGGCTTGGCATTGAGAGCACGAGGAGAAGACGTGAAGACGTGAAGAAGGCAAGACCGATGACACCAAGGCGGCCAAATAAGGTCTTATACTACGCTGCCTATTTGCTGGTATACCCCTTACTCAAATTGCTGTTTCGCCTCAAGGTGGATCGCAGTGGTTACCAGGCTGCTTCGGGTCCCTTTATTGTGCTATGCAACCATGAGTCCTTCATGGACTTCCTCTTGCCTACCCTTGCGATCTTTCCCCATTTGCTCAATGCAGTAGCTGCGCAAAAGTTCTTCTACTACCGCCCGCTGCACATATTACTGCCTCTGCTCGGCTGCATTCCCAAAAAGCTCTTTGACTCCGACATGCGCACGATTGCTGGCATCCTAACCGTGCTCAAGCGAGGCGACAACATCCTGCTGTTTGTTGAAGGGCGGTGTACTACTGCCGGCAGTTATATGGGTATGCATAAGGCCACCGGTAAGCTGCTGAAGAAGGCTGGCGTCCCTGTTATTAGTTGCCGTATCGAGGGAGCCTACACCTGCATGCCGTTTTGGCGCAAGGGGTTTAGGCTCGGAAAGGTGTGTTTAACGGTGGCCAATTTGCTTTCGCCTGATGACCTTGAGACCTTGAGTGTTGATGAGATCAACGAGCGAGTTGACATGCGGCTCAGCGGCAGGGATGCGCTGGAGGGCGCAGGTGTGTGCGATGGCGCTGGAGTGCTAAAAAGCGCAGACTTGGTTGCAACTAAGGGCGCCCTCAGACCAGGAGGCACCACTAAAGGCAAGCCGCTTTCCACCCTTTTTGAGCGGCGTCTTATTGAAGGCCTGGAAAACATTCTGTACTACTGCACCAACTGTGGCAGTGAGTTTACCCTAACGACCAAGGGTAACACCATTAGGTGCGCAAACTGCAACAACACAGCGTCGCTCAATCGCTTTGCCCGCCTGATTGCTGCCCCCGGCAGTGCTGTACCTGCCACCATACAGGATTGGCAGCGCGCGCAAAACCTTTATGAGCTGCAGCATCTGGGCGAGAACATGGAGCCCATCTCTGTTGAAGTGACTGTTCGCGTGCCAGCAGATAAGCCAGGCAGGGGTATGAAGCCAGGTGGATCTGGAGTGCTCACCTTTACTCCTCAAGGCTGGAGCTTTGAGGGAGAGATTTTACAGGAGCCAGCAAGCCTTTTCTTTCCACTTAAAACGGTGCCTGCGCTCACCTTTGACCCCAACGATAATTTCCAAATCTACAGCGGAGGGGTTTTGTATCTTTTTACCCCGCTTGATGCACAGGCCTGCGCCAAATATGCCACCTTAGGTGAATGCGCCTATTGGCGCTTCATGCCCGAGGTTCAGATGACACCGGGTGTTAATAACGGCTTGATAAAGCGCTGACTCAGGTACAAGGAAAGCGTATGATACACAACTCCCCCATCCTCGGTGTTGAAGAAGTGTTAGCCCTTGAAAAGCGCCTTGAGGCCGCTGGCACTCCGCTTCATGAGCTCATGAATCGTGCAGGCAGAAGTGTTGCAGAGTGGATATACGAGAGCAGGTGCGCGGAAGCACGCGTGGGTGCTGTTGAGGGTGATGGCGTAAAGTCCACTGAAACGACTGGCTTGCCCATGCATGTTGTCATATTATGTGGCACTGGTAATAATGGGGGTGATGGCTGGGTCGTTGCTGACTATCTCGCCATCTGGGGCTTTACTGTCTCGCTGGTAAGCAAGGTGACCGCTGATGACTTGCAAGCCGAGCCTGCCAGAGCAACGGCACAGGAAACTTTATCAAAAGGGCACGCTACGCTCTCCCTTTACACTGCTCCAGACAGAGAAGTGCTTGTGAGCCTTATTGAGTCTGCGGTCGTAGTGGTTGATGCCATTTTTGGCATTGGTTTTGAGGGTCTTGAAGTGCGTGAGCCCTATGCCCAGTGGATAAGGATAGTCAATGAGATGCGGGGTACCAGAAGTCAGTTATCAGTAGTTGCCGTAGACGTGCCCAGCGGGCTCTCGGCTCAAAGTGGCAAGGCGGCCTGCCCAACTATTAAAGCTGACACCACCATCACCATGCTCGCTTACAAACCAGGCCTACTGGAGGCTGACTCGAGTAAACACTGCGGCACCATCCTGCTTGCAGAACTCGTGGGTGACAAGGGGACGGGGTGACAAGGGGACGGGGTGACAAGGGGACGGGGCGTTTGTCACCTTTATAAAGGTGACAAACGCCCCGTCCCCTTGTCACCCCGTCCCCTTG